>Ga0302314_10000810_pt1 | contig 58319 bp, 55 predicted proteins | sample III_Palsa_N2_3_FD_200533 | JGI IMG/M metagenome (GOLD analysis project Ga0302314, IMG submission 200533) | Peat permafrost microbial communities from Stordalen Mire near Abisko, Sweden - III_Palsa_N2_3 | ecosystem: Environmental > Terrestrial > Soil > Palsa > Peat permafrost | place: Sweden...
CGGGGCAAGGTTTCCGTGAGGATGGCCTTGCAACCGGTAGCCTGAACGCGTTGTTGAGCTGCCTTTGCATCTGCTTCGGAGCGATAAAGCCCGAACAGCGCAGAGCCTGACCCTGAGAGCGCCGCGTAAACCGCCTTGCCACTCAAATCAGCCGGGTCGTCCGTTGTGGACGAGCCAGTCGAGGTACCCATCAGTTCGTGCTTGATTTCACGCAGGAGGGGATACTGAGGAAAGACGACCTGTTCAAAGTCGTTTCCAATCCCGGTGCGGACAAGCGCGAGTAACGTTCCCTCGGCTAGATCGTTCCGTGTGTCGCCTCTTGCTTCAAGGCCACGAACGATACCGGATGTGTCAGACGCTAGCTCTGTCTGAAGGCTAACCTCAAAATCAGGTTTGACCCGGAAGACCGACGCGTAAGCGTGACTCAACTCCTCTAGCCTATCGGGTTGTGGAGAGGAAGTCAATGCGCTGGTCTCGCGGGCAGCTATCTCTTTTGTTTGCAGCGCGTCCCAGTCGCGGAAAGCCTGCGGCGTCGACACACCGACCTCCGGTACGGCGATGACGCAGGGGGTGGCGGCAAGGTCGGGCATGGCGGATACCTGTTCGCCGCGGCCTTCCCCGAGCACCGCGCCGCCAAGCAGAAATAGAGGCACGTCGGAGCCGACCTCGGCAGCAATCTCGAGCCGGCTGGGCAGGAACAGCCGCAACTCGCGCTCGAGGGCGATGAGGGCGGCGGCGGCGTTGGCTGACCCGGCGCCCATTCCGCCCTGCACCGGCAGTGCCTTCTCGATGTGGATGGCGACTTCAGCCGCCACACCCGCGGCGGCAAGCACCCGCTCGACCATCTTCCAGGCTGTATTGCGCGCGTCGGTAGGCACTTGGGCATTGTTGGTGGTGAGGGAGATGCGCGACGGCTCGCCCGCAGGCAGCCGGCGGGCCTCCACCGTGACCACATCATGCAGCGCCAGCGTCTGATATAGCGTCGCCAGCCCATGGAAGCCGTCCGCCCGCACCGGCCCAATCGCCAGCCCCAGGTTGATCTTCGAATACGAACGAACACGCGTAGCCATCGCTTCCGATTCTATCCGCGTGATCCCCTCTCTGGTCGCCACATACTGAGTGAGCGACTATCGGGAGCGCCGCGCAAAGCCTGCAAGAGTCACCGCCGCCCGCGCAGGGCGCCCCTCCGGCAGGACACTTCTTGGACACTTGTTCAGAAGATCTGGAAGTTAACTTCGACGTTCAGTTCTACCGGGACGGGCTTGCCGTTTTCCATGGCGGGCTTGAAGCGGTACTGCTTCACCGCATCGACCGCCTTACCATCCAGGCCCATGCCCACGCCGCGCAGCACGTGCACATTCTGCGGGTGCCCCTGAGAATCCACAATCAGGTTCACCAGCACCACGCCCATGAACTTCGCCTTGCGGGCTTCTTCGCTGAACTCCGGCTCTGGCGCGTACAGCACCACCGGCGACGAAACTCCTCCGCCGATCTTTCGCAGCCCGCCACCACCGTAGTTTCCGCCCGACCCCGGCCCAAGTCCCGAGCCGTTGCCCGACCCAAGCCCGGAGCCGGTTCCGTTCCCCATCGACGTCCCAATCAGCGGCGAGTTTGGCATACCCAGATTCGGCATATTGCTGTTCGCCATCTTCAAGTTGGTCTGCACTTCGATGCTCGGATCGGGCATGTGAATCTTCGGCTGCTCCATCGGAGGAGCCTTGGGCGGCGTAATCTGTACGGCGGTAAACTTCGGCAGTTGCCCCTTCGTAACCGGAGTCGCTCCGCGCTGTCCGCCGCCGCCACCCATCGTGTCCTTAGCGGGAGCCATGGGCGGCGGGGTCAGGATCGCTGTCAACTCCATCTGCTTGGCCACCATGTTCTCGTGAATCGCGCGCGCCCCCCAAAAGAAGAACAAAGCAATCGCCGCCACATGCAGCAGCATGGCCGCCGTAGTCGAGCGGGCATCGCGCTTCGGCGCCATCTGCGCCAGAAAGATTTGCAGCGCGAATACAGCGGCGGGGCGAGGCTTGTTCGCCTCGTGTACCCAGACTCGCGTCTGCACGTTGACGCGCACCCGCTCGGGCAGCTCAGGATTCGCCACCGTCCGCAGCACATCGTTCAACAGCACATCGAACTCATCTGGTCCCAGCGTCCCTTGCGTACCCTGCATCTCCATAGTCATCGCCTAGCTCCTCGCCTTTATTCCTGATCCGTGTTCATCCGTGGCCGGCCTTGCGTTATCTGCATCGCTTCAAATCTTCGTTTCAACTCGGCCCGCGCCCGCATGATGCGCGTCCGCACCGTGCCTTCGGGAATCCCCATCGCAATCGCGACCTCGCGCGAGGTCATCTCCTCGATGGCCGACAGCACCAGCGGCTGACGCAGTTCCTCGGGGAGCGCCTCGATCAGCCGTCGCAGCAGGGCGCGCTCGTCTCCATCCGCCAGACTCTGCTCGGTCGAGATGCCACCGGCGGCAAACTCGCGTCCAGCGTCGTCCTCCAAAGCTTCAGTCGCCTGCGGCCGCCGCGCGATAACATCGAGTCCGGTGCGCCACACGGTTCGCGCCAGGAACGCTTTCTCGTCGTCCATGCGCAGCCAGCCGTCGGTGCGATAAAGCTTCAGCAGCGCTTCCTGCACAGCGTCTTCGGCGTCCGGAACGCTGCGCAGCAGGCCGTGTGCGACGCGGAACATGAAGCGGGCGTGACGCTGGGCCAACTCCGCGAAACGCCGGTCGCGCTCGGCTTCATCGATTCGCAGGGCTTCCCCGGACGACACATCGTCCTCGAAGCCGTCGCCCCGCGGAAACTCGACCACCCTGCCCCCAACATCCGCTGCCAACGCGTGAACCGGTAAACCCATCTCGCTCAACCTCGGTCTGCCCTGCACTTGCCGTTCAATATTCAAGACTGGCCCCTTCGCGGAAGTGTTCACATTTCTTCGACGTGCGCCGAATGACTTTGACGCGCCGATTCCTCTGTGGCTTTCGGTTTGGACGGGCTATCCTGTCAGCAGCCTGACAGACCCACGATTCGGAGTGTCCCCATGCGTTTTGGCGTTCGCGTCACTGCTGTTAGCCTCACCCTGGCTCTCTCAAGCATGTCAATCGCGGTCCAAATCGGCGCTGCGCAACCTGCGCCCAATCCCTACACCATCGTCAGCCCGCCCCCTGCGAACGCGAAGCACGCGATGGTGGTGAGCATCCACCACGACGCCTCCGACGCCGGCCTTGAGATGCTGAAGGCCGGTGGCAATGCCGTGGATGCAGCGGTCGCGGTCGGCTTCGCACTGGCCGTGGTCTTTCCCCAGGCGGGCAACATCGGCGGCGGCGGATTCATGCTGGTCCGCATGCACACGGGCCAGGCCCACTTCCTCGACTACCGCGAAAAGGCTCCCGCCGCTGCGACCGCCAACATGTACCTCGACGCCCAGGGCAATGTCGTTCCCGGCCTGTCGACCTCGGGCTACAAGGCGATTGGCGTTCCGGGCACGGTCGCCGGCCTGGTCTACGCGGAGAAGACCTATGGCAAGCTGGGACTCGCGCATGTGATGGCGCCGGCGATCCGGTTGGCCACCGCCGGCTACATCCTCTCCGACGAGGAGGCGCACAACCTTGAATCCTCGCGCGCGCTCGCAAAGTTTCCCGAGTCGCACCACCTCTTTCAGCGCGACGGCAACTACCTGAAGCCAGACGACCGCTTCATCCAGCCCGAGCTTGCCGCCACGCTGAAGCGCATCGCCGCCGACCCCAGTACGTTCTACAAAGGCTCCATGGCGGCAGAGCTCGCCGCGTCGATCCAGAAGGGCGGGGGACTGATTACCGCCGCTGATCTCGCGGCCTACCAGGTTAAGGACCGCGAACCGCTCACCGGCAACTATCGCGGCTACGGCATCATCACCTCGCCGCCACCTTCGTCGGGAGGCATTGTGTTGCTGGAGACGCTCAACATCCTCTCCGGCTACGACCTCAGCAAGATGGGCGACCGCTCGGCGCAGCAGGTCCACTACATTGCGGAGGCCTTTCGCCGCGCCTACATGGACCGCAACGACTATCTCGGCGACCCCGACTTCGTCGAGATGCCGCTGACGCAGATGGCCGCGCCCGCCTACGCAGCGGCCTGGCGCAAGTCGATCGAACCGGTGTTGCCATCGCCCTCGGCCACGCTGAAGCGCCCCGACGGTTTTCTGCCGCCCCCGCCCAAGGGCACGGCACACGCCGAATCCAATGACACAACCCAGTTCTCCGTCGTCGACGCCGAGGGCAATGCGGTCTCCAGCACCTACACGCTCAATGGGCTTTACGGTTCGGGCGTCACCGCCGGGTCGCTCGGCTTCCTGCTGAACAACGAGATGGACGACTTTACGTCCAAGGTTGGCGCGCCCAACATGTTCCACTTGTTGCAGGGCGCGGCCAATGCAATTGCCCCCGGCAAGCGCCCGCTATCCAGCATGACGCCCACCATCCTCGTGCGGCCGGAGGAGTGCAAGCCAGGCCCCGGCCTTCAATGCAAGCCCGGCAAGGTGCTGCTGGTGCTCGGCTCGCCCGGTGGATCGACCATTATCACCACCGTCGCGAACGACATCATCTCGATCCTCGACAACGGCCTGAACGTGCAGCAGGCCGCCGACGCTCCGCGCTTCCACCACCAGTTCCTGCCGGACGCGATCCAGGTGGAGAAAGCGTTCCCGCTGGATGTGCTGGACACGCTGAAAGCCGCCGGATACACCGTCACCCGCAACAACGAGGCCGACGAGAAGAACCCCGGCGTCTGGGGCGACAGCGAGATGATCTACATCGACCCCAAGACCGGCGAGTTGATGGGCGGCGACGACCAGCGGCATAAGTTCGGCAAAGCGGCTGGATACTAGCGGAGTCAGTTCTCCGACGGCATCTCGATGTGATCGATGACAGGAATCTGCAGCGGAGCCCTCGCCGGCTCCAGCTTCAACCCCAGCTGATCTTTCACCGCCTGCTCGAAGGTCGCTCCCGGCACCGCCGCCTCAGTGTTTGCACTGGACACGGCATCCCCGCGCATCGGCGGGGCATATTCCATCGAAAAATCAATCCTTTCCGTGATCCCCGTCCGGTCCACGATCGGCCGCATATGCCCGACGTTGGAAAAGAATGCGGCCATCAACTCCACCGTAGTATTCCGCGCGCCTGCCAGAATCACATTCTCAGGCCTGTTGAACGCATTGAGCACATTGCACGGAAGCATCTCAATGGTTGCTGCCGCGCCAGCTGGGCGTGGAGCAACCACATCGCAGGGAGGTCCGTCTGCATGCAGCCGCAGCCTCGGCCCCAGCTTCCCCGGCTTGGCGAGCGTCATCACCAGCACCTCAGTTTCCTGGGTCTCATAATGCAGCACCAGCTTGAACCGGTCCGCCAGCAGCGACTGCATCATCAGCCGCATCTGGTCTTTGGTCGTGTTCGCCGGCGCCCGAGCCTGAATCTCAAACTGCTTCTTACGGGCCCAATCCGGCAGATGCGATAGAAGGTTGTACATCTGGGGTAGCTTGTAGGCAAAGTCGATGTAACTCTGCACAGAAAGGTCAGCCGTGAACAGCCCACCAGTGTTGACGAAGCCATCGTCCGGGTCGATGGAAAATGGGGGAGGCTTGTATTTGCCGGATGGATCCTCTCGCACCGAAGCCACTTCGAATTCTGCCTTGCGGCCAGCCGCCGTCACCCACTCCGGCACTGTCTGCGCCTGCGTGGGCGGCGTCTGGCTTGCCGCCCCTTGAGCCAACAGCATCGCACTTCGCTGGCCAGGCAAGCCCGGCGCAACAAGAATCATCATTCCAGCGACGGCGATCCGCAGCTGGCTGGCTAAGTTTGATTGGCTTATCACCTTTGATAGACGCCCGAGAATCAATCGCGCTCGGATTTAATTCCACACGCGCGACTCCAGGCGCGCCTATTTCCCCAGCGCCTTCTGAATCCCAGCCTCCGCCAGCGGCGCCATGATCGCATACCCTGCAGCCGTCGGATGCACGCCATCCAGGCTTAGCCCCGACTTCATCGCCCCACTCGCATCCGCGAGCACCGAATAGTAATCCACCCACACCAGCCCTCCGCTCTTCGCCCATGCCTCCAGCATTGCGTTCAGCGCGCGAATCTTCTCCACTGGCTCCAGCCCATGTCTCCACGGAAAATCGCCCGCCGGCGGAATCGAGCAGATCACCACCTTGATCCCGATCGCCCGCGCCATCTCCGCCATCGAGCGAAAATTATCCAGCGTCATCTCCGGCGTCATCGGCCCGGTGTTCTCGGCCACATCGTTCGTTCCCGCGAGGATAACCACGACCGCCGGGCGCAGGTCCACCACATCCTGGTGAAACCGCACCACCATCTGCGCCGACGTTTGCCCGCTGATCCCGCGCCCCACATACGGCTTACCCGGAAAGAAAATGTTGTTGCGTCCCGCCCAGTTCTGCGTAATCGAGTCGCCATAAAACACAACCCGCTTCTCTGCCGCCGTCGGAGCCGCCAGCGCTGCATTCTCCGCCTTGTAGTGATCCAGCTGCGCCCAGTCCATCAGCTTTGCCTGGTCCGCCGCCAACTGCTTTTGCAGGCTATCCACGCTCGGTACCGCCGCCGGCAGAGCCGCCGTCTGCGCGATGCCGGCCGCGCCCACACCCATCGCACACAGTACCAAAGCCCGCAGCCACCATCGCATCGCTCATCTCCGGCCAGAAACATCAGCGCCACGATTGTATCCGCTCCGCACCGCCGATCTTAGAACCTGTCTAAATACTGTCCTGGGACGGGCGCCCGATGGTCGCAAACAAAATTATGTGCCGACCAACGGGAGGCCCACGCGAAGCTCGGCATAAGTCACGAAGCGACCGCCCCGCGCGCAGTGGGCCCGTCCGGCAGGACAGTATTAGACAGATTCTTACTTTCAATAGCGACCCTCCTCGCCGCTGCTGTACCTTAATAACAAGCCATGCAACCCGGACTCTCTACTCACGTCTTCTTCCAGCACCGCCTGCACCCCGGCCTGCTGGATGCACTCCTCGCCGCCAGCGCCCACACCGGCGGGAGTATGACCATCGAGGTCTTCGCCGCGCGCCACCACTTCGACTACACCGACACGCCCGCCGTGCGCGAGCTGGCCGACTGGTTCCGCTCGAACGATGTGCGCGCCGTCCTGCATCAGCCCATCTACATTACCGACCGCGCCGACACGCAATGGTCGCGCCACGTCGCGCCGAACCTCAACCTGATCGCGCCGGAGAAAACTCACCGCATCGCCGCGATGGACGAGTGCAAGCGCGCACTGGAGGCCGCCGAGCAGGTGCCGTTCACCGCCATCGTCCTCTCGCTCGGCCTCAATCACTCGCAGTGGGATGATGCGGCCATCGAGCACTCGCTCACCGCCATCGAGCATCTGAAGGCCTTCGCCTCGCCGCTGGGAGTTCGCCTGCTGCTGGAAAACATGGAGAACGAGGTGACCACGCCGGAGCATCTGCTCTACATCCTCAAGTCGGGCCACTTCGACTCGGTCGGCGTCTGCCTCGACGTCGGTCACCTGCACCTCGCGCAGCCTGTCGAAGGCGCGCCGAAAGATTCCGGCGTCGCTGCCGCCATCGAGCTGCTGGGCTCGCGCATCGCGCAGCTCCACCTGCACGACAATCATGGCCCCTTCGCGCCCCACACCGACATGAAGGACGAGCACCTCTGGCCTGGCGACGGCACAATCGACTGGACCGCCGTCTCCGCATCGCTGGCCGCACTGCCCCCCGCGACGCCCGGCATCCTCGAGATCACCAGCGACCGCGAGGAGCCGGCGGAGTCCATCACGCGCAAGGCCGCAGCGTTCTTCGAGCAAGAATCCCGCCTCGTCGAGCAGCGCACAACCCGCGCCTAGCCCAGCTCCACGCGAACTCCGCCTGTCGAACCTCGGTACAGCCGCAGCTCGTGTATGCTCTACGAGACTTCGCTCCGAGCTTCCCGGCCCCCCACAAAATTCAATCCGGATGACGCCGCTATGAACGATCTACGGCCCGACCACATCATGCAGGTTGGCTTCGGCTTCTGGGCCTCCAAAACCTTCCTCAGCGCGGTGGAGATGCAGGTCTTCACCGAGCTCGCTAAACACCCCGAACCACTCGCCGAACTCAGCTCCCGCCTCGGGCTTCATCCCCGCTCCGCGCGCGACTTCTTCGACGCGCTGGTTGCGCTCGGTTTCCTCCAACGCAACCACGGCGTCTACTCCAACACGCCCGAGACCGATTTCTTCCTCGACAAGCGCAAGCCCTCCTATATCGGCGGTATACTGGAGATGGCCAACCAGCGCTTGTACGGCCACTGGAACCATCTCACCACAGCGTGCGCACCGGCGAGTTGCAGAACGAAGCGCGCGGCGGCGGCGAGAGTCCCTTCGCTGCCCTCTACGCCGATCCCGCCCGTCTGCGTGCCTTCCTCAAAGCCATGACCGGCGTCAGCCACGGCGCCAACCTTACCATCGCCCGCCAGTTTCCGTTCAAGGACTCGAAAACCGTCGTCGATGTTGGCCCCGCACAGGGCGACCTCATCACCCAGGTCGCGCTCGCCAATCCGCACCTCCAGGGCATCGGCTTCGACCTGCCCGAAGTCGGCCCCATCTTCGAGGACTACATCGCCGAAAATGGCGTCGCCGATCGTGTCAGCTTCTGCCCCGGCAGCTTCTTCGATGCTCCTATCCCCACCGCCGATGTGGTGCTGATGGGCCACATCCTGCACGACTGGGACCTGCCCACCAAGAAGATGCTGATCCAAAAAGCCTACGAAGCCCTGCCCACCGGCGGTGCCTTTGTGGTCTACGAGGCCCTCATCGACGACGACCGCTCCAAAAACGCGTTCGGCCTGATGATGAGCCTGAACATGCTCATCGAAACGCCCGGAGGCTTCGACTACACCGGAGCCGACTGCGCGGGCTGGATGCAGGAAGCAGGCTTCCACTCGACGCGGGTCGAACATCTGATCGGCCCGGACTCGATGGTCGTTGGAATTAAATAGCCCGTCGGCATCCAGTAAATCGCGCACCCAAACCCTCCGCCCGGTTCGCGCACCCAAAGCGCGTAAACTGGGCGAAGTCCTATGTCTGAGATAAACTCCGCAACACCCGCCCCCATCGCTACTATCTCCTCGCTTGCCGTCCACGAAGGCGAAACCGTCACCCTGCGCGGCTGGCTCTACAACATCCGCTCGTCGGGCAAGCTGCTGTTTCCCATGTTCCGCGACGGCACGGGAACGATCCAGGGAATCGTGCCCAAGGCCGCCGTCTCCGAAGAAGTCTTCGACCGCGTCAAGAGCCTCACGCAGGAGTCCTCCGTCATCGTCACCGGCAAGGTCCGCGCCGACTCGCGCGCGCCCTCCGGCTTCGAGCTGGATGTGGCCGACGTCGAAATCGTCCACCTCGTCCCGACCGACGCGCCGTTCCCCATCACGCCCAAGGAACACGGCGTCGACTTCCTCATGGAGCATCGCCACCTGTGGTTCCGCACGCCGCGCCAGTCGTCGATCCTGCGCGTTCGCGCGACCATCATGCGCGCTGCGCAGGAGTATTTCGACACCAACGGATTCATCCGCACCGACCCGCCCATCCTCACGCCGGCCGCCTGCGAGGGCACCAGCACGCTGTTCGAGCTGGACTACTTCGGCGACCCAGCCTTCCTCACTCAGTCCGGCCAGCTCTACGTCGAAGCGACCGCGCTGGCGCTGGGCAAGGTCTACAGCTTCGGCCCCACGTTTCGCGCGGAGAAGTCGAAGACCCGCCGCCACCTCACGGAGTTCTGGATGATCGAGCCCGAGGTCGCCTACATGGACCTCGAAGGCGACATGCAGCTCGCCGAAGCGTTTCTCACCCACATCGTCACCCGCGTCCTCGAACTCCACCGCGCCGACCTCAAAGTAATCGGCCGCGACATCGCCAAACTGGAAGCCGTCATCGCGCCCGAGCCTGTCACAGAATCGGGTGCCCCATCCGAGATCAGCTCGGGTGGGCGGGTCGCCACTGCCGCTCCGCGCTTCCCCCGCCTCAGCTACGACGAAGCCCACGCCATGCTTGAAAAAGCCTATGCCGAGGGCAAGCTCGAAGCCCCCCACGTCTACGGCGACGACCTCGGCTCACCCGACGAAACCTACATCAGCTCCCAGTTCTCGAAGCCGGTGATGATCCACCGCTATCCGGCGGCCATCAAGGCGTTCTATATGCAGCCCGACCCGCTGGACCCGACCAAGGCCCTCTGCGTCGACGTCCTCGCCCCCGAGGGCTACGGCGAGATCATCGGTGGCTCCCAGCGCGTCGACTCCTACGAGCTCCTCCGCGCCCGCATCCTCGAACACAACCTGCCCCTGGCCTCATTCGAGTGGTACCTCGACCTGCGCCGCTACGGCTCCGTCCCCCACTCCGGCTTCGGCATGGGCATCGAGCGCGTCGTCGCCTGGCTCTGCGGCCTCGACCACGTCCGCGAAACCATCCCCTTCGCCCGCACCTTGAACAGAATTTACCCATGACCAAACTCGGCACGAAATCGCCGGCGAATTCGATGTATCCCGTCCCAGCCCGGGAAATGGACAATCCGCCCGATACAGGCGCACCAGTGCGCGGCTGGCTTCTTTACTACTGCATCAGCAGAGCAATCCTAAGTCCTCTAGTGTTTCTCTATACCTTTCGCGGCATTTATCTCTTAAGGTTGATCGCTATTGATGTGACAGTGGCCGTTGTAGGCTTCATGGCGGGTATGGAAGTTTGGAGGATGTCGCGTCACTGGATACGCGCTGTGTGGTCCGACTTGACGGTTCGGCTCGTTCAAGTCTTAGTCGTTGCCGTTTCTTGGCAAACCATGAGCGCTGTTCGCCCAGGCAGGCCTGTGGTCCACTTCATCGTTGGCGGTTGGGGACTGGGTTTAGTATTGGCATGGTTCCTTTACTTCAGGACTTCGAAGCGTGTCCTGGTAACTCTCGGTCGTAACCTCTAGCCCCAACAGACATCTGCTCATAACTCTACCGCTACCAGCATTTAGGCCTTTGACCCGGGTATGGGTGCCGACGCGCTCCTTGCCGGGTGCCCCACATCTCGTTCTTGAGATGTGGAAATTGCCGCCACAAATCCTGCATGAGTCTCAGTCCGGAAGGGCACGCGTTCACGCGTGCCAATAAAAAGCCGCGTCCGCAGGACGCAACCGCTCTGCCGAAGGCCGAAGTGCAGGCGCAGCCGGAACGACTGAATTGCCTTCCTTCCCCAGCCCGGCATCTCAAGTCGCCCCGCCCCGTCCCCGCCGGAAAATCCTTCCCATCCCGCGTCACCAGCGTTCGCCCAGCAGCCTCCGCCGTCGCCAGAAGAATCATCACGCCGCTCAACCGCTACTTCCTCGCGAATCCCGCAAGTCCCATCACCCTCCAGAGCGCGTCATTCTGACTCGCAGAGTCAGAATCTCTGTCGTTGTTTTCGTTAGGCGTCCGATCAACGACCGGCTAAATACGGGTCGTTTGCTTGACACCCCGCGTATAATTAACTTAGGTCGAGACAGAATCCACCAGCCCTAGGCTTGTGTCTCCCAAAGCTCCAAAGAAGCCATAACTCTAGCGTTTTGAAGATTTTGTATATTATCTCCTTTATTTTCAAGATTTTGCAAATCTGAAAATCGCTAAGTTATTTATTTTGAATATTATGCAGAAATCGATACCAGGGGGGGGTGCCATTTCCAAGCCATTTCCAAGCCGCAGCAGATCGTTCCGCGGCGCGCGTGAGCTACTCACGCCTCCGAATCACGTAGTGCGTCGCACCTTCCCCCGCCACACGCTCCGCGCACGCATACCCAAGCCCCGGCAGATCGATCTCTTCCAGCAGGTTTTCGCCGGAGCCGAGCAGAACGGGCGACACCGCCAGGTGCATCTCGTCGACCAACCCGGCGGGGAGATACTGGCGGATAGTCGCCACGCCGCCGCCCAGGCGGACGTCCTTGCCATCGGCGGCGGCGGACGCGCGTTCCAGCGCGGCTTCGATGCCTTCGGTAACAAAGTGGAACGTGGTGCCGCCGTTCATCTCGATCGGGGCGCGCGCGTGGTGCGTCAGCACGAACACCGGCGTGTGGTACGGCGGAGTGTGGCCCCACCATCCCTTCCACGCCTCGTCCGGCCACGGGCCGCGCACCGGGCCAAACATGTTGCGGCCCAAAATCCACGCGCCGACGTTCTCGAACCCGCGAGCGGCAAAATCATTGTCCACGCCGGTCGTGCCGCCCGGCTCGCCCTCCACTGGATGAAACTGATGGAAAGTCCGGGTCTTAAAGAACCAGTTGTGCAGCGCCAAGCCGCCCACGCCCAGCGGATTCTGGAGATCCTGATCCGGCCCTGCCCCATATCCATCCAGCGACACCGAAAAACTGCAAACGCGAAGCTTCGCCATAAACAGCAATCTACCCCAAAGAGAAAGACGTTGTCCTGTCGCACGGGCTCCCTGCGCGGGCCGCGGTCACTTCGTGACGCGTATTGGGCTCCGCGTCCGTGCCCCCGGTGGTCGCAAACAGAATCTTGTGCCGACCATCGGGAGCACCCCGCGAAGCTTAAAAACGGCGTGTGAACGCCTTACCGCCGCTTCAGCGCCTCAAGCTCGTCCAGTGTCCAGGGCCAGTCCTTGCCCAGCAGGCGCGAGAGGCTGCGGTCGGCCAAAACTTTGCCGCCGGTCTGGCACTCGGCGCAGTAGTTGGTTTCATTGTCGGCATAGCGGATGCGCTGCACTGGCTGGCCGCAGCGCGGGCAGGGTTTGCCGAAGCGCCCGTGCACGGCCATCTCCTCGCGAAACGCCGTCACCTTCTCCGGGAAGGCGTCGTCAGCTTCCTTGCGCAGGCGATCGATCCACAGCGCGAGCGTCTCGCGAGTGGCCGCATAGAGCCGCTGCCACTCCTCCGGCGTCATTTTGTGGGTCTGCAAAATCGGCGAGAGGCGCGCCATGTGGAGAATCTCATCCGAATACGCATTGCCGATCCCACTGACGATGCGCGGATCGGTGAGCGCGCGCTTCAGCGTGCGGTTCTCTGCGACCAGCGCGGCGCGAAACTCCTCCAGCCCGCTCGCCAGCACATCGATTCCGCCCGGATCGGCGGCTGCCAGTGCAGCCTCGCCGGCGAGCATATGCAACGACGCGCGCCGCTTGGAGCCGGCCTCGGTCAGCATCAGCGACCCGTTAGGAAAGTCGAACGCCGCCAGGCTATTCCGCCCAGCCAGCTTGGCGCCCGGCGCGCGCCAGTGCAGCCGCCCCGCAATCATCAGGTGCAGCACCAGCCAGTTGCCATCGCTCTTGCTATCGCCGAAGCCGAAGGCGATGCGCTTCCCCACACGGCGCAGCTCGCGCACCACGCGGCCCTCGACGCTGGCCAGAGGAGGCTCGACGGTCCGCAGCAGAAACGCGCTCGCCACCCGCACGCCCAGCAGCGGTTGCCCGACGACACGCGGCTCCAGCGCATGAATATAGGCTGCGATGTCGGGCAGTTCGGGCATGTCTATCAGATTGCACGCGCGGTCCACGCTCTGCAAGCCGGATTGGCCGGTTTCCGGCCGCGCCTTGTGCGGCTGCCGCGAACCTGCGACAATTTCGCCCGTATTCCGGCCCCTTTACTTGTCGCGCCGAATCTTCGCCGGCCAGGAGGCCATGACGATGCAAATCAAACCGACCGTTCCCCTGCTTGCGGCGGCTTTTCTGCTCTTCGGCTGCAAGTCTCCCGCGCCGCCTGCGCCGACGCCTTCGACGGCCCCGCAGCCGGTGACCGACGCATGTGCGGTGCTCGCGCCAGGCGAGATAGGCGCCGCGCTGGGTGTGCCCATCGATCCAGGCAAGCACACCATCTCCACCAGCAACATCATGTGCGACTGGTCGCAGACGGGTGCCACCGGCGACAAGGCGGTAAAGCTCGTGCTCAACTTCAGCTCGCTGGACGCCTTCAACCGCGAAAAGGCCGCAATCAGCAACGTCAAGATCGCTCCCGCGCCGGGGATCGGCGATGAAGCGTTTTACGTCACCACCGAGTTCGGCACCAGCCTGCTGATCCGCAAAGGCAACACCAGCATTGGCTTCGGCCTCCATAACACTCGTCTGCCGGTCGACCAGGTCAAAGCCAGGGAGAGAACTCTCGGCCTCGCCGCCGTTGCCCGCATCTGATCCTGTAGGAAAATAGACGCATGGATGGCACGCGCATCGACAAGTGGCTGTGGGCGGCGCGCTTCTTCAAGACTCGCGAGATGGCGTCGAAGGCGTGCGAGATGAGCCGCATCGGCTCGAACGGGGTGCGCGCGAAGCCGGCCCGCGAGGTCCGCGTGGGCGACATGCTGCAGATCCGCAACGAGGCCGCAGAGTGGGAGATCGAAGTGCTTGCGCTCAGCCATCAGCGTGGGTCCGCGGCCATCGCACAGACGCTCTACCGCGAGACCGAAGCCAGCGCGGAGGCGCGCCGCAAGGCTGCCGAGGATCGCCGGCTGCTGGGCCCGATTGCGGCGATTTCGACGGGACGGCCCAGCAAACGTGATCGCCGGCTGATCCACAGCTTCAGCGGCAAGCGCTAGAGCGCAACCAGAGTGACCATACCCTGAAGGCACATCACTCACGCCGACGCGACCAATAGGGGAAGCGGCCTTTAAAAGAACGCAGCAGGGCACAGCAACTCTGGTTCCGCTCTGAGGTACCCTAACGTCAGTCATGGCGAAGAAAAAGTTGCGCATTGGAATTCTTTTTGGCGGCCGTTCGGGCGAACACGAGGTCTCGCTGCTCTCCGCGGCGTCGATCCTGAAGGCGATCGACCGCAAGCGGTACGAGGTCGTGCCCATCGGCATCGACAAGCAGGGCCGCTGGCTCAGCGGTGTGGAAGCCGAGCGCCTGCTGAGCAGCAACCCGTTGGCGCAGCCGGCGCTCCCCGTATCCACCGAGGCAGTCGCGGAAGATGTCTCCGAGGCCGAGGCTGAGTTTGCCGCGGCTGCTGCAGTACTGCGCAGCGGCGAGCCGCTCCACATTCCACCCGCGCATCCGCAGCGTCGCGCAACAGACACGCTGCAGATCGGCTCGAGCGCCGAGCTCGCGCAGCCCGCCAATCCGCTCACCGCGTCGGTCGACGTTGTTTTTCCCGTGCTGCACGGGACCTTTGGCGAGGATGGAACGATCCAGGGACTCTTTGAGTTGGCGGACATCGCGTATGTCGGTTCGGGCGTGCTGGGCTCGTCCGCCGCGATGGACAAAGATGCGATGAAGCGGCTGTTCGCCGCCGCAGGCCTGCCGCAGACATCGTACGTTACGCTGCTGCGCAGTGCGTGGCGCGCCGATCCGAAGGCCGCGACCCGGCGGATCGAGAAGGCTCTGCAATATCCGGTGTTCGTCAAACCGGCGAACCTGGGCAGTTCGGTCGGCATCAGCAAGGTGCATGGGCGCAGCGAACTGGCTGCGGCGATGGACCTGGCCGCAAGCTTCGACCGCAAGCTGGTGATCGAGCAGGGCGTCGGCGGGGCCGGGAAGCCTCGCGAGTTGGAAGTCTCGGTGCTCGGAAACGACGATCCTGAGGCATCGGTGGTGGGCGAGATTGTTCCGAACAAGGAGTTTTACGACTACGCGTCGAAGTACGAGGCGTCGGACGAGCCATCCATTCCGATCATCCCGGCGAAGCTCAGCAAGGCCGAGTCGAAGCAGATTCGCGAGATGGCGCTCGCAGCCTTCCGTGCCTGCGACTGCTCGGGGCTGGCACGCGTCGACTTCCTGATGGAGCCGGCTCGCGATGCCAGGGGCCGTAAGGTCAAGAAGCCGCGCATCTTCCTGAACGAAATCAACACCATGCCTGGATTCACCAGCATCTCGATGTATCCGAAGCTTTGGCAGGCCAGTGGTGTGCCGTACAAGAAGCTGATCGACCGGCTGATTGCGCTCGCCCTTGAGCGCCACGGCGAGAAGCAGGAGACGCGCTTCACCAAAGCTTAGGGCGGCCAGCATCGCCCGACAGGTGAAGCCGCAGATGGCTCGGCGTGCATCTATCTACTTGATGCAAAATCCCCCCTTGCGCGAAGGACCTAAGCACGCGTGGCGGACGCAGAAATCAAGTAGCGCAATCGCAGGAGAGCCCATTTGCTGCCCAAGGATCCGTCTCTCATCAAACCGTTAGACCCCTTCCAGCAGATGATCCGGGACTGCGTCTCGTGGCGCCCGCTGCAGTCGCTGTGGGACCTGCAGGGCGTCCCGGTTCACGTCATTGCCCGGCGCACCTGGGATGCGCTGCTGAATGACAACCTCTTCGGCAGCGCCGCCGAACTCGGCTACTGGTTTCTGTTCGCGCTGTTTCCCACCCTGGTCAGCGCATCGGCCATCATCGGGCTCGCGGCGCAGCGTGCCTCAGAGAACTACGATCGGCTGCTGCATTACATGGCCCTGGTGATCCCGCCGTCGGCGTTCAACATTGTGCTGGAGACGTTCAACCAGATCAGCTCCTCCTCCAGCGGCAGAAAGGTGACGTTGGGCCTAGCCGTCGCGCTGTGGGCGGCATCCGCCGGATTCTCTGCGATTCAGGGATCGATGAACTCAGTCTACAAGGTGAAAGAGACCCGGCCTTACTGGAAGGTGCGCGGCGCTGCAGTCCTCATCGGCACGCTGCTGTCGCTGCTGATCACCGCCATCCTCGGCTCGTTGCTGGGGGCGGACTTCTTTGCCCGCACCGTCAGCGAGCACATCGTGCACCACGCCATTTCAGATCCCATCGCCGTCGTCATTCGCATTGTGGGATGGGCCATCGCGGTCGCGCTTCTGGCCCTGCTCTTCGCACTCATCTACTATTGGGCCCCCGATGTGAAACAGAGGAAGTGGCGCTGGTTGACGCCGGGGGCCGCAATCGGGATTGTCGGCTGGGCGCTCGCATCGGTGGCTTTGCGCATCTACCTGCACTTCTTCAACAGCTACACGGCGATTTACGGGTCACTGGGCGCGGTCATCATCCTGCTGACGTGGTTCTATCTCAGCGGGCTGATGCTTCTGCTCGGCGGCGCGGTCAACAGCGAGATCGAAGCCGCCGCTACCGAACGGCGGCTTGCGGCACAAGTTGAGCTGGCCCCGATGCCGTAGGCCGGGGAATGAAGCCGGTCAAGCCTCGCAAGGAGTGCGATCAGGTTCTAAGATCATAGGGCTGGACAAATCAGTCCATAGAACGGTTGCGAGGAGTCATTTTGATCAAGAAAGTGTTTTTCACGATTTTGCAATTTGGGCTGTTCCTGGCTGCGTCTCTCGTGGGCATCGCCCTGCCTATCTTCCATCTGCTTCCTTCCCACATTACGAAGCTGTCCGACGGGACGCGCGGGTTCGAGTGGGACGGCGTTTTGTTGATGCTCGCGCTCTTCGTGGTGATTCTGGTGATTGAGTTCCTACGTAAGCGGCTGTTTCGGGCCGCTCCGTGGACGGTGCTGGCGCTGGTGCTCGCCGGGATCGCCGAATATGCAATGAAGCTGGGCGTAAGGGACCTCTAAGGCCGAAGATGAACCAGACTCGCGTGCAGTTTGAGGAATTCCTCTCGCGTCTCGGTGCGGCGCAGGCGACGCTGGATGAGGGCTATGCGCGGCTGCCGATTAGCCCGCAGCCGGGGCTTGGCGAAGACGCTGCAGCGATCCTCGGCGAAGCGGCGGAGCGCATGCAAGACAACGATCCCTACGCGCATCCCCTGTACGCAGGGCAGATGCTGAAGCCGCCGCACCCCATCGCGCGCGCAGCCTACGCAATGGCGATGTCGGTGAACCCCAACAATCATGCGCTCGACGGCGGGCGGGCCAGTTCCGCGATGGAACTGGAAGTGGTCGCGGCGCTGGCGAAGATGTACGGCTGGCCGCAGTATCTCGGGCACCTCGCCAGCAGTGGGACGTTCGCCAATCTCGAGGCGCTTTGGGTCGCGGGCCAGTTGCGGCCAGGTGCGGCGGTGGCGGCTTCGGACCAGGCACACTACACCCACACGCGCATCTCCGGCGTGCTGGGCCTGCAGGCGGCGGTGATCCGCAGCGACAGCGCGGGCCGCATGGATATGGACGCCCTGGAGCACGAGCTCAAGGCGCAGGAGGTCGGCACCGTTGTTGCCACGCTCGGCACCACGGCGGTTGGCGCCGTCGATCCTCTGGACCGGATTCTGGAGTTGCAGCAGGAGTACAGGTTCCGGGTGCATGTGGACTCCGCGTACGGCGGATACTTCACACTCGCCGGCAATCTCGGGTCCGAGGCGCGCGCTGCGTACGATGCGATCCAGCGGGCAGATTCGCTGGTTGTCGACCCGCACAAGCACGGTCTGCAGCCGTATGGGTGCGGGGCGATTCTGTTCCGCGATCCCACCGTGGGGCGCTTCTACAAGCATGACTCGCCGTTCACGTATTTCACGTCAAAGGAACTGCACCTGGGCCAGATTTCGCTGGAGTGCTCGCGCGCGGGAGCCTCTGCCGTGGCGCTATGGGCCACGCAGCGCTTGCTGCCGTACGAGGTGGGAGGCGAGTTTGCGCGCGGGTTGGAGGCGGGCCGCGAAGCCGCGCTGGCACTGCGCGGTAAGCTAGCCGAAGATGCGCGCTTCGCCGTGCCCATCGCTCCACCCGCGCTCGACATCGTTTTCTGGGCGCCGCGGGGCAAGACGCTGGCTGAGTCTTCGGCGCTCTCCCAAGCCATCTTCGACGAGTCCCGGCGCCGCGACCTGTATCTGGCCCTGGCCACGCTTCCGGCCAGATATTTTCCCGCCGGCACGTGGCAGCAGGGAAGCGAGGACTCGGTCATTTGCCTGCGTTCGGTGATGATGAAGCCGGAGCATCGCGAATGGATCTACGAAATCTGGCAGCGCCTGGACGCGGCGACTTCCGCAATCGTTTGCCGAGGCGATGTCAATCCCCGGTAGATGGCAGGGACGCACCGAAATGGTCAACCGATTCGGTGGTCCGTCCACTGGCCGTTTTGTTAGACTTAAGGGCATAGAGCGGATGGCGACGTTGCCACGTCTACTCTCTGGATTTGTGGAACGCTCAGTCTCTCCAGGCCTTCCAAAAGGACGAACCTCAGCATGAGCTTGCCCGCATCCTCCTCACCCGTCACTGACGTTGACAGTCTCGACCTTTCGGCTCGCCGGATCGCGTACTTCTCCATGGAGATCGCACTATCTCCAGCGCTTCCAACGTATTCGGGAGGCTTGGGCGTGCTTGCCGGCGACACTCTGCGCTCCGCGGCAGACACCGCCGCGCCCATGGTCGCGGTATCGCTGGTGCATCGCCGCGGATACTTCCGCCAGCACCTCGACTCCGTCGGCCAGCAGACGGAGTCAGACGTTCCGTGGACGCCCGAGACGACCCTTCCCAGCGCGCAGCACGTGGTCAAGGTCAGCATGCAGGGGCGCGAGGTCAAGGTGTGCGCCTGGCGTTTCGATGTGGTGGGCACGGCCGGGCATGTCATCCCGGTCTTTCTTCTCGACACGGACCTTGAAGGCAACGATCTTTACGATCGCCGGCTGACCGACCACCTGTACGGCGGAGACACCTACTACCGGCTGTGCCAGGAGACCGTGCTTGGACTTGGCGGAGTCGCACTGCTGAAGGTGCTCGGCGTAAAGCCGGACGTTTATCACATGAACGAGGGCCACGCTGCGCTGCTCGGCATCGGGCTGCTGGAGGAGCATCTCGACGGCGCTTCGCTGGAACAGGCGACCGAGGAAGATGTCGCGAAGATTGCCCAGCGCTGCGTCTTCACCACGCATACGCCGGTGCCCGCGGGCCACGACCAGTTTGGGCTCGACCAGATGTACACCGTGCTCGGGTCGGAGCGCGGAAACGCCATAGAGCGCTTCGGATGCCTGCACAACGCGCTGCTGAACATGACCTACCTGGCGCTGCGGTTTTCGCGCTATGTCAACGGCGTGGCCATGCAGCACGGCAAGGTTTCGCAGCAGATGTTCCCGGACTACCACGTCCACTCCATCACCAACGGCGTGCACGCGTCCACGTGGCTCTCCGAGCCCATGCAGGCGCTGCTGGATGAAGAGATTCCCGAGTGGCGGCACGACAATCACTACTTCCGCTCCATCTACGGCGTTGCGCCGGCGAAGATCTCCAACTGCCACGAGATTGCCAAGCAGCGGCTCTTCACCGAGGTGTACAAGCGGTCGAACCTGCAGTTCAACCCCAAGATGCTGACCCTCGGTTTCGCCCGGCGCGTCGCCACCTACAAGCGGGCGAGCCTGCTCTTTCACGACCCCAAGCGGCTGGCCAAGATCGCCAAGAAGATCGGAGGCCTGCAGATCCTGTTTGCCGGCAAGGCGCATCCCGCCGACACTGCCGGCAAGGGGCTCATCCGCGACGTCTTCGAGTCGGCTGCCAGCCTGAAGGCCAGCGGCATCCGCATCCTCTATCTCGAGAACTACGACTGGGAGCTGGGCGCGCTTCTAACTCAGGGCGTCGATGTCTGGATCAACACACCCCGCCGCCCGTACGAGGCTTCGGGAACGTCCGGGATGAAGGCTGCGCTGAATGGCGTGCCTAGTCTGAGCGTGCTCGACGGATGGTGGATCGAGGGATGTGCGGAAGACGTGACCGGCTGGGCGATCGACGACGCGGAAGACGAAGACGGCGAGGCGGCAAGCCTCTACGACAAACTGGAGAACAAGATCGCGCCGCTCTACGGCCGGCCAAACGCCTGGGCGCGGGTCCAGCAGCACTGCATCGGGGTCAATGGCTCGTTCTTCAACACTCACCGCATGTTGGGCCAGTACTTCAACAACGCATATTTCCCGCAGATGTCGGAGGAGCAGGCGGTTCCCATCGCCATCGATCTGCTGGAGGGTAGCGGCGCCGCTGCTGCTGCGGTAAAGCAGTCGGCGCTAGTTTAGATCGTCCTGCAGCACGGGCGCCCTGCGCGGGCTGCGGTCACTTCGTGACGCGTATTGGGCTTCGCGTTGGTGCTCATCAAAATCCCGTGCCGATCGACGGGAAGACTGCGCGAAGCCTTTTTAGAAAGGCATGTGAACGCCAAAAAAACGGCCCCTCGTGTGAGGGGCCAATCTGCCTTGGTTCTCTCTGGTAAGGAGAGCTTTTTTGCGGCCGCGCTCTGCAGGCTGCGTACCGCGAAATCTGGGTGTTGCGGCAGTTGGCGGGAAGGTAAAGTTCTTTTCCTTCCCGCCGTACTGCCAGTAGTCCCGGGGAGGGCCACTAATTCATCGGCGAAGGCTGTGCCGTCTGGCCGGGCTGAACTCCCGAACCATTCGATGCCGAGCTCGGATTCATTGAAGCCAGGCTGTTGTGCAGCAGCGTCACGCGCACTCCGTTGACGATCGGCGCTTCACTATCCGTGGATGCAGTTGCATCCGCCGGCGCCGCCTTGCCGAGGCCAGTGCGATAGATCCGGTAGAGCGGGACCTGGTGTTCCGTTACCAGGTAGCGGACGACCGAGTCTGCCATCGCCTGCGAAGCCGGAACGCCGCTATGGCTGTATCCCTGCACCTCGATGATGTATCCCTTCTCGCCGGCCAGCTTGGTAGCCATGTCGTCGAGGCTTGCCTTACCCTGCGGTCCAAGCGCCGTACGACCCGCGGCGAATGGGACGGTGGCTGCGACTACCTGCTGGTACTGGTCAAGATTGCTGACCGTGCCGTTCAGCTGGTCGGTGCGTGTGCTGGCGCCGGTTGCTGTGGTCTGCGCGGCGTTGGCGCGGTTGGCTGCGTCGGCGGCGTGCTGGTCAGCAGTGTTGGCGGCCATCATCGCATTGTTGATTCCAGCGGTGGCGCGGCCGTCTACATCCTTGATGTCATTGGCGTTCTTGGCCTGAAGCTGGTCAAGCTCGTTGGTGCGGTCCTTGATCGGATCGACTTCGCGCTGTACCCACTTCTTGCGGGCGAATGGGTTCACGTGGCCCCAAAACCCTTCTTTCGAGTCGTTCTGCAGCGGTTTCCCGGTAGCGTAGGTGGTGGTGTCGTTGGGATCGATCGCGGCTGAGCCTGCGGCATTCGGCTGAGCTGCTGCCGACGGCGCCGACTGGCTCGTCGCGGGAATTTGTGCGAATGCAGTGGCTCCCATCGCTCCTCCTAATACCAGAGTGGTAATTCCTAGCCCTTTAGCAAATGTGGTCATAAGTTTGCATCTCCTGGGCCGAAGCGCTACTGGAGCAAATGCTCCTGACTGGCATCGGGTTGCCATTGCTAAGTGCAAGCGGTGGGCCAAACGCCATGAGCACGAGCAACTGCTGCATAATCAGTTAGATTGCGCAGTATTTGCGGCTTTCAGTTAGGGCTCGCTGGAGGGGAAAAATCGCCCAATCCTGCCCGCGCACCAGTAAAAATTACGCGCGTCGGCCAGCCAGCGCTTGCCAGATCGAATTTCGGCCAACTACTTCAGATCGGTGTGGATGATGCGAACCTCGGGCATCTGGGTGTTCCAGTTATCGGGGACGGTCTCGAAGGTCAGGCGGAACTCGCGATCGTCGCCCGGCTTCAGCGGGTTCGCGCTCACCGGCTCAATATCGATATACGGCTCTTTCGTGCGAATCAGCGTCAGCGGCAGAGTATCGATTTGCGGCGCGAGCGCCTCGTCGTTCGCGAAGACCACCTGTACGGTCACTCCCGTCACCGTGCGATTGCCCGTATTGCCAACGTGGCCATCGAGGTAAGTCAGCTTACCGCCAGAGAGATTCGCCGCTTCGCTCATGGCAAACTGCGAAAGCGGAAGGCTCGTGGTGTAGGCATCCGCAGGCTGCAGCGTACTCGGTGGAGGCTCGGGTTTCTTACGCCCTGCATAAACGAGCGCGCCGACCAGGACGATCACGATCAGCGCGGCGACTCCCCAGGCTGCGGGGGAATATCCTTCGCGGTCGTCCAGTGGCGCGCCAAAGATTGCCGCCTCCGCGGTGGGTCGAACCGTCGCATTCGTTTTGGCCGTTTCAGTGGCGTCAAGAGATGGCTGCTCAAGTTCGCTCATAAGCCGAGATTTTATACCGCGCCGGGGCCGTCTCCCCCAAACGGTACAAGGTGTAACCCGAAAGGCACATTTCCAGTGCACCGCGCTCGCGGCTAACGTGGATTTCGTCGGCGCCCAAACTAGAGTCGAAATGGGTCAAGCGAAATCGATAAAGGGTTGCCGCGCAAACGGGCACGGCAGAGGGAGACTCGCTCTATGACTACCAACCAAGCAACCTATGCGGCAATGCTTGCCCTGGATAGCGCTTCGTCGCACCGTACCGACCCCGTGCGCGCCCGAGTGAGCGGCGGCCATCAGCTCACCAACTTCCAGGTCCTCCATACCAATCCGGCAACTCGTTCGGAAGCCCCCACCGAGCTGCCTGGACTGCATCTGCTCGCCGATACCCGCGGCACCGGCCCGCGCGGCCCTCACCCGGGAGACGTCCTCTACTGGGTCGCATGTCTAGGCGGCGCCTGCCTGCTGCTGTTGTGCGCAACCACCTAAGGCCGCTCCTGCAGCAACCCCAGACCGCATCCGCATCAGGCAAAGCTAGCGCGCGCAACACTTTGCCGAAAATCTTTCCCGCGCATCTCCACCACCACACACATCTCCTGCAGCCGCGAAAGCATTCGTTCGCCGATGCGGTCACCCAACGTCTCGTCGCGCATCGCCCGTTTCGCCGGCGACTCCTGTGCCTGGGCAGCCGATGTCATCAGGCCCGCAGCGTTGGCGTAGTTCGTAGTGATGATGGTCGTCCGGCGCTCGTTGTAGCGGGAGTTCAAAATCTGCGCCACCGTATCCCAAACCCAATCCGTAGGCTTTGCTGCACCCAGTTCGTCCAGCACCAGCACCTCGGCCTCGAACACCGGGCGCAGGATGCCCAACTCCGTTGCCGCGACTTCGCGGTTGTAACTGTTCTGGACCTCTTTCAACAGTTCGCGGTAGTCGTAAAACAGCCCGCTAACGCCGCGCTGGATGATCAGCTCTTTCAGCAGCCCAACCGCAACGTGGGTCTTCCCCACGCCAATGTCGCCCGTTAGCAGAAGGCCTTTCCCGTCCGTCTCCACCGGATAACCTTCCACGAAACGCTGCACCATCAGTCGAGCCGACTTCAGGCTCTTATCGGCTCCACGGAAGCCGCTCTCAAAGCTCTCCAGCGTGCAATGTTCGTACCGCCTGGGAATCCGCGCGCGCGCCAGCATCCTGGCCACGCGTCGCTCGATCCGGCACGCGCACGGCCGCGCCACCAGCCGCCCGTCTTCTTCCACCACGCGCAGCCCCGAACCTTCGCACACACTGCAAACTTCAGCCATGCCCAACCCGTCCCCGCAACCGGCAATCCCAAGTATCGCGCATCCGGGGCGCGATGAATCGAATTGGGGCATGTGGGAATCAAAGGTTAAAAGAGGAAAGCAAGACCATGGTAAATTTAAGGTAGTTAGCCATCGTGCCCCCGTCATCACTGGCAGGGGCTCTGTGGGCGGCGCGACAGGTCAATCGATGTGACGGTGAGCATACCCGTTGCAAGCGAACCGCGAGCCGGCAGGCGACACCCAGGCGAGAGCAATCCGCCAGCAAAAGAGAGAGATTCATGCCAAAAGAAGGAATTCACCCTAAGTACGAGACCATCAACGTTAAGTGCGCCTGCGGCAATCACTTCGAGACGCGCTCCACCAACAAGGGCGACATCGTCGTGGAAATCTGCGCGATGTGCCACCCGTTCTTTACCGGCAAGCAGAAGCTGGTCGACACGGCTGGCCGCGTCGAGCGCTTCCGCCGCAAGGTAGCCGGTTCGGATGCGGGCAAAGCCGCCACAGCCGCAGCCACGAAAACGGCCGCAGCCAAGTAACTTCAACAGCACCAACGCGAAGGCCTCCGCCAGCGCGGAGGCCTTTCGCTTTAGCATTGAACTCAGCGGTAACAAACTCAGTCGCCATGAAGAAGCGCTACACCCTCGAGCAGAAGAAATGGGACTCGCCCGCCGAGCACGCGATGCCCGAGCACACCCGCGTCCCTGCCAGCTTCACCATCGGCAATGTGCGCATCGCGCCCGCGACCGTGCTCGCCCCCATGGCCGGCGTCACCGACACCGTCTTCCGCCGCTTCATCAAGAACGCCAGCCAGTTCACAACTACTAAAGACAGTCATTCTGACCTTGAACGAAGTGAAGGGGAACAATCCCCGCATTTTCGTTCTGGCACCACCGATGTTGACGCGACCACCACCAACCAGCAATCCGGCTGCGGCCTGATCATGACCGAGTTCACCTCGGCCGACGGCCTCTCCCGCATGCGCGAGACCAAGCGCAATCGCTACCTCACCTACTACGACGACGAACACCCCATCTCCGCGCAGCTCTTCGGCTCCAACCCGGCCACGCTCGCCGACTCCGCGCGCATCGTTCAGGACGCAGGCTTCGACCTGGTCGACCTGAACCTCGGCTGCCCGGCCAAGCGAGTGGTCGCCTGCAACGGCGGGTCGGGCCTGCTGCGCGACCTGCCCCAGATCGAACGGATATTCAAGGCCATCCGTGCGGCCGTCGACATCCCGTTCACCGTCAAGTTCCGCATGGGCTGGAACGACAACCACATCGTCTGCGTCGAACTCGCGAAGCTGGCCGAAGACTGCGGCCTCAACGCCTGTGCCCTGCACGCCCGCACTCGCGAGGACGGCTATACCGGTCAGGCCCGCTGGGAGTACATCGCCGCATGCAAGGACGCCGTCACCATCCCCGTCATCGGCAATGGCGACATCCGCACGCCCGAGGACGCCGCAGCCATGGTCGACGCAACCCACTGCGACGCCGTCATGATCGGCCGCGCCGCACCATCGAACCCGTGGATCTTCCGCCAGATCGCGCAGTACACGGCGTCGAAGGAGGCCACCGGCGTCGGCACGTACGAGATCCCGACCGACCACGACCGCTATCGCATGATCCGCACCTACTTCCAGATGCTGGTCGACGAGATCGCGCTGGAAGAAGCCGCCGAAGCCGCGCGCGCTGCGCACATCATCGCCTCCGGCCAGGTGGCACGCGATCAGCGCCATCGCGACGCCGTCGGAAAGATGAAGCAGTTCGCCGCCTGGTTCACCCACGGCGTCCCCGGCGGCGCTGCGCTGCGCAAGGCCATCTTCGAAGCGAAGAACGGGAGCGCTGTCCTCACCTCGGTCGAAGCCTTCTTCGAGAACCGCGCTAGCCATTCCACCGAGCCGGACCTCGCATCTGTCGACGACTCCATGAGCCTCGAAGCTCTCGGCGCCGGCTGCGACTAGACCCCCTTGCGTCCACCGCTGCGGTCCAATCTCGCGCGTAACGAATTGACGAACCCGCGCTCCTGCTCCTACAGTTGCGTCTCATGAAGCGAACGATTACTCTGCCGTGCCTGCTCGCACTCTCCTCAGCTTTATTCGCCCAGCAGCCCGCCCGCCCCGCCATCACCGGCATCGCTTTCGCGCGCTTCTACACCACCGACCCCGCAGCCGCGCAGAAGTTCTACGGCGACACGCTCGGCTTCGAACGCAAGCAGGCTGACGGCATGTGGCTCTACCCGGTCAACCGCGCACAGTGGATCGAGGTCCTCACCACGCCCGCCCCGCAGCCCAATGTCCGCCTCGCCGCCGTAGCATTCACCACGCGCGATGCAGCCAAGCTTGAGCGCTACCTCGAAGCCCACGACATCAAGCCCGAGCTTCCGCTGTCACACGGCCAATTCGGTGTGCGCGATCCCGAGGGCAACCTCGTCATCTTCGTGCAGGCCGGCGCCGTAAAACCCGTCGCGACCGCAGCCGTGCCGTCCACCGCGACCAGCACCCGCATCATCCATGCCGGCTTCATGGTCAAGGATCGTGACAAGGAGAACACCTTCTGGCAGAGCATCCTCGGCTTCCGTCCGTACTGGCACGGCGGCCCCACCGACGCGGCCACCTACTGGGTCGCACTGCAGGTTCCCGAAGGCTCCGACTGGATCGAGTACATGCTCAACCCAGCGCCGAATCCTACGCTGCGCCAGTCAGGGATGTCCGATCACTTCTCGCTCGGTGTCACGCAGATGCAGGACGCCGTAGCCGCGCTCGCCCGCAACCACTGCGAAGGCGCCAACTGCAGCAAAACCCAGATGGGCCGCGACGGCAAGGTGCAGCTCAACCTCTTCGATCCGGATCAGACGCGCGTCGAGTTCATGGAGTTCACGCCCAGCCAGGATCCCTGCTGCTCGTCCTTCACCGCCGCGCATCCAACCGCGGTCGAACCGCATTAGCAACGGCCGTTACTTCGCAGCCGCCTCCAACTCCTTCCACTCCGCGTCGCTCAGGGTCAGCTCTGCCGCCTTCAGGTTCTCCTCCAGGTGCGCCACCGACGACGTGCCCGGAATCGGCAGCATCACCGGCGAGCGATGCAGCAGCCACGCCAGCGACAGTTGAGAAACAGTAGCTCCATGCTTCTTCGCGGCCTGATCCAGCTTGCCGCCCGGCTGCGCCAGCTTGCCTGCCGCCACCGGAAACCACGGGATAAACGCAATCCCTTCGCGCTCGCAGTACTCCAGCACGGCCTCGCTCTTGCGATTGCCAACGTTGTATTCGTTCTGCACGCTTACGACATCGACGACCTTGCGCGCCTGCTTGATCTGCTCGACCGTTACCTCGCTCAGCCCGATGAAACGAATCTTGCCCTGCGCCTGCAGCTTCTTGATCGCGCCCAATGAATCCTCCACCGGGACCTGCGGGTCGATGCGATGCAACTGCCACAGGTCCATCGTGTCGCGTTTCAGCCAGCGCAGGCTCATCTCTACCTGCTGCGTCAGATACTCCGGCCGGCCCACCGGAAGCCACCGGTCAGGACCCTGCCGCGTCAGCCCCGCTTTCGTCGCAATCACCGTGCCCTGCGCATAAGGAGCCAGAGCCTCGCCAATCAGCGGCTCGCTCACCGCCGGGCCGTAACTGTCCGCCGTATCGATGAAGTCCACCCCCAGCTCCACCGCGCGCCGCAGCACCCGCTTCGCATTCTCGCGATCCGCCGGTTCACCCCAGATGCCCTTGCCGGTAATCCGCATCGCGCCATAACCCAGGCGATGAATCTCCAACTCCCCACCCAGCTTGAACGTTGTTGCAACCTCAGTAGTCGTTGCCATCGTGTTTCCTCCGGCCTTTTGGATGCCCCCGCCGCTGCCCGCGACTCAAGCTGCCCCGCCCGCGGACTTGGCGGCTGGCCCACCCTTCACCGACCTCTAAATCGGGCGCCCACGCTCGCGAGTCGTGGGGGGAATCGAAACTCCGCCCTTTTGCTCGGCACATATCCTCGTCGAGCAACTGAGAAAAATGTGAGGCCTCGAAGCGTTTGGGATGGGTGGCTCGCTCACAAGGTTGAGCGCCCGTTCATTGCAGTCTCATTAGCGGGGTCTGCATGTGGAACCCACCTCGCCCGCTTGACACCCCGCGTATAATTAACTCAGGTCGAGACAGAATCCACCAGCCCCAGGCTTGTGTCTCCCAAAGCTCCAACGAAGCCATAACCCAATTGTTTTGAAGACTTTGCAATTATCTCATTTGTTTTCAAGATTTTGCGAAATCGCAATCCGGTAAGTGGTTTGTTTGGAAGATTATGCAGAAAGTCGATACCCCAGGGGGGGTGCACATGCCGGACCCAATTCGATACCTCAGGCGCGGCCAGTCTACGCCTCGCTGCGTTTCCGCCAGACCACCTTCACCTTTTTGCGCCAGCGTTCGTCGAGAGCCACCAGCACCCACTCAACGCGCGGAGAAAGATATCGCAGCACCACTTCCGTTGCCGGATGAATCCGCAGCGCCGGCGCTACCAGGTAGAGCCGCGGCGAACCCTCCGCCAGCCGCACGCCGCCGAAGTACCCGTGCCGTTGAAACTCGCCCAGCCCGCTCATCCGGTCCGGGTTCTGCTGATGATGCCAGCGCACGCGCACCCAGTAGTCCAGTCCCTGCAACGCCAGGTGCAGATCGTCGTCCGCCTTCAGCTCGATCACGGCCAGCCGCCCATCTTTGTCGACCGACAGGAGGTCCAGCATCCCGCGATCCGACGCGGCAAACGCCGGCACCTGCGTATACACATGCGCCGCATCCAGGCGCTCGTCGATCGCCGCCACGTCGCGCCGCAACACGTTTTCCAGCCAGCGCTCCGGCTGCATGCGGTACAGCGGATCGCGTTTCTCGCCGCTGTCATTGCGCCGCGCGAACAGCCGCGCCACCAACTCGCGCAGCTCGTCTGCATTCTCCTCCGTCAACGGAGTCTCATTTGCGCCCGCGCCAAACGTGACCTCCTGCACGCGGTTGAAGCTCTGTGCCGCGAAGCCCATCCGCAAGCGCGCAAATTCAAGCCCGTGCAGCAGGAACGCCATCTCGCCGCCGCTGCGCACGCGCTGTTCGACCACATCGCGCATCGCATCCGGCACCAGCGCCATCACGCGGGCCGCTGCCTCCGCAAACCGCTCCCGCGTAGCGGCCTCACTCGGAGCCTGGATCAGCCGAGTCGACACATTCCCGTGGTCCGCGGCATCGCGTTGCGTCAGCTCTTCGGTCTTCTCGTCGAGTTCCCACAGCTCCCACTGCGCCGCGTCCGGGTTCATCCACGCCAGCCGCGCCACGGTCAGCGTCGCCAGCCCGCGCGGCACAATCAGGCGCAGCCCACGGTATTGTCGCCACGGCCGTCGGCCGGTACTGTTCTCGCGGCAATGCGCCAGCCACAGCACGCCCAGCGTCAGAATCCCATCCACCGTCGCCTGCGTCTCCGCCGCATTCACGCCGATCACGGCCCACGCCTGTTGCCCCTGCACCAGCGATCCGCGCGCATACGCCGGCCCGAAGCTGCGCTCGAGGTCCATCGCAGTGCGAAAGCCGTCGGGCTTCCAGTCGCCCCAGTCGCCGTTCTCCCCGCGCAGGCCCCGGCTGCGCAGAATCACCCGTTCCAGCACCCGCAGATAGCGCACGCGGGTCGCCTCGCGAGTCGTGGGTGTGCGCCGGTCCCGGTCCGCCAGCAGTTCCAGCGTCGTCGGCTGTGTCTGCCCGAAACGCAGTATCGTCAGGCGCAGCACCCCGGCGCGCGCAGTAGTTCCGGTTACCCGGCGAACGACATTCCGTTCCTCGCTCCAAAGCTGCAGCGCGCAACGCCCATGCTCAGTCGAAAGCGAATACTTTGTGGTCCGCATGTCGAACAGAACCTTGCCATCCTCGAGCGCGACTGCGTGCGGATGCTCGGCGAGAAAAGCCTCAAGCGCTGCTGCAATCTGCTCGACGGTCTGTTCGGGCTGCGTCTTCGACGGGCCGGATAATGCTCTGGACGGCATGGGCAAACGCTACTCCATGTGCGCCCGAGCTTCAAGCGCAGGGAGACGCAGGAGGGTGAATCCGCCACACGCACCCGCTATTTCGGTCGATTAGCTTCAGAGTAGACCTGGTCTGCCAACTTCATACCGCCGCGGCCCAGATCCGTACATTGCACTTGTCGTGCGACCCGCACACGCGAATCGACTCGCCAGGGTGCAGTACGGCTTGCTTGGGCAACGGATACACAATCACCGTCCAATGCGAGTACGCTGGTTCGCCCGGCCGGTTTTCATAGCTTCCGGCCTCATCCATTTCGAGACGGATCCACTGCGCGACGCAATTCGCAGGACCGCTATACGCAGTCAAGATTTGTTCCGTGCGCGCCTTGGCGACCGGATTCGCTGCGCGAAAATCAAACTCGAACAAATCCGCCGCTTCACTCGCCAGTTGCAGGTTCGTATCCCTGGACGAGACGTGATAGATCGGCGCGGCCAGACGGTTGAACGGCGTCAGGTCGAATCCGTCGGTGATCTCCATGCGCTTGTCGGAAGGATGTGGATGGAACGCGAGGGCGACTTTCACCGTGCCGCGGGCCGGAATTACTACGCCGCCCGGCTTTAGAAGGTTTCCAGTTGCATGTTCCATGCTAGGCAGCACGCCCTCGCTCAGCATGTTGTTGCTCACAATCTCAGAGACGATGATGTCCACACGGCCGCCGAGATCGACATCGGCATCCAGTTTGCCAGAGTGCTTGCTCAGCACCTGTACGCGATCCGAAAGGCCGTTCACCGCGATGATCTCCTGGGCGACGTCGGCGACAGCCGGATTCATCTCACACGAAAAAACCTCCGCAGCTCCTGCGCGCGCCGCCATCATTGCCAGCAGGCCGGTACCTGAGCCGATATCGAGTACGCGCATCCCTGGTCGAATAGCGCGCCGCAGCGCCGCGTCGTAGGCCTCATTGCGGAGATGATCCTGCACCAGCCTGAAATGCCAATCGGGAACCTCGGCACTGAGCACCTCAGCCGCGAGCATCGCCGCTTCAGGGTCATCCGCCGCTTGCTTCGATACCTTCAGCGCCAGCTTGATAGCCGTCTCATTTTGTCCGTTTGCCAGCAGGGCGAGGGCTGCTACCGCCCACTCAGCGGGCTTACCTCGCGCTTTGGCGGTTGCCGGGTCGAGTTGGTTGGAGTCTGCCAAAGGACTAGTAAGGATACTGTATCGCCCCTTCTGCTCGATCTAAGGTTTGTCTAGCGCCGCCACGATGCGAATCGATTCCAGATCATGCGATGCAACGACCTTCACCAAGTCTCCCGCATGGAGCGAGAGTTGTTTCGGCAACGTATGAGCCAGAATTGCCCAGGCAGATTCTTCCATCTTTCCCGGAACATTCTCATAACTCCCCACTTCATCCATCTGCAGGTGGATCCATTGGGCAACACAGCTCGCCAGTCCTTCCCGCGCCGTCACGACCCGCTCCGCGCGGCCCTTCGCCAAATGCGAGGCTGCATGGAAATCAAACTCAAACACATCCACGGTCTCACTCATCATCTGGAACTGCCGGTTCGCGGGTGAGACGGTATACCTTGGCTCGGCCAGCCGGTTGAAGGCAGTCAAATCGAATCCGTCTGCGCGGTCCATCCTTCTCCTGAAGGCCTCGGGATCGAAGCCCAGCGCGATCTTCACTGTGCCCCTTGCCGGAATCGCCTGCCCACCCGGCTTGAGAAGATGGGTGACGGCGCGCCCCATGGTGGTCAGCACGCCTTGACTCAACATGTTGTTACTCACAATTTCGGAGACGATCAAATCCACTCGGCCGCCTAGGTCGCGGTCCGCATCCAATTCATCGGAATGCCTGGCAATGATGCTTACCCGATCGGCAAAGCCGTTCGCTTCGATGATCTCCCTGGCGGCATCGGCCACGGCTAAATTCATCTCGCAGGAAAACACCTGCTCCGCGCCAGCTCTCGCCGCCATCATCGCCAGCAGGCCGGTACCGGAGCCGATATCGAGCACACGCATGCCCGGTTTTATCGCGCGTCGCAGCGCGGAATCGTAGGCTGCGTTGCGAAGCTGATCGCGCACCAGCCTGAAATGCCACCTGGGTACCTCGCTACTCAACACTTCCGATGCCAGCAGAGTTGCTTCGGGGTCCGAACCCTCCTTCCACACTTTCAGCGCCAGCTTAATCGCCGTTTCCCGTTGCCCATTCTCCAGCAGAGCGCGCGCCGCTACGGCCCAATCGGCAGACTTGCCAAGAGCTTTCGCAGCCGGGCGATCGGATTGGGTGGAATCTTCCAAAGGGATCATAAGAATGGTGACAACTCAGGATAGCAACTGAGGGCAGGGCAGGAGTTACTGCGAGCCCGATTCCTCCCAGCGGCGTATGAAGTAGCCGAGGGAAACCGCGCGGATCAAGGCTCCGTCGTACAGGGGTCGCTGATCGGCTGCCTGCTCCGCGGATTGCGGCCAATGATCGACCGCGCTGCGCAGTCGGTCCAGATCGAGAAGGTTGCGCGAACCTGGACTTCGTTCGAGACGGGCAAGTTCGGCCGCGAGTTCGGAATGAATGCGCGAGAGGCTTTCGTACCAGTCAGCCGCCTGTTGCCCGCGTTCGCGGCGATCAACAGTCGAGTCGGGTAGCCGGCCGCGCATCGCCCGCCGGATCAGCGAAGAGGCCTGGTCGCCGACCAGATACTGCTCGAGCGGAATGGACGCACAGAACTCGAATACACGCTTGTCGGCGGTAGGATCGCGGGCGTCGATACGCCACCCTGCGTTGGTCATGGTATTGCAGTCGCCGTATTGATTGGTGACGAAGTACTTCTCCATCAGCACCGGCAAGTGGGTCTGGGTGAAATAGAAGTGGCGACGGTATTGCTCCACCAGGTGCAATTCGCGCGCGCGGTCGGGACGGACAGCGATGTACGTGAGACCGTCCCCGCGGACGGAAGGATCGATACGCGATCGCACAGCCCACGGAAGCGCCGAAAAGATCGTCTGCGACGCCGCGTTGCGAATGGAGGACGCCCCATTCCGGCGCAACTGGATCGCCTCTCGAAGGGCCTTGAGCCAATGGCCGGAGCGGAAACTCGCCTGAATGATGTCGTAGCCCGAGTAGCTGATCGTGGTGTTACCGAGGGCGCCGGTGAGCAGGACCTTTGCCCCAATCGCGGCTGCCTGATCGAGGATCAGGGTCCACCACACGTTGTTCAGCGGGGCCGCATGCGGGACGTCGAAGATGGGGAAGATACGAGCCAATTCCCGAAGCATGTCTGAGCCGGTGGTGTCCATCAGGCGGTGGTCGATGTTGGGGTAAAGCGCGGCGACCTCGGCGGCAAATGGACCTTCGTTGGCGATGCGGCCGGGAAGAGCTGTGCCGGCGTAATTGGCACAAGGAACAGAGGTATACGCAGTAAGCCGCTTGCCGCTTGCGCCCAGAAGCCTGGCCGCCGCGGCCGTCACTGCCCCGCTGTCCAGACCGGCGCTCAGGTGAGAGACAACCTCGCCCGTGCTGCGTAGGCAGCAGCGGACAGCCTCGTCGAAGATTTCGAGGAATGCGTCGACGTAATCCTGATCTCGCGAGAAGCGCGTGGGCGGTAATGCGTCGAATCGCCAGTAGCGGCGGGGAACTGCATCCGGCGAGTCCCGGCTTACAACGAGACAATGTCCGGGCATCAGGGCCTGCACATCACGGAAGCGCGTGCGGCATGGCTCCGGAGGAAGGCCCATCACATCGCGTGAGAGGGTTGCCTGATCCAGCTCGGCGCTGACGCCCGGACACGCAAGGATGGCGCGCGCGGTGGTCGAAAAAGCGAAGAATTCAGCGGTCTTGCAGTAGTAGAGCGGCCGTGCGCCGGCATGGTCACGCGCCAGGTAAAGCTGCTGGAGATTGGGATCCCAGACGGCGAAGGCGAACGCGCCAACCAAGTGGTGGACGCAGTCCTGGCCCCAGAGCTGCCACGCTCGCAACACCAAAGCCGAGTCCGGTAGAGAGGCGATTTCGGAAGGGGGAAGGTCGAGTTCCCGGGTGAGCTGCGCGCGGTTGTCGATCCGGGCATCCGCAACCAGCAGAATGGCCTGCGGGCCTGGCTGGTTTGCGCTCGATGGAGCGGCAAGCGGCTGAGTCTCAAACGAGTCTTCCGGCGTGATCTTAAGCAGCCGATGGCCGAAGGAGACGGCCTGCACACTGAGTAGATGGGATCTGTCGGGGCCGTGGGCCGCTAGGGCGTCCAGCATTCGCGAACTCACTGCCTGCGGATCGAAGTCTCCGCGCAGGGCCCAATATCCACAAATTGTGCTCAAAAGGGAATCCTGACCACACGGGATTGCGCGCCAACCGGTGGTGACTCACATAGCCGTATGCCGGACTGAGTAGCCCAGCAGCACCCAGAATCGACGGTCGAACTGCCAGACCCTCGATCGCGGTCAGTCGAATACGCCGAAATACTAGCCACCGTTGCTGCTCATAAAATCGTGGCAAACCGCGAAAACGTGCCAAATCCGGATCTGACCCGAGCCAACCTCTTCCGGACCTCCCGAAGTTGATAGGATGGGAAACCGAAATAGCGGTCTCCGCGTCAAGCCAGAATTATGGGAATTCGGAGCCCACAGTCGACAGTGCGCGGTACAGGAAGCAATAGCGGCGATCTCCAGGCTGGAGTCTCGCCGCAGCCGTGGTTTAGCTATGGTGATAGGTGGCGTCGGAGGTGCGGGTTGCGCCCCCGGCTACCCGAGCTGCGTTGAGATCCAGGATATGGACGATCGGTGTGGTCCACCGCTTCTTGAGTTGCAGTGCCTGATCTGATTGGGAGATGTTCTTCTCGACAGACATTAATTCCTCCAATTTGAACTTCAGTTGTTTTGACGGCGGCTGGAACCCCTACGGAATTACCATCCCAGTCTCCGGTTCGGAGTGGCATCCAGGCACAATGTAGTTATACTGCTACGACCATCTTACGGGGAATCGTAGGCACAAGTCAAGCACTAGTTCGTTGAATACGTTACACTTTGGTTGCATTCTGAGATCGCAATCTCGTTCCAAACACAGGCATTATATGGCAGAGACCATCCGGCATTCCGCGCCTTAATTCCTGTGAATCACCTGTCCGCATTCCCCGTGCGGCTTGCGATTATGATGCGGAGATGAGCTCCGCGAGTTGGCCGGGGCCGGGAATGACAGTGACCATCAGCGACCCTACAGCCCACACTGCCCCGTCGTTCGTCTTCTATCTCGGACCCTTCCGGTTCGACTCGGAGATTGATATCCCCGAACTCCGCGCATCGACTGGGACTGGGGAGAGGAAGGTCACCATCCGCCTCGGAGAAGTGCCCGCCACCCTCCACGAACCGGTTCTCGAGGGGGAGTCGTTCCAACTCGCATCCACGGAATTCCTGCTCAACATACCCGGCACGGCGCGCTACTTTGTTTGCAGCGGCAACGAGGTACGTGTTGAGATTGTGCCGGGCGCCCCCATCGCCAATATTTCTACCTACCTGCTGGGCTCCGTCTTCGGTGTTCTGTGCCATCAAAATGGCCTTCTGCCCCTGCACGCAAGCGCGGTCGAGTTCGACGGCTCCGTCACTGCCTTCCTGGGCAACTCCGGCGCCGGAAAGTCAACGCTGGCCGCCTGCCTCCGGCGCCGTGGACACCGCATCTTCTCCGACGATATCTGCCTGTTGGAAGTTGAAGCCGCCGGCGAAGTCCCGCTCGTGGTGCCCGTGGCCGGCTGGCTGAAACTCTGGAACGAAAGCCTGCGGTTCCTCGGCGAGACGCCCATCGAGCAGAACCGCGTCTTCAGCACCGACGATAAATTCCGCCTCTTTCTCACCGACCCGCTCGCGAAGACCAACTCGGAGCGCCTCCGCCTTGCCCGCGTCATCTTCCTGGCCAAGGCGGCCGATTTGCATGCCCAGCCAGCTCTGCAGCCGGTCCCTCTGCTCGACGCCATCGGTGGCCTGATGGAGATGACCTACGCCGGATACGTCCCCGCGCTCGGAGGGCACAAGTCCCGGCTGTTCCAGCAATGCGCGCGCGTCTTCCGCAGCACGCAGGCCTTTCGTCTTGAGGTCCCCTGGGGCCTCGACCGCATGGAGTCCGTCCTCGATCTCTTGGAAAGCGACATCTTCAATGCAGCCGCCAAAACGCAGCCCTGAGGGACGTGCGATCTCCTCGTCGGATTCAGCCAGCCTCACGCCCGCTGGTCACCAGCCCTCCTGCTCGCGCAGCCGGGTGATGTGGGCTACGTGGTGGCGCGAGTGCCAGGCATACATCAGCGCCGTCAACTCCACCGTGCCGGGTCCGCGTTCCGGGTGGTTGTAGCCGTGCTGCCACTGCTGGTCGCTCAGCGATTCCAGCAGCATCACCCAGCGCGCATGCAAGCTCTCAATCAGCGCTACTGACCAACCGACAGGCGCGGCGGAATCGTGCAGCATCGCCCACGCCTTTTCGTCGTACGCCGTGATGGTCGGCCAATCCTCGGTCAGCGCCAGCCGCACGCGCACGAACGCGTTCATATGGCTGTCCGCAACGTGATGCACCAGTTGCCGCACGGTCCATCCGCCCTCGCGATACGGCGTGTCCAACTGCCCACGGTTCAGCCCGTCCACTGCTTCAGTCAGCCTACTCGGCAGCTCAGCCAGCGTGGCAATTGCCGCCATACGTTCGTGCGGCATCACAGGTTCCGGCATCTGAAACTTCCCCACGGGATACCTGGGGTCGACTTCCTGCGGCACCATGGTCTCACTCATCGCCTTCCTCCTGGAGGACTATGTAGATGACTGTTTATGCCAAGCAATTTAGCACAGACACGTCCACTTGATAAGTTCTGGAAGCCTCTATAATCGCATCCTGACGCGTCCAATCCCTATGCGCCCTCGAAATCTCACCGCCGTCATCTTATTCGCCGCCGCCATGCTTGCACCCGCTCCAATTGCGCATGCACAGCAGACCGCGCCTGCCCCCGCCCCGCGCAACTACGTTGGTTTCGACGCCAACAACTATCCTGGAGACGATCTCCTCGCAGCCCTGAGCAAGCAGTTCTCCTTCACCGGATACTGGCTCACCAATCCGCCCGGCACCAGCCACAACTCATGGGTTGGCAAGCGCGACATCCTCGTCCGCAACGGCTTCGGCTTTCTTGTCCTCGCCGACGGCCGCTGGGACAAGGAGATCCTCAAGTCGCAGAAGTCCGGCAAGTCTGCCGCCGCCCTCGCCGGCGACGACGCGGCTGCCGCCATAGCCGCAGCCCACCGCGAAGGCTTTCCACCCGGCACCATTCTCTTCCTCGACCAGGAAGAAGGCGGCCGTATGCTCCCCGAGCAGGCCGACTATCTGCTCGCGTGGACCGAGGCGATCGCCCGCTCCGCCTACCTGCCCGGGCTCTACGCCAGCGGCCTACCCGTTCCCGACGGCAAGGACCCCAACGGCAAGCCTGTCACCATCACCACAATTCAGGACGTCCGCGGACGCGTCGCCGCCGGCCACTTGCACCCGATCGCCTTCTGGGCCTGGCAGGACGCGTGCCCGCCCGCTCCCGGCTGCGTAGTCCGTCCAGCCAACCCGCCCTCGCCCGCCCTCAGCGGCACGATCGACGCAACCGCCTGGCAATACGCGAAGTCTCCGCGCACCAGCTCCATCACCCAGGCCTGCTGCGCCACCTACAGCCACGACGGCAACTGCTACCCGCCAGGGCTGGACCACTATTTTCTCGATCTTAACGCGTCTGCTTCACCCGACCCGTCCCACGGACGCTGAAGCCAACTATCTCGCTTAGTCCTTGCTGCTTGCCTCTCCAGCGGGGAGTTGTCGGGCCACGCTCCTCAAGCCGCGTGCCCCCAGCTTGCCCCCGGCGCAGCAGTATCCTTGCTCCTGCGCTGTCCCACATCAAAACGGTCCACCATATTCTGCAGCCCCAGGGCGAGGTCAAAGAGTTGCCCACACGCCCGCGCGGAGAGGTGCGAGCCGTCCGCGGCTTCGGTGGCAAATTCGCTGATCTGCGTCATGCTCGCGTTCACCTCCTCGGTCGCAGTCGCCTGCTGAGTTGCTGCGGAGGCAATCTGCGCCACCATCGTGCCGACATTTTCGGCCTCGCCAATCACCTTCTGGATCGACTCGCCCGCAAAGCCCGCCACCTCCACGCCTTGCTCCACAGCCGCCCGGCCGGAACGCATCTGGCGTACCGCATCCGCGGTCACCGCCTGCAGGCTCTCAATCATGGCCGCGATTTCCTTGGTCGCGACCGTGGTCCGCTCCGCCAGCCTGCGTACCTCGCCGGCCACCACCGCGAAGCCCCGCCCCTGCTCGCCGGCGCGCGCCGCTTCGATCGCAGCGTTCAGCGCCAGGAGGTTGGTCTGGGTCGCAATCTCGTCGATCACCCGCACAATTCTGCCAATCTCATCCGACCGCGTTCCCAGATGTTCAATATTCGCCGCCGACTCGCCCACCGACTGGGCGATGCCGCGCATGCGGGCCAGCACATCCTCCACGATGCCGCCGCCGTCGCGAGCACACTTAGCCGCGCTCTCCGCCGAGTGAGCCGCGGTGATGGCGTGATGCGACACCTCGCGGACGGTCGCGGCCATCTCCTGCATGGTCGTCGCAATCTGTTCCACCTGTTGCTTCTGGTTCTCGGCGCTGGCCGCGGCTTGCGACGCCGTCGCCGAGATGTCACGGCTCGAACTGGACACCTCTTCCGCCGTCGACGCGATGGAGAGAATCACCTGGCGCAAACTATTCTTCATCTTGTTCAGCCCAACCGCGGCCTCGCCCATCTCGTCGTCGCTGTTCACCGGCATGTCGTCCGCCACCAGGTTGTTCGACGACACCGTGTTGATCATCGCCAGCATCCGGCGAATGGTGCGGACGATGGAGGAAGCAGTCAGGTGGGCAATCCCCAGTCCCACCGCCAGCCCGGCCACCGCAAGAATCAGCATCAGCCGTTCGGTCCAAGCGTCCGACGCAACGTGCCGGTTCAACGATTCCTGCTTCTGCAACTCGAATGCGGCCGTCATGTCGTTCAGCGCGTCCTTCAATGCGTTGACCGCCAGCAGCGCTTCATGGTCCTCAAACAGGCTCAGCGCGCCGTTTTTGTCCCCGGCCCGATACATCCCTACAACCGCTTTATTGCGGTGCGTGTAGTTCAAGGCAGCTGCCGCTACTCGCGCATAAAGGTCGCGGTCCTGGTCCGTCGCGATCAGCGGTTTCAAACCCTCCATCGCGTCGCGGAAGTCCGCTTCGCCGTGTTCAAACAGGTGGGTGCTCTCGTTGTCTCTGCCCATCAGCACGTCGCGCGTGCCAATTCGCTCCAGCAGAAAGGCCTCCTGGAGCGCATGGGCCTGCTCTTTCATGGCGGCTTCGCGCCCCATCTCCCCGGACAGCAACACGCTCTCCACCGCGGACTGGTAGCCGATCACACCCATCACGGCGATGATGGCGAGCAGCGATCCGAACCCGACTGCGATCTTCACTTTGAGACCCAACCTCGTGAGACTCATTCCAGGCATCCTCGCTACGCGGCTGCAACAGCCTGGCGTATCCGGAGGCCCATACACGAGATCGACGCGCCGAGCTCTCCATTTCCTTATCGGATTGCCCCGCGCGGACTTTATGTTTCACCCTCTGCTAACTAGTGGCGGTCGTCTTAAAGCTCGGATCCATCGCTCCGCCTTTCAGTCCTCGATTGCCACGCTCTTCTTCCGCTTCTTGTATTCGCGGATCATGTTTTCCAGAGCCGCAATGTCGGCATCCGGAACTGCGTCCGACTCCAGCAGATTCACAAACAATCCAGTCGCCGAGCCACCGAAGTTCTGCTCCAGCAGAGCCTCGACCGAACGCTGGTCCACGTCATCCTTCTTGACCATAGGCTCGAACACAAACACCCGTCCACGCGCCGTATGTCGCACGAAGCCCTTGTTTTCCATGATGCGCAGGAACGCCTGCGTCGTCTTATAGTTTGGCCGCTCGCCCTCGGGGAACGAGTTTACAATCTCATCCACGGTGGCCGAACCCATCTGCCACACCGCGTTCAGGATGCGCATCTCAGCGCCTGTCGGCAGGTTCGCTTTGTTTCGAAAAGGCATGGTTAAAGCCTCCGTAACCCGTCAATGGAGCGAGTCTAGCAGTTCCCCCCTTTTGACTCTTAGTGCTTTAAGAATTACGCTGAACACGCACGAGTCTTACGCGTCTAAGACTCGTCGGAACGGCGGCCGGCGCTCATCTGTCATCATTGGGTCCGACGCGGTCGAACCGGCCGCGGGCCTCCCCATGTCTAGACAGTGTCTTCATATTGTCAAACTCTAGCCCGGACTGAGTCTCCTTTGCCCGCGCCTCAGTCAAACAGAAGAGAGGCGAGCGTACCGCGCTTTTCACCGCCCGCCGAGGAAACCGCCGCCGATGCCCAGCAATCCGCTGAAGGTTGTTGAAACAACCGAAGTCCTGATCGTCGGTGGTGGCCCTGCCGGGCTTGCAGCCGCCATCGCTCTGGGACAGCGCGGTATCGAGTGCACTGTGGTCGAGGCCCGCTCCACCCCCATCGACAAAGCCTGCGGCGAGGGCCTGATGCCCGACTCGCGCGAATCGCTCGCCCAACTCGGCGTCTCTCTCGGCGAGCAGGATGGCTATCTCTTCCATGGCATCCGCTTTGAGAACGCCATGCATCATGTTGACGCGCGCTTCCCCCACGGCGCCGGCATCGGAGTCCGCCGCCCCCATCTGCATGGTTTGCTGACGGCTCGCGCGGAACAAACCGGCGCACGCCTGTTCTGGAACTCGCACATCCAACTCTCCGCCGACTCCGCCGCAGATTCTCCCGCTCGCAGCACCGCGCTCGTCAACGGGCAGCCCCTCCACTTTCGCTGGCTCATCGGTGCTGACGGCCAGGCCTCCTCCGTCCGCCACTGGGCCGGCCTCGACCGCACGCGCAGCCGTGGCCTGCGCTACGGTTTCCGCACCCACTACCGCATCGATCCCGCAACCACCCGCTTCGACATGGTGGAAGTCCACTGGGGCCGCGGCGGCCAACTCTACCTCACTCCGGTCGCGCCCGACTGCGTCTGCGCCGTCTACCTCACCCGCGATCAACACCGCATCTCCGCCGATAACAGAAGCGATATCCTGGCCGAATTCCCCCGCATCTCCGACCGTCTGGCCGGCGCCGAGATCGTCTCCCGCCAGCGTGGCGCCATCACCGCGTCCCGCAAGCTCGATCGCGTCGCGACGGACTCAGTCGCCCTCATCGGCGATGCTTCCGGCTCGGCCGATGCCATCACCGGCGAAGGCCTCGCCATCGGCTTCCGCCAGGCGCTCGCACTCGCCGACGCCATCCATTCCGGCTCGCTCGAGGCCTACCGCCGCGCCCATCGCCAGATCGGCAAGCTGCCTATCGCCATGGGCGAGCTGATGCTCACGCTCGACCGCTGGCCCGCCCTGCAGGTCCGCGCCCTGCGCGCCCTTGCGACCACGCCCGTCTTCTTCCAGGAACTTCTGCAGGCCCACATGGGTGCGCGCAGCCTTGCATCCGTCCTCGTCCGTCGCGGCCCGCGCTTCGGCTGGAGCCTGCTCCGCAATGGAGCCCACGCATGATCGCAAGCCGCAGCACTCCATCGACCCTGCGCTGCCTCGCCATCCTGCTCGCGCTCACCGCCGCCCCCGCCTTCGCACAAAAGCCCGCGCCCATCGACATCAGCCTCGACCCAGCCTCCACGCATATCCATTGGACCCTCAACACCAACACTCATGGAGCCGTCCACGGCACCTTCAAGCTCAAGAGCGGCTTCTTCCACATCGATCCCGTCACCGGCGATGCCTCCGGCAAGATCGTCATCGACGCCACCAGCGGCGAGAGCGGCGACCCCTCCCGCGACAAACACATGCACAGCGTCGTCCTCGAAAGCCCTAAATTTCCCACTATCACCTTCCGCCCTACCCACGTCGCCGGCAAGGTCGATCTCGCCGCCAACGGCCCCGTCACCGTCAACGGCTTGCTCAACCTGCACGGCCAGGACCACCCCATGCAGATCTCCGTCAACCTGCACCCGAAGGCGCCGTACGTTGCACTCTCTACTCACTTCACCGTGCCCTTCGTCGCGTGGGGTCTCAAAGATCCCAGCACCTTCATCTTCCGCACCGACAAGGAAGTCGCCCTCGACGTCGACGCCACCACTGATCCCGTCACCAACCACTCCAGCCTGCATTAAGCCGCAAGCCCGCCTCGCAAATTAGACTGGAAGCGGAGGGCTCGCCGCGTGAGGCTCTGTGCTGCACTCGCATTTCTCAGCCTCACCCCGCTGGCTCTGGCACAGGCGCCCACGCCTCCTGCGGCCTCGCAGACTCCGACCATCACCACCCGCTCCACGCTGGTCCTGGTCCCCGCGCTCGTCCGCGATAAGAAATCCGGCGAGCTCGTCTTCACCCTCAAGGCCGACGACTTCACCCTCACCGACGACGGCGTCCCGCAAAAGCTCACCCTCGAGCAGGACACTGACGCCCTTCCGCTCGCACTGGTCGTCGACATTGAAGGCGGTGGCGCCGCCCTCCGTGAGATCTCGAAATACGGCGCGCTCACCCACATGATCGAGTCGGTCGTCGGCGATGTCCCCCACAAGGTCGCCATCATCGGGTTCGACAGCTCGCCGGTCCTCGTCCAGGACTTTACCCCCAACGTTGACGACGCGGCACATGCCATCAAGGCCCTTATCGACGACAACAACGGAGACGACGGAGCCGCCATCCTCGACTCGCTCGGCTTGTCGCTCGACCTCCTGCGCAAGCAGCCCGCCCAATATCGCCGCGCCATACTGCTTGTCTCCGAGTCCAACGACCGCGGCAGCCGCGTCCGCCTCGACCAGGCCCTGCGCGAGATCAGCGACACCAACACAGCCATCTACAGCATCGGCTTCTCCACCGGCCGCGACGAGCTCAAGGTCGGGTCGGCGAAAGCGCTGGGTGACTCCACCCCCGGACCGGCCCACGGCTGCATGAGCCGCGATCCCAACGACCCCAACGTCAACCTCAAGGAAAACCCCGCCGAACAAGCTTACGGCTGCCTCAGCCTGCTTGCACCCGTCCTCGGCGTCGCCAAAGCGATTGCGATTGCAGCCTTCGAAGGCTTCCAGAAGAATATCCCCGAGACGGTCGCCCGCCTCACTGGAGGCGAGTACTTCAAACTCACCCACTCCAAAAGCCTCGAGCGCGACCTCGCCACCATCTCCAACCACATTCCTAACCGCTACGTCCTCAGCTTCCAGCCGCAGTCGCCTCATCCCGGCCTGCATGCCATCGTCCTGCGCGTGCCCAACTACGCCGGCCTCGAAGTCACCGCCCGCAGCAGCTATTGGGCCGAGGATCCAACCGGCCCGACCGCCCCAGCCCCGTCCCCGCCGGCAGTCCAGCCCTAGCCGAGCCCACCCATTTGTGCCAGAATCGAAGGAAGTCGTCGAACGAACGTAACACAAGGTCTGATACTTTCAGGGAATTGTCGTCGCGGATTGGCCGATGAAATGATCAGGGTGCAGTCGAAATCCGCACCCGTCCCGAGGCCCGCGCATGAAGTTCCACAGCTGCTCTCTGTTTGCCCTCCTTCTCACCGCGCCTTTGCTCCATGGACAGATAGCCGTTACGGCGCCGGGTGCAACTTGGTCCACGGTCACCTCGGAGAACACCTCCATCTCGGTTACGCTTCCCGTCGGAACCACCTATCGCCTAGGCGACTACACGCATAACCTGTGGAGCGAGTCCGTCACAGTCACAGCAGCGACCACTATCAACCCCGTATCGATGGCAAGCGGCGATCCGTTCCCCTTCTCCGATCCGGACCCTGGCACCGTGAAGGAGCTGGATGTTATTGAAACCACAGTTCCTCAGACCATTTCGATCACGAACGCCGGCGTCTATCCCGGAACTCCGACAGCGCTGATCATTCCTGCTATCGTTCCGCCCACCTCGGTTCCGGTGACTCCGGGCACCAGCTACACCCTCACCTTTTCCAACTTCGCGATCTCGCCAACCGTGGGGCCAAATGCCCTGATGCTTGCCCTAGTCAATGCGCCGGCTACCAATGCCAACCAGGCATGGGAGGGTACGCAGATGAACCTGACCATCGACGGCGTAACCCTTGTCTGCACCTATGGTCAGGTCTACACCGACGGCGTCTTCACCCTGACCTGCACGGTGCCCGCCACCGCTTCCACCACTTCGACTGTCGCAGTCTCCCCGACCAGGGCAACATCCGGGTCGTAAAAACCAGCCCGGCTCGGAACGACTTTTCTCTTCACCGGAACCACCAAGGCGCTCCCGCACTGGGAGCGCTTTCGCCCGTCAGCCTCCTGAAGCGAAAGCAGGTCCGCGTCGGCCGCGACCAATCCTCCCGTCTAGAATCGCTCCCGCGACGATCGCAATCGAGTACGCAACAAGGTCCCCCACTGAGAAATAGCGCCCTAGCAGAAGCACACCCGGCAGCGTCACGCGGAAGGCATCCATCCCCGGCGAATGGTACAACTTGAAACACTCGACGCCTGTGGCCACCACGCCCGCCACCAAGGCCGCATTCACCACACGCCACGCAGGAACCAGCGTCGAGATAATCAAGTAGATCATCAGCGCCCAAAGCATCGACCCCGCATACTTGACCGCGAACCGCGGCAGCCCGAGTGGCACAAATCGCACCAGGATCCCCGCAATCGTCGTGACGACAAGAAGGGCCAGCGAAGTTTTCAATGGCCTTGGCGTCATCGTCTTGGGTGAGTCCACCCTCCCCCGGTCGAGTCCGGCCGGGACAACAGCAAACCAGCCACCATATCACGTCTAGACCGCCTTTTCTGCCCAATTTATTTGCCGTGAACCATTTAGAAGCCTAGAATAGAAAATGTGACCTTTTCCCAGGCCTCCCAAGCGCTCGACCACAAACGATATTTCATTGAGAAGCTGGGCCTCTCCGAGCGCCTGATGGAGCGCTGTCTCGGTGAAGCGCTCTCCGCTGGCGGCGACTACGCAGACCTTTATTTTGAGTCAGTTACCTCCACTTCTCTGGGCATCGACGAGTCCCTCGTCAAGTCCGCGTCGCAGGGCATCAGCGTCGGCTGCGGCATCCGCGTACTCTCCGGCGAACGCACCGGCTACGCCTACACCGACGATCTATCTTCCGACCGTCTCCTCCGCGCTGCACGCACTGCAGCCCTCATTGCCAGCGGTCCGGCCAAGCAGCAGATGTCGGGCTTCCGCCACACCTCCGACGAGCCCACCCTCTACCCCATCGCCGGCGCCACCGCCGACGCCGAAATCGCCGCCAAGCTCCTGCTCATCCAGCGTGCCGACGCAGCCGCCCGCGCCTTCGACTCGCGCATCACTCAGGTGCGGGCTGGATTTAATGACGAGCTCCGCCGCATCCTCATCGCCGCGTCCGACGGCACCTTCGCCTCCGACACCCAGCCCCTCGCCCGCCTCAACATCTTCGTCATAGCCAAGGACGCAAGCGGCAACGAAGGTGCCGGCGCAACCGCCCGCGGCACCAGCGGTGGCGGTGGCCGCGTGACCCTGGACTTTTTTGAGGGCTCCCACTCGCCCGAGCACTACGCCCGCGAAGCCGCGCGCACCGCCATCCTCCAACTCAACGCCATCGCCGCCCCCGCGGGTGAGATGCCCGTCGTCCTCGGCCCTGGTTGGCCCGGCGTCCTGCTGCACGAAGCCGTAGGCCACGGCCTCGAAGCCGACTTCAACCGCAAAGGCACCTCCGCGTTCTCCGGCCTCATCGGCCAGAAGGTGGCCAGCGAAAAGGTCACCGTCGTCGACAACGGCCGCATGCCCAATCGCCGCGGATCGATCAACCTCGACGACGAGGGCAACCCTACCCAGGAAAACGTCCTCATCGAGAACGGAATCCTCAAGGGCTACCTCTCCGACAAGCTCTCCTCGCGCCTCATGGGCACGCCCAACACCGGCTCCGGCCGCCGCGAGAGCTACCACCACATCCCCATGCCGCGCATGACCAACACCTACATGCTCAACGGCACGGACATGCCGGAAGACATCATCAAGTCGGTCAAGCGCGGGCTCTACGCAGTCAACTTCGGAGGCGGCCAGGTCGACATCACCAACGGCAAATTCGTCTTCTCCGCCTCCGAGGCTTACCTCATCGAAGACGGCAAAGTCACCCGCCCCGTCAAGGGCGCAACCCTCATCGGCAATGGCCCCGAAGCTCTGAAGTATGTTTCCATGGTCGGCAACGATCTAGCCCTGGATGAAGGAATTGGCACCTGCGGTAAAGCCGGGCAAAGCGTGCCCGTAGGTGTCGGCATGCCCACCGTAAGGCTCGACCGTATGACGGTCGGCGGAACAGGACAATAGGAACCATGGCAGCGGAACGCGAAAAAATGTACGAATGCGAGGTCCGTCGTCGCCGGGTCAAGGCAGGCGGAGGGTACGAACCCTACTGGAAGATTAAAAGCGTCGCCGTCGCTCTCGAGGACTCCGACACCGACTTCCGCTGCAAGGACTGCTTCGGAGCCGTCAAGCTGCTCGGCCGCAATGGCAAAAACGGCACCGTCCCCTACGTCGAACACAAGCTCGCCGCGGACGCCGAGTTCTGCCCCTCCGGCCTGCACTTCAAAAAAGCCACCGATGGCCGCGAACCCAGACCCTCCGCCAACCCCGTTGTTTAGCACCGCTGGCGCAGTCGCCGCACCCCGCAATTGTTCGCAAAGGGATTCGTTCCATTTCATCCTGAGCGCAGTAGTTGAATTGTCACTCAGCACGGTACTTTGGAGTTGTCATTCTTAGCGCAGCGAAGAATCCCAGCATTCCGCTTTTGTCCTTGCCGTTGCCCTTGCTCCTGAGATAGGCCCTGGGCTTCAGCCTAGGCCTTCGAGGCTCACCTATCGCGGGGCTTCAGCCCACGGGACATTATCGACTCTTCACCACCGTCACCAAACTCGCACCACGAAGGAGCACCACATGGCCGCCGAATCCGAAAAAATCTACGAGTGCCAGGTCAAACGCCGTCGCCTCAAAGTCGGTGGCGGCTACGAACCTTTCTGGAAGCTCAAGTCCGTCACCGAAGCCCTCATCGACGCCGACACCGAGTTCCGCTGCTCCGACTGCACCGGCGCCGTCAAGATCCATCGCCATCACGTTCCCGACTCGCCACCGCCCCACATCGCCCACAAGCTCAAGAGCGACTCCGAGTACTGCCCCGCCGGAATGTTCTTCCGCAAAGCCACCGACGGCCGCCAACCCCGCCTCTCCGAACACCCCGTCCGCTAGCCGCGCCACTACGCCAGGCGCCCCATTCATCGCGCATTTGCGATGAGTGGGATTCGTGCCGCTGAATCCCCACACCGCGATACACTATCCTCTGCACCCCACGCCGAGCGCGGAGACCCCAAAGTTGCCCGAAACGACAGCCACCACCACCCCCGAAAAGATCGACCCGAAGATCGCCCCGAAGGCTGAGACGAAGCCTGAGACCGCGCAGGAGGAACACGAGACTGCCCTCGAGTCGCTCGCCTCCATCTGCACCGTCCTCGCCGTCGGTCTCTTCGTCATGACCTTCATCTTCCAGAACTTCGAGATCCCCTCCGCCTCGATGGAGAAGACCCTGCTCATCGGCGATCACGTCCTGGTTGACCGCGTATCGCTCGCGCCGCCCGCGCACTGGTTCCCCCTGGTTCACTACCGCGACGTCCACCGCGGAGACATCATCGTCTTCCTCAAGCCCCACCCCGAAACCCCCGACCTCTACCTCGTCAAGCGCTGCATTGGCATCCCCGGCGACCACATCCGCCTCCGCAGCGGCGTCGTCTACCTCAACGGTGTCGCCCAGAACGAGCCCTACGCCCAGCAGCCCCGCGAGGACGGCAACCCCGAGCACGCCTTCAACCCCTACCGCGACGACTTTCCCACCGTCCCGCCAGATCCCAACGACTCCAACGTCACCGCCTACTGGCAGGTCGAGCTGCCCAGCCACATCCAGGACGGCGACCTGGTCGTCCCCGCCGGCAGCGTCTTCGCCATGGGCGACAACCGCACCGAGTCGCTCGACGGCCGCTTCTGGGGATTCGTTCCCCGCGAGAATATCGTTGGCCGCCCCATGTTCGTCTACTGGTCCTTTGAAACCCCAGCCGACCAGATCGACAAGACCGGCCTCGGCGACCGCGTCGCCTTCATGGGACACATCCTCCTCCACATCTTCAGCGAGACTCGCTGGAACCGTACCTTCCACGTCGTCCGCTAGCCCCGCGCAGAGCACCTCAACTTTGGGTGGCCCATCCTTTCACAGCTTCATCGTGGAAGGCCGGGGCCCCCTCCAGCTTTGCTAGTGGGGGTGGACGGGTGGTTTGCCTTTGCTGCGTCTGACTCATCCCCGCAATCATCCCGACCCCCGACACGCTAGAATTAGCAGTCCTCAGATTCGACTTCTACGCCCATGCAACCGACCCACACCGACGACGAAACCGACCAGGCCGCGCAGCCCAACTCGCACAGACGAACCAGCCTGATCGTTCTCTTCGCCATCCTGCTCGTACTGCTCCTCGTCATCTTTATCCCACCGCTAATCAGCGTCAGCCGTTTCCAGCAGCGCATCGCCGCCAACATCAGCGCCGCGCTCGGCCGCCCCGTCCACTTCGGCCAGGTCTCGCTCACGCTGTTCCCGCTCCCCGGCTTCACCCTCAAATCCTTCGTCATCGACGAAGACCCGGCTTTCGGCTACGAACCCATCCTCCGCGCCGACGAGGTCCAGGTCACCCTGCGCATCAGCTCGCTCTGGCATGCGCACGTGGAGTTCTCCAAAATCGCCTTCACTGAGCCCAGCGTCAACTTCGTCCACCTCGCCAACGGCAAGTGGAACATCGAGAGCCTCCTGCTGCAGGCCTCGCACCTCCAGGCCGCGCCCACCAGCCAGCGCTTCGCCGGCCAGGCCCGTCGCTTCCCCTACATCGAAGCCACTGGCGCCCGCCTCAACCTCAAACTTGGCCAGGAAAAATCCCCCTTCTCACTCACCGACGCCGACTTCGCCCTCTGGCTGCCTGAACCCCACCAGTGGCACCTCCGCCTCGAGGCCCACCCCACCCGCACCGACACCGGACCCAGCGACACTGGAACCATCCGCCTCGAGGGCACACTCGGCGGAGCCGACTTCAACGCCGCCTCGCTTGGCCAGATCCCCATCGACCTGCACGGCGACTGGCGCGACGCCCAGCTCGGTGGTCTCAGCCGCCTCGTGCTTGGCGACGATCCCGGCCTGCGCGGCGATGTCTCCCTCACCTTCGGCCTCCTGGGCACCGTCGGCCACAACTCCATCACCACCCGCGTCAAGCTCGCCAAAGCCCGCCGCGCCGAGTTCGTCCCAAACCAGATGCTCTCCCTCGATGCCGCCTGCAATGCCACCGCCAGTGACACCTTCCACTCCTTCACTGCGATCGACTGCCACTGGCCCACGGATTCCTCTGACCCACCGATCCTGGTGCTCGCCGCCAATCTGCCCAATGTGCTGAACCCGCGCTCCGCTGCGGCCACCGTCACACTCCCCGCGGTTCGCGCCGACACCTTCTTCGATTGGCTCAGCATCGCCACTCCCCACCCGCCGGCCGTGCTTGCTGGCGCCGGAACCCTCTCCGGAACCCTCACCTGGGGGCCCTCAAACGCACCCGCCGCCCCGCCCTCCCACATCCATCCGCAGTCCGTATCCGCCGAACCAACCCTCGCCGGCAACATCCGGTTCTCCGGCGCTTCTCTCGCCACAGACCCGGCCAACAACCGGTCGCTACCCCTCGGCGACGTCCAACTTAGCTCCACGCCTGCGCTCGCTGCCCCGCCGCCCCACTCCCATGCGGCGCGTTCCGTCCCGCCGGCCGCGCCCGGCCCAGACAGCTTCGATCTGCTTCCCGTCTCGCTTGACCTCGGCGGCAAGCAACCCGCAACCCTCGACGGCCACTTCGACGCCGCCGGCTACACCCTCCACCTCACTGGCATGGTCCTCTACGCCGACCTGATCGCGATGGCCAAAGCAGTCCCGCAGTTTGGCGATGGCCTGCAGCCCGTGCTGGACCAGATCGCTAACCCCGCCCCCAATTCCACCGCCAAACCCGACGCCTCGGATCAGCCGCCGTCAACCGGCAGTGACGCCGCTCCGACTCTGCCCCCCGCGCCCGTCCACATCGACCTCACCGCAACCCGCGTCTGGGGAGGCCCCCAAATTTGGCGCCAGTCGTCCACACCGCAGCCGACCCGCCACGCCCGCAGATAGTTCCGGCCTCAATCTTTACGGCTGCGTCCCGAGACTACTCGCCCCGTTCGCCGCAGGCGTTGACGGAAGCCCTGCCATGATCGGCGTCACCACCGGAGTCGCAAGGCCCATCAACTCGCTGACGCTGTTGCCGCGGTTGTTCGCAATCCACACATTGCCCGATCCATCGATCGCAATCGACGTCGGCAGATTCAACGTGCTGTTGAAATAGCCGCTCGGCCCGCCCAGCACCGCGCCGCTGTTCGAGAGTACGCTCACCCCAAAGGGATTCTGATCCACCGACCAGACATTCCCCGAGCCGTCGATCGCAACGCTATACGGCGAATTCAATCCGCCCCCGAGGTACCCATTCGCCCCGGAAACCAATGAGCCCGCTTGCGAAATTTCGGTCACGCTATTGTTGCCGAAGTCCGCGATCCACGCATTGCCGGACTTGTCCACCGCAACGCCGGCCGGAACCGTGAGACCCCCGCCCGTATACGGCGACCCCGACACGACCACACCCGAATTCGACAGCCGGCTCACGCTGGTGCCGCCCGTGTTGTTCGAGACCCACGCGTTGCCCGCGCCGTCGATTGCAATGCCGAGCGGCCCATTCAGCCCGCCCCCGCCGTAGGGCGAACCGCTCGCCGCAACTCCCGCGCTGGTCAGCTTCGAAACGTTGTTGCCGCCAAAGTTCGTCACCCACGCATTGCCCGCGCCATCCATCGCGATTCCCCGCGGCTTCACTCCCACCGCATAGCCGCTCGTCCCCGACAAAATGCTCCCCGTACTCGAAATCTCGGTCACGCTATTGCCGTTGTAGTTCGTAATCCACGCGTTCCCCTGCGCATCCACGGCAATCCCGAACGGATCGTTCAGCCCGCCTCCCGTATACCCGTTCGCGCCCGAAAGATACGACCCCGTGCTGGACACCTTGGTCACGCTGTTGTTGCCGTAGTTCGCAATCCACGCGTTCCCCGCGCTGTCCAGCGCCACGCTTTGCGGCGTGCTCAGCCCTCCGCCGGTATAGTTCAGCGCCACTGTGAAGTCGGTAGGCGATGCACCCAGCGCCGGAGAATACGGTGGCGTCGTCGGCGTATTCAGAAAGATTGAAGTCGTATTCACCGCCGGGTTATGCGCGATATAGATCGCCGCCGACGCCGTATCCGTCGCCATCTTTCCCGTCAATCCTCCCGACAGCGCATTCGAAAACAGCACCCCACAAGCTCCCGCCGCCGAGTTCCCCGGATTCACGCAAGCTGACAGCGAATTCGCAATGCTATCAATCTCCGCCTGCGGAGCTGTCGCCGCGCCCGTGGGAGTCGTCGCCAGCGCCACGCCCGTCGCCAGCGTCTCCAGGTTCGCCGCATTCGCAAATGCGTTCGCAATCCCCGTCAACGCCAGCACGGTCGCCGGACTCGACACGTGCAGCGCGTCGGTCGCAAAACCGCCCAGCGCGTAGGCCGCCGCCACCGTAGACACCTCGTTCACATGCGCCGAGATCGCCGGGCTCGAACTGCCCGGGCACGGTCCCAGCGCCGCCAGCAGCCCGGCGGCCGAGTTCACCCCCGACCCCGGATTGCCCCCCAGCGCATAGATGTAAAGCTCCTGACCGATCGAGCACGTATATTGCCCCGTCAGGCTGAAACTGCCTCCCGTGCCCGACAAAACATACCCGCCCACCGTATCCGAAACCCCCGTCTCAGACGAACTCAGCAGCGACACCGAAGCCTGCCCATATCCCAGCGTACTCGCTGCCAGCAGATACACATGTGTGCCCACAATCGGCGTTGACCCCGACACCACCACCCCGGTAATCGCCCCGTCGCTCAGCAGCGGAACCCCCTGGATTACCGCCGTCGTCGCAGCCTGCCCCGTCAGACCGCTGGTGTCGGTCACCGTCAGCGTCACGGTATACGTTGTCTGGCTGTTGCCCGCCACCTGCGCGTAGGTGTGCGTCGTACTCGCTCCGGTCCCCAATCCGCCGTCGCCAAAATTCCACGCATACGTCAGCGCCTGACTCTGCGGATCGGTTGAGCCGGAGCCGCTAAAGGTCACCGGCGTCCCTTCCGTCCCGGTATACGGTCCCCCCGACTTCGCCGTAGGCGGAAAAATCGGCGGCGTCTGCGAGCCCCCGCCCGAGGAAGAAGAACTGCTGCCCCCGCAACCCGCCAACAACGACAGACCGCACGCCGCCACCCCTAATGCCCAACGCATCGTATGCTCCCAGGAATTCGTCCCATCCTATTCCATTTCCCCAAAAAATCCGAACCATACCGGCCTCGAGCCGGTCCAACTTCTCCCCAAAATCGGGGTTGGGGACGGGTCACCGGCCTTCGCGCAACCTCGCCGCCAGCCGCTCCGGCAACCGAGCCATCCGGATGCGCCCCTGCGCTCCGGCCACGTCGTACGGAACGCGATGGTACCGCACCTCGCATGCGCCGCTGTCGTAAACCGCAAACGCCGCCCGCCAGTCGTAGTCCCGCGGCTGGCCGACCGAGCCCGGATTGATCAGGTTCCGTGTCCCCGGCGCAATCGGCAGCGTCCAGGTATCTGCGTCCTTGCGGCTGCGGTAGCGCGGCCGCACCTCGTGCCAGTCGTGCTCCTTCTGCGAGAAGCCGCCCTGGACGTGCGTATGCCCGACAAACGTAATCGCCGTCGTCATCTGCTGCAGCGGAGCCCACGCGTCGCGCATGCTCATAATGTACTGGTCCTCGTTCAGCGGCGAGCCGTGCGCCAGCGTCACCAGCGGTTCGTCCGGCGTCTGCTGTTCCGGCTGCAACGGACCCTGCGGCAGCATCCGTAGCCACACCAGGTTCTCCTCGGTCAGTGCCTCCAGCGTCCACTTCGCTGCTAGCCGCGCCGTCGGATTGAACGATAGCGACGAACTGAGCCCGGAGCAGACGCGGTCGTGATTACCCCGCACCGTCAGCGTCGATAGCGGCCGAATTACATCCAGCACCTGGTTCGGACTGGCACCATAGCCCACCATGTCGCCCAGGTTCCACAGCGCGTCCCACTCGCCGGCCGCGTTCAGAACCGCGGTCAAGGCTTCCAGGTTGGCGTGGATGTCGGAGAGAATGAGAGCACGCATAGCAGATCCACGTGCAAAGACGCACGAAATTCCAGTCTATCCCAGAGGCCCCAGCCGCCGGTTGCCCGTAGCCTGTCCTGAGCTTGCCGAAGGGCTCGACGCACGCTTTCTCGCGTCGACCATGGAAATGCAAGGCATCGGCCGAGGGAAGTTTTAGTCGGCCAGCGATGCCAGCGGCAGTGCCCGGTCGCTGGTCATCGTTGGCGCAGAAGCCAGCAGCTTCCTCGTATATGGATGCTGCGGGCTGCGGAAAAGGTCAACCGTCGCCGCCTGTTCCACGATCCGCCCATGCTGCATCACCGCAATGTGGTCGCCAGGCTGGTCGCAGGCCTGCGCCACGACCGCCAGATCGTGCGAGATGAACAGCATCGAAAGCCCATGCGTCCGGCGTAAATCCTTCAACAGTAGGAGGATCTGCGCCTGCACGGTCACATCGAGCGCCGTCGTGGGCTCATCCGCGATCAGCAGCCGTGGCCGGTTCACGATGGCCATCGCAATCAGAATCCGCTGCCTCTGCCCGCCCGAAAACTGGTGCGGATAGTCGCGAGCGCGGCGCTCCGGGTCCGGGAGCGCAACCTCGTGCATCGCGGCGAGCACGAGGTGCCGCACGGCCTTGCGCGACAACTCCGGCTGGTGCGCCCGCACCGCTTCGGCGATCTGTTCGCCCACGCGCATCACCGGGTTCAGCGCCGTCATCGGCTCCTGGAAGATCATCGCCACATCGCGCCCGCGCCGCAGCCGCATCTCGCGCTCCGGCAGCGCCAACAGATCGACCGCATCACCCGAACCTGCGGCCAAACGAATCCGGCCCGAGACGCTTGCCTCCGCCGGAAGCAGCCGCAACACCGCCAGCGACGTGGCCGATTTACCAGACCCCGACTCGCCGACCAGGCCAAGCGTCTCGCCGGCAGCGATTTCGAACGAGACGCCATGGACGACCTCGCGGCCGCCAAAGCCGATCGAGAGATCCTGCACCTGGAGAATCGGGACCCGCGGATTGGACGGCGCGCCGGCGCCCGCAGTTGGCTGTGTGCTCACGATCTAGATGGTAGAGCAGTTTCCCAGCGTAGTGCGTCAGACAGATGAGCATGGATTCGATTTGATAGGGCGGGCACAAACGGCCTGGTATGAATTGGGCTTCAGCCCCTGAGGGAATGACGTACAGGGAATACACCGTCGCAATACTTACGCGCATTTATGACCCAGTTTGCCGCGCCGGGGATACTCTGGGTAGACGAGGAGCGCCGTGTCAGCGTCTATACACAGCATGAACCCGGATCGAGATCGAACGGAGCGCGGCCGCCGGACCGCCATCCGCCTGCTGCGTGCGCTCGGGCTGGTCGCGTTCGCCGCCGGACCTCTGCTCGCACAGACGCACAAGGTCGCCAAGCCCGAGACCGTCGTCCGCGCGGTCGGCGTCTACGAGTGGACCGGCGAAATGGCCAAGCCCGCCGCCAGCCGCCTGATCCCGGTTTCCCTCTTCATCGACGGAAAGCTGCAGGATGCCGCCGAGTACCTCGCCGCTCCGATTCCGTTCGCGCTCCTCACCGGCAACGTGTATGAACTGCAGAAGTCCGGGATCGCACTGGGAACGCTCGACCTCGCCTTTGCTCGGCACCTGGTCGCACCCGAAAACGCCTCAACCACCTTCGACGACGGCTGGTTCGGCTACGGCAAGTTCGTTCCCCCCGCACTGCCGAAGAAGTCGACCCTGAAGCCGTCCACGACGGTCGCGAAGATCAACGCCCTGGACGAGGACCCCGACCAGCCGCATTTCTCGTCGAGGTCGGCGGCGCCAGGCTCCGGCGGGTCCGCCGCGCCTACGTCAGGCACGGCCTCCCCAACCAGCGACGCGCCCGCCGCCGACCCCGATCGCCCGGTTATGCGCCGCCACACCGACTCGTCCAGCCAGCCGTCCGACCAATCCTCCGCCTCCAGCGGCGCGCCCGCCGACGACCCGGACCGGCCAACCCTGCGCCGCCGCACCGCGCCGCCCGACTCGAAGAACGGCCCGTCCGCGGCAGGCCCGGTCGACACTGCGCTGAACGACGATCCGAACCGCCCGCTGCTGCACCGTGGCAAGCCTGTCGGCAACATGACGGACGTGGACATCCCCAAGCTTTCCGGCCTGCCCGTCGACACGGACCTGCACCAGATGGCTGCGGTATCGGACGCGGTCAATCATCCGCCGCACGATTTCTCCCGACCCTGGGACGACGAGGACGAACACCAGGCGATCCTCGCCAAGATGCAGGCTGCCGCCCGCGCCGAGCTAACCAAATATGAGGCCGCCAACGCGGTTGCGCCAGCCGTTCCGCATGCGCCGGCCAAGGCCGCCAGCGCTGCCAGCAAGACGCGGCACGCTGTGGCCAAGCCCGCGCCACCGCAGCCGACCGAGGCTCTCCTGGACGAGAAGCTCTTAGGTTACACGCTTAGCTATGGCGGAGCGGCGACCTACGTCTATCACGCGCACACCGATGGCCTGGGGCCAACGCTGCGGTTCGTTACCCTGGTCGCGCAGATCAACATGCAAGGTGAGCCCGAGGTTGCCCTGAAGAACGTCACCGATGCGGCACACCTCGACCGCACGCCCAGGATGCGCCTGGTCGACGCCGTCGATGCCGAAGCGTCCAACCGCGCCAGCCTGCTGTTCGAGTTGCGCGCGCAGAATTCGCGGCAGTTCGCGCTGTATCGTGTGATCGGCGCGCGGGCCGATCAGGCCTACATCACCGGCTCAACTCAATAACCGCGCTCTACTTCGCTGGCGGTGGCGCAGCAGGAGGCGTTCCGGCGGGCGCCGCTCCACCAGGCTGGGCTCCGGGCGGAGGGTTGCCCTCCAGCCGTGGCGGCGGGACGAAGACTGACGGATGCTTCTCGCCGCGATGGCAGGTGCCGCAGGCGATCGGGTCGGCATAGCGGCGGTCCGGCAGACTTGCCAGGTACTTGGTGTTCAGATCGTCGGTCATCTGAATCATGTACCTCGCCTTATCTTTCATCGGGTTGGCGTCGGAGGCGCGGTCCGCGCGATGCGTGACCGGGTCCGCTGGCGCATGGCAGAAACTGCATTCGACGCCCAGCGCGCCGGCATAGTCGCGCATCACCTTGCGCAGGTCAGTGTTGTCGGGAAGCACCTTGAGGTTTTTCGGCACATACGGGGCCTGCGGGCGGCCTCCGGCTGGCGGGGTCGCAGCCGGAGGCGCCGTTTGCGCCGGTGCGGAGAGGATGGGCATCAGACCCGCGCAGAGCACGGGCATGCAGCAACGGAAAAGTCGATTCATCGGTCGGGTGCCTCGAAGGAAGTGAGCAAAGAGCCTTACCTCAAGGTCTACGGATGCCTCGCCCGCCTGTCAAGTGACAACCCTCCCGCGCTATTCCCGGAGGGTGACTTAACCAGGAGGCGCGCAAGTGAGCCGGACAACTAATCGGCGATGCCCACGTCCGGCACATCGATCCCCAGGGCTGTGGTCAGCGCAATCTGGTGGTCCTGTTCCTGCATCAGAATCTCGCGGATATGTTCGGCGGTGGCGTATTCCCCCAGTTCGTCGCACTGCTTCACCCGCCGCCTGTACTGGCGAATGGTCTCGTTCTCGTTGTCCAGGTCGAACCGCAGCATCGCTTCGGCCTTCTCGGAGGTTTTCACCGGCTTGGGAACTGTGGTGGGCATCCCACCCAGATAATCGATCTGGTTGGAGAGGATGATCGCGTGAGCCAGTTCCTCGGTCGCATGGACCGCAAGTTCGTCGGCGATGTTCATATAGGCCGCGCCTTTGAGCACCTGCGAGTAGTTGACGTACGCGATGATGGCCTGGAACTCGCGGGCCAGGTCTTCATTGAGCAGCTCGACAAGCTTCTTGCGTGTGATTGAGCCTTTGGCTCGGCTTGCACTCTTGCCAGGCATGTTGCCTCCTAGTTTGTGATCGTCGCAGCTTATTGATTCCAAAGTTATGATGCAGGAAATTCAAGATCGGGTTCCCCTGCGCACAGGGAAATGTAACTGGGCAACTTCGGGCCTAAACCCGGGACGGAAGAATTCATCGGCAGTTCCACCGTCCGTTTCGGGGTAGAGGCAGTCTCAGCGTCCCCGATGTTCGCTCATCACAAAAGGCTGGTTCTGCCGCGGATTCCTATTTACTATTAGATTTCCATGTCTTTTACAGATTCGTTATTTGGCAGACCCCTGGCCACCAGTGAAGAACGCGCCGAGCATATCGGCGTATACGCCGGAATTCCCATCTTCGGCCTCGATGCCCTTACTTCCGCCGCGTACGGACCTGAAACAGCGCTCTCCCTGCTGATACCACTGGGACTGATGGGTGTTCAGTACATCGTCCCCATCATATCGGCCATCCTGGTCCTGCTGGTGATCGTCTACTTCAGCTACCGGCAGACCATCGCGGCCTATCCCGGAGGCGGTGGTTCGTACACCGTGGCCACCGAGAATCTGGGCACCGGCGCGGGGCTGCTCGCAGCCGCTGCGCTGATGATCGACTACATCCTCACCGCCGCGGTCGGCATCTCGGCCGGCATCGAAGCGGTTGTTTCCGACCAGCCGTGGCTGTTTCCGCACACCTTGATACTGTGCCTTGTGGTTCTGGGAGTGCTGGCGCTGGTCAACATGCGCGGTGTCAAGGATACCGGCGCCGCGTTTATCGTACCCACATTCATGTTCGTCGGAAGTTTGCTGGCCACGATCGCTGTCGGCGCGTTCCATGTTTTTCAGACGCACGGGCATCCCGTCCCACACGAAGTTTCGCTCGCGCACCCGACCATCAAACTGATCGGCTACTGGCTGCTGCTGAAGGCATTCTCCAATGGC
>Ga0302314_10000811_pt1 | contig 58223 bp, 47 predicted proteins | sample III_Palsa_N2_3_FD_200533 | JGI IMG/M metagenome (GOLD analysis project Ga0302314, IMG submission 200533) | Peat permafrost microbial communities from Stordalen Mire near Abisko, Sweden - III_Palsa_N2_3 | ecosystem: Environmental > Terrestrial > Soil > Palsa > Peat permafrost | place: Sweden...
GGAGATCTCCTACGACGAGATGCTGGAGCTTGCCTCGGCGGGCTCCAAGGTGATGCAGTCACGCTCGGTCGAGTTCGCCAAGAAGTACGGCGTCGTCTTTGAAGTCCGCTCCTCGTTCAACCATAATCAAGGCACCCTCGTGAAAGAAGAAGTCGCTTACATGGAACAGGTCGTCGTCCGCGGCATCGCCGCCGACAAGGACCAGGCGAAGATCATCGTCAGCAACATCCTCGACAAGCCGGGTTCCGCCGCGAAGGTCTTCCGCGGGCTGGCCGACGCCAACGTGATCGTGGACATGATCGTCCAGAACGTGGGCCGCCACGGGATCGCGAACCTGACCTTCACGGTGCCGCAGGCCGACACGGTGCGCGCGGTCAAGGCGCTGGAGCCGGTGCTGGACGACATCGGGGGCGGCCAGGTGGCGGTCCATGAGCACATCGCCAAGCTCTCGGTGGTCGGCGTGGGCATGAAGACCCACAGCGGCGTCGCGGCCACGCTCTTCCAGGCGCTGGCCGACGCCAGCATCAACATCGACCTGATCAGCACCTCCGAAATCAAGATCTCCGTCGTGGTGGACCTGGACCGGGCCGACGAGGCCGTCCGGGTGGCCCACGCGGCGTTCGGCCTCGACAAGGTTTAGCCCGGAAGGCGGCCGATGCGCTACGTCTCGACCCGAGGCGGCGGTCCCGCGGTGGCCTTCGCCGAGGCGGTCGCCTCCGGCCTGGCCCCCGACGGCGGCCTCTATGTCCCGGCGGCGCTGCCGGACTTCTCCGGCGAGCTCGCGGACTTCCGCGGCCTGCCCTACGCCGCGCTCTGCACCCGCTTCCTGCGGCGCTTCGCGACCGACATTCCGGAGGCGGAGCTGGCGGCCCTCGCGGAGCGGGCCTATGCCGGCTTCGACCGGCCGGAGGTGACGCCCTTGATCGAACTCGCCCCCGGCCTGCGGGTCCTCGAGCTTTTCCACGGCCCGACCCTGGCCTTCAAGGACGTGGCCCTGCAGCTCCTGGGCCCCCTCTACGCGCGCCAGTGCGCCCTCCGCGGCGAGACGATCAACGTCCTTGGTGCAACGTCCGGGGACACGGGGGCCGCCGCCATCCACGGCCTGATGGGCCGGCCGGGCGTGGCGATCTTCATCCTCTATCCGGAGGGGCGGGTTTCCCCGCTCCAGGAGCGCCAGATGGCGTGCACCGGGGCTGCCAACGTGCACGCCCTGGCGATCGAGGGCTCCTTCGACGACGCCCAGGCGGTGCTGAAGGAGCTTTTCGCCGACGGCGCCTACCGGGCGGGCCGCCGGCTCTCGGCGGTCAACTCGATCAACATCGCGCGCATCCTCGCCCAATGCGTCTACTACCTTTACGCCTGGCTCCGGCTCCCGGAGGCGGAGCAGGCGGAGGCGGAGTTCGTGGTGCCGACCGGCAACTTTGGGAACGTGCTGGCCGGCTGGATGCTCCAGCGGATGGGCGTGCCGATCGGGCGCTTCCGGGTGGCGACAAACCAGAACGACATTCTCTACCACTTCTTCCGGACCGGCGAGTACCGGGTGGGCGCAGTGGAGCCGAGCCTCGCGCCGTCGATGGACATCCAGGTGGCCTCGAACTTCGAACGCTTCCTCTACTATGGACTGGGCGGCGACGCCGGCGAGCTGGCGGGGGCGATGGCGCAGATCCAGGCCGCGGGTCTCTACCGTTTCCCGGGGGGTGCGCCGGCCGGATTCGCGGCGTCGCGGTGCCGCGACCAGGAGATCCTGGAGCGGATCCGCCACATCCACCGTTCCTACGGCTACATCGTCGACCCCCACACCGCCTGCGGCTTTCAGGACCTGGCTCCCGGCCGCCCCAGCGTCGTGCTGGCGACTGCGCATCCGGCCAAGTTCCCGGAGACGATCAAGACCGCGATCGGGGTGGCCCCGACCCACCCGGCGCTCGAGGCCCTGTGGTCCCGCCCGCTGGTCCGCCATAAGATTGAAGCTGACGCCGCCGCGATCCGGGCCTTCATTGATGCTCGCGCAGTCTGATCGCGCCCGCCCATGGACCCGAAGTCACTCCTCATCTACGACACCACGCTGCGCGACGGCACGCAGGGGGAGGGCATCAGCTTTTCCGTGACCGACAAGCTGCTGATCGCCGAGCGCCTGGATCAGTTCGGGGTCGACTATATCGAGGGCGGCTTCCCCGGGTCGAATCCACGCGACATCGCCTTTTTCGCCGAGGCAAAGCACCTGAAGCTGAAGCACGCCAAGCTGGCCGCCTTTGGGGCGACCCGGCGGGCGGGCAACAAGGCGGACGCCGATCCTCAGCTTAAGACCTTGCTGGAGAGCGGGATGCCTGTCCTGACGGTGGTGGGCAAGACCTGGCTCCTCCACGTGACCGAGATCCTCCGGACGACCGCCGAGGAGAACCTGGCGATGATCGAGGACTCGATCCGGTACCTGACCGCCCAGGGCCGGGAGGTGATCTACGATGCCGAGCATTTCTTCGATGGCTATCTGGACAACCCGGACTATGCGCTGCGGACGCTCGAGGCCGCGGCCCGGGGCGGCGCCTCCAACCTGTCCCTGTGTGAGACGAACGGCGGCAAGCTGGTCCCGCAGGTGACGGCCATCACCGCCGAGGTCGTGCGGCGGTTCGGCCGCGAGCGCGTGGGGATCCACACCCACAACGACAGCGGCCTCGGGGTGGCGCTTTCCCTCGCCGCGGTCGATGCGGGCGCGAGCCTCGTGCAGGGGACCGTGAACGGCTACGGCGAGCGGGTGGGGAACGCGAACCTGGTCACCATCATTCCCAACTTGGTCCTCAAGATGGACTGCACGCTGAGGTGCGGGACGAACCTCGCCCAGATCCGCGACCTGTCGCTCTTCTTTGACGAGCTCGCCAACCTGCGCCCGGACCCGAAGGCGGCGTTCGTCGGCCAGTCCGCCTTTGCCCATAAGGGCGGACTGCACGCCAACGCCGCCCAGAAGGTCGCCCGCAGCTACGAGCACATCGATCCCGCCCTGGTCGGCAACCGCACCCGCGTGCTCGTCTCCGACATGGCGGGCCGGAGCAGCCTGGCCCTCAAGGCCCGGGAATTCGGGCTGGACCTGGACGAGAAGAGCCCCGAGCTGAAGGGCCTGATCGAGGAGCTGAAGGAGCGGGAGTTCCGGGGCTACGAGTACGAGGCGGCGGACGCATCCTTCAAGCTCCTCGTCGCCCGCCAGCTGGGTCGCCACAAATCCCATTTCGAGGTCGAGGGCTACCGGGTGATCGTCGAGCGCCACGGCGCGGAGTTCTGGTCCGAAGCGACGGTCAAGGTGAAGGTCGACGGCGCGGCCATCCATACGGTCGCGGAGTCCTCCGGGCCCATCGGGGCCCTGGACAAGGCGTTGCGTCTCGCCCTGGAGAATACGTTTCCGCAGCTGCGGGACATGACCCTGCGCGACTACAAGGTGCGCATCCTCGAGGGCAACGAGGGGACCGGCTCCCGGACCCGCGTGTTGGTGGAGAGCGGCGACGGCCATTCCATCTGGGGCACGGTCGGAGTGAGTGACAACTTGATCGACGCCTCCTGGGAGGCGCTGCGCGAGGCGGTCGAGTACCGCCTCACGCTCGGGGTGCGAGCCTAGCGCGGCGCTTTTCCCTCGGGAAAATGCCTCGACTCGACTGTGGTTCGGGGTGTTAGTGACGGGTCGTCGGCTCGGAGAGGCGTCGCGCCCGTCCCCGTCGTGGGCCGGCGGCCCGCCGAGCAGGTTACCCACGCCATGGAGGACCTGTTGCGCGGTCTCTCCCGGCAGGCCCTGGCTGTTTCTGATGCTCTCGGGGACCTGCTGATGGCGGACGCCAAGGTACTGGAGGGAATCATTACAGCCCACCGGCGCTATATGCCGAGAAGCTGAACGAGCTGAGCGCGATCGAGGTAAGAGAAGCCCAGGCGGGAGATGTGCTGCCGCCCGGCCTGATGCCCCTGGCGCCGGCCGGGCGGCATTTGGTCTTTCGCAGGACCGAAAGCGGCAGCGTGGTCGCGGCCCTGACGATGAACCCCCTCGAGAAGGTCCACCGCCCCTCCGTTGACGTCTTGTTCCGGTCCGCTGCTGAAACCTACGGCGAGTAGGCCGTGGCCGTGGTCATGACCGGAATGGGCGACGATGGCCGCGAAGGCGCCGCCTGGATCAAGGCCCAGGGAGGCACGGTTCTAACTGAGTCTGAAAAGAGTTGCGTCATTTATGGAATGCCGCGTTCAGTGGTGGAAGCTGGTCTGAGCGACGCGGCAGTCGCCCCCGACGGTATGGCGCAAGCGATCACCTCCAGATTATGAATGATCAGGTTCTTATCATGGATGATTCGTCGCTCTCGCGGCGAACTATGCGCGAGGCCCTGGAGGGCTTGGGCCAGAAGGTCGAGGAAGCCTCGGACGGAAACCAGGCTTTGGAGCGGTTTTTCCTCAAGCCGTCGAGCTTGGTTCTCCTCGATATGGTGACGACCGGGAGGCACGGGCTGGACGTCCTGGCCAAGCTGCCCGAGATGGATCCCACGGTAAAGGTGATCATCGCCACGGCGGACATCCAGTCGTCGACGGCGGAACAAGCTCGCGCTGCCGGGGCCAAGGGCCTGCTCAACAAGCCGATCAACTCCGACCTGCTGAAGGCGTCGGTGACCAAAATGCTCTCCGGGGGCGACACATGGAATTGACCCTCGACCGCAAAGACGCCCTGACCGAGCTGATCAACATTGGCTACGGGCGGCCCGCCGGCGCGCTTTCCGAGCTGACCGGCTACCGGATCACGCTCGAGGTGCCGCAAGTGGCCATGTACGAGATCGAGCTTATCCCCGCAATGTTGGAGGCGATGCTCGGGCCGGTGGTGGCCAGCGTGAGCCAGGTCTTCACCGGTCCGGTCTCTGGCAACGCCCTCCTGCTCCTGGACGAGCAGTCCGCGCTCGTCCTCAGCCAGCTCCTCAGCGAGGCTGGCGCCGAGCCCCGGAACTTTGATTCCAATGCGCGGGAAATCATTACCGAAGTCGGCAACATCCTGCTCAACGCCTGCCTGGGCGTTTTCGGCAACCTGCTCCGGATCCAGGTCAATTTCGCGGTACCCCGGATGCGGCTCGAGAGCTCGGCCCGGCTGATCGAGGCCGTCGTCGACGCCAACGAGGAGAAGCTGACCTACGGGCTGATAATTCACACCAAGTTCAAGGTGAAGGGTGGGGATGTCACCGGCTACCTGGTGATCGTTCTCGGGGTCCCTTCGCTCGACCGGCTGATGTCGGAGCTCGACGATTGGGAATCCCGTCAGCTGCAATGAGTGAACCGGGCCAGCAACCGCCCGAATCGAAGCCGGTCGCAGACAGTGGCGCCGGCGATCAGGTAACGGCGGGCTGGATGCAGGAGATCGTCCCCTTCGGCATCTTCACCACCGACCCGCAATTTCGGATCACGAGCTGGAACGAATGGCTCGTGAACCACAGCGGTCTCGCGCCGGAAGAGGTCCTGGGCCGCCGGATCTACGAGGTCTATCCCGAACTGCCCAAGCACCGTAACCAGGATCGCTACGAGCGGGCCCTGGCCGGGGAGGTGAGCGTGCTGTCCGCCGCCCTGCACAAGTATCTGATCCCCCTTCCGGCCACGCTCCCCGAGAGCGGGCTACCCCACATGCTGCAGACAGCCCGGATCGCCCCGCTGCCCCGCCAGGGCCGGGTGGTGGGAACGGTCACGATCATTGAGGATGTCACCCAGCGCGAATTCCAAGCCAGTATCCTCAACCGCCAGCACGAGCTCGACCGGTTGCTCTCGTCCGCCTTGGCCACCCTTCTGCAGTCGGACGATCCGATCCGCGACATGGAGGAGATCTTCGCCACCGTGCGCCTCGCCCTGAGCCTCGACCTGTCGGCGAGCTACCTGTTGTCCGCGGATGAATCCGCGCTCGAACTCACCGGCTCCTCCGGCCTTTCCCCGCGCCAAAAGGAGGCGTTGGGGACGCTTGCGCTCGACGCCGCCGAGAGGGCCACGCTGGTCACCAACGCGATCGAGCAGGATTCCCGACTCGACCTCCTGCGGAATGCCGGGGTGCGAGGCCGGGTTTGCCTGCCGCTTATCCTCGGCGACCGCCTGATCGGCCTCGTGGCCTTCGGGTCCTACATCCGCGATGTAATCAACCCGAACGACATCGCGATTCTTGGCCGCATCGCCCGCTACGTGGCCATCGCGATCGACCGGATGAAGCGCGAGCGCGCCACGTTGCACGCTTCCCGGGCCAAGGATGATTTCCTCGCCGCGCTGTCGCACGAGCTGCGGACGCCAATGAACCCCATCCTGCTGGTGGCGAGCGACGGAGCGGCCAATCCCGACCACCCGGCGCCGGTGCGCGAGTCCTTCCGGATCATCGAGAAGAACGCCCTGCTCGAGGCCCGGTTGATCGACGACCTCCTCGATCTGACCCGCATCGCCCACAGCAAACTGGCGCTGGAAAAGCGCCGCCTGGACATCAACGCCACGGTCCGGGACGCCTTGGAGACGGTCCGGCGGGAGATTGCCCAGGCCGGATTGCGGTTCGATGCGGAGATCGGCCTTGAGCCCTGCATCGTCCTGGCGGACTACGGGCGCCTGCAGCAGGTGCTCTGGAACCTGCTGAAGAACGCGGTCAAGTTCACGCCGCCCGGCGGCCGGATCTTGGTCGCCGTCCAGCCCCGGCCCGCCGAAGGGAAGGTCCTCGTCTCGGTCCGCGACACCGGGATCGGCATGAACCGCAGCGAGCTCGGACGGGTTTTCGATGCCTTCAGCCAGGGCGACCATGCCGAGCGGGGACGTTCCCACCGCTTTGGCGGACTGGGCCTCGGCCTCGCGATCAGCAAGACCCTGATCGAGATGCACGGGGGCAGCGTCGAGGCCCTGAGCGAGGGACAGAACCTGGGGTCGACCTTTAGGATTTTACTGCCGATGGTCCCGGTGCCGGCCTCCACGGTGGATCCGCTGATCACGCCGGTGCGGGTGGCCCCCGACGCCATCGAGGCCGGAACCTCGGCCCTGCGGCTCCTATTAGTCGAGGACCACGACACCACCCGGGCTTCGCTGACCCAGCTGCTCGAGCGCCGCGGCTACCGCGTCACCTCGGCGGCCACGGTGTTTGAAGCATTGAACGTCGCCGAGCAGAACGCATTCGACGTGGTGCTGTCCGACATCGGGCTGCCCGATGGCGACGGCTTCAGCCTGATGCAGGAGCTGCGCCGGCGCCATGGTCTTCGCGGCATTGCGCTCACCGGCTATGGCATGGAGGAGGATGTGAGCCGCAGCCGGGAGGCCGGGTTCGTGGCCCACCTGACCAAGCCAGTCAGCATCGAGATGCTCCGCCGGGCGCTGGACCAGATTGTCGAGGACGCCGCCGGCGCGGGTCAGGGCGCCCGGTCGCCGTAGAAAATCCCCCGGCCGCCGGTGCCGAAGTAGACCCGCCCGTACACCCGCGGGTCGCCGGTGATCACCCGGATGCCCCCAAAGCCGTGCGCCGCATCGTTGATCCGAATCCAGGTGTGCCCTTCGTCGTCGGAGCGAAACAGCCCCTCGGCGTTCCCGACCAGCCCAACGATGTAGAGTGCCGGGGTCTTGCGCCCGGGCTTGGGCATGCCGAAGCCGAAGCAGGAGGCGAGGACGTTGGGGGCGGCTCCCAGCGTCTTGCCCCCGTCGGCCGAATGCATGAGCTGACCGTCGGCAATCAGCCAGAATTCCCCTTCGTGGCCGGGGACCGTGGCGATCCGGCCGGGGGCCGGGCCCCAGCGTCCCTTGGAGACGGGCAGGCCGGCGCCCACGGACTTGAAGGTTCGGGCGGAGTCATTGCTGACCACGATCGATCCCGCTTCGGTGTCGTAGGCGTAAAAGCGGGCGGGGTTCACGGTGTCGGCCGCCACCGCCAGGTTGACCGAGCCGCCGATGCACGGAAACCACGACGCTCCCCAGTCGGTGGTGAAGCTCGCGGCGACCCCGGTCGGCGACCAGACCACCGTCTTGCCGTCAGCCGAGAGGGTGATGGGGCCCTCGCCCCGCCAGTAGGCCCCGACCGTGCCGGGGGGCTCGCTGGCGAACGGCCGCCACGAGATGGCGCCGTCGACCGAGTAGGCGCCGGTTATCAGGTCGTTGCGGTAGGTGTTGCCCGAGCGGACGACGAGATTGGGGTGCTGCCACGCGAAGGCGAGCCAGGCGGTGTTCTTGAAGGCCGGCGTCCCAAAGCGCCCCTGCGGCGGGGATACCGAGAGGTCGTCGTGGCGGAAGCCGTCGATGTCGCCGACCCCGCTCAGCAGGTGGGCACCCGCCGGCGGACTGACGAGCGCCAGCGGGACGGTTTCCTCGATCCCCTGGTCGTCGAAGCTCCAGATGGTCGGACGCCGCACGTCGGCGTCGGTCAGGTTGCCGGTCTCCCAGATCCCGTAGCCGGTCGGGAAAATGGCGCGGTTGGAGTCAAAGGGATCGATCTCCAGGTCCGCCAGCCAGTGGGGGGTCATCGATTTCGTGTAGGGGGCGGGTGTGTGGTTCCACTGCGCCTTCTCCAGCAGCGCGGTCCAGGTCGAGCCGCCGTCGGTGCTGCGGAAGATCTCGTCAAAGGGAATGCGGCGGCTCCAAGTCCCGGCCAGGACGGTGTCCGGGTGGTTGGGATCGACGGCCACCGAGCCGTAGCCAAAGCGGTTCTCGGGCGAAGGCCGTTCCGGCGTGATGTCCGTCCACTCCCCGCTGCCGGTGTCCAGCCGCCAGACCGCGCCGTTCGAGATGACGTTGGGCCCCGATTCCAGCCCGTAGCTCAGGAACAGGACGCCGCGGCTGCTGAGGGCGGAGCGGGTCGGCCGCAGGCCCAGCGGCTGGCCGGCCACGGGTGACCAGGTGGCGCCGCCGTCGGCGCTGCGGAAGAGGCTCGCATTGGGCGTCGACGCGGCGGCGTAGACGACCGGGGTGGGCGATCCCCGCCGCCCGCTCCGCCCGTCAAACCGGACGATGACGATGCCGGCCGGTTGCGGAACATAGACGTTGGAGCCGGGCGTGCGGATCGGGAGCATCTCGTCGAAGTCGGGGAACGAGGTCACCTGGGCCCAGGTCGCACCGAAGTCCGCGCTGCGCCAGAGGCCGTTCTGGCGGGTGCCGAGAAAGAGGATCCGGTCGTCATTGGGGTCGACCGCGAGGCGTTCGCCGTTGTTGCGGCCGGCCTCGTTGGCCCCGAACTTGAACGGCATGGGTGTGCGGGCCCAGGTGGCCCCGTAGTCGGCGGAGCGCAGGATCTGCCCGTTCGGCGCGCGGGGATTGGTATAGGTGCCGGCGGCGACGTAGACGCGGCGAGGATCCACCGGGTCGGAGGCAAGGCTCTCCACGCCGTAAAGGTTCCAATCCGACTGGTCCGCCCAATCCAGGAGGGGCACCCAGGCTCTGGCGCCGCGGTCCAGGCGGTAGGCGCCGCCAACATCCGTGCGCAGATAGACCAGGCCCTTCTCCGAGGGATTGAAGATAATCCCGGTCACGAATCCGCCGCCGCCGATCACCACATTGTGGAAGACGTAGGGCTCGGCCCGCGGCGCCGGGAGCGGAGTGGGGCTAGGAGTAGGGACGGCCCGGAGTACGGCGGCGGAGACGAGAAGCGCGAGGACGGGGCAGGGGAGACGCAGCATCATGGCGGAGGGTGGAAGCGTGGGCCCGGCCCGGCCGGAGCGCAAACGGGAAGGCGCCCTACAGGATGGGGGCGAGGAGGCGGCAGAGGTCCTCGGCCACGCTGGTCAGGAGGGTGCGCTTCATCGGCGGGGGCGGTCCGCACTGGGCGACGACGTCGTCCACCCAGGCCCGGATCCGCGCGATCTCCGGCGCAGTGTAGATCAGGACGCCGACCTCGAAGTTCACAAAGAGGCTCCGCAGGTCGAAGTTCGGCGAGCCGATGAGGGCCACCCGGTCGTCGACCACGATCGCCTTCGCGTGGATCATGCCCGGCTCGAACATCAGCACCTGACCGCCGGCGCGCACCAGCTCCCGGGTGAAGTCGCGCCGAGCAAAATCCGTCACCGGGTGGTTCGACTTGAGCGGGACGACGAGCGTCACCTTGCAGCCGGCCCGCACCTTGACAATCAGCGAGCGCTGGAGCACCTCGTCGGGGATGTAGTAGGGCGTGACGATCCAGATGTGGCGCTCGGCCTGCTGGATCATGGCGACGATGCCCTCATAGAGGGGGTCGCCCGGCACATCGGGCCCGCTGGCGACCACCTGGAGCTCGCACGACCCGCGCTCGGGCGCCCCGCCGGCCTGCGTGTCCGCCCGGATGGCGTCGGGCGCCTGGCGGGTCACGAAGCACCAGTCGGCGACAAAGACCTCGCCGAGGACGACGGCGCCGGGCCCCTCGATCACGGCCCCGAAGTCGCGGAAGCGGCCGGGAAACGGCGCCGCCCCCATGTACTCAATGGCCAGGTTCCGCCCCCCGACGATCGCGGTGGCCCCGTCGAAGATCGCGATCTTGCGGTGACTGCGCAGGTTGGCCGAGCTGCGGGAGGTGAAGGGCAGGACCGGCATGAACCGGCCGACCTCGCCACCGGCCCGGCGGATGGGGTTGACGAAGGACCGCGAGGACACAAGGCAGCCGAGGGCATCGAGCAGCAACCGCACCTTCACGCCCTCGCGGGCCCGCTGGGCGAGGAGCTCCACGATCCGCCGCCCGGTGGTGTCGCGGCTCAGGATGAACGTGGAGATGTGGATCGAGTGCCGGGCGGCCTGGATCTGGCGCTGCATCTCGGCAAAGTCCTCCTCACCGGTCAGGAGGAAGCGGACGGCGTTGCCGCCGACGGGCTCGAAGCCGCCCGCGGCGGCGACAGTCTTCGCCACGGGCAGGCAGACGTGCTTCGCCTCGGTGACGCAGATCGCCGGGATGACCGGCGACAGCACGCGCTTGTCGCGGACCAGCCGGCGGAGCTTGCGCCCGCCGAAGATGAGGAAGAGCGGCACCCCGAGCCACGGGATGAAGACGATCACGAGCAGCCAAGCGAAGGTGTTGGCGGGCGCCTTGCGCTCGCTGAGGAGCCGCCCGATCAGAAAGAATGCGAGGAGAAAGCCGGCGACCGTGGCCAGATGGGCCAGCAGCCCCCCCGGAACGTAGCGGTCGACGTACAGGCTCAGCGTGCTCATGACCTCTAGAGGAAAGGGGAGCGGGCGGGAGTGGGCGAGGAGCAAGTGCCACAGGGCCAAGGCGAAGGGCGGCCGGCCCCGGCTGCCGGACGGCGCCCGCCAAAATGAACCTTGACGGGACAGGTCGTACGTGAATGTTTCGGCCTTTGCGTTCGGTGGAGTTGAGCAGTGGCCGCTCCGGAGACTGTAAATCTCCCGCTTCACAGCACCGTTGGTTCGAATCCAACCTCCACCACCACTTTCCCCGGCCCGGGACCGCCGGCTGCAGCGGCGACGCCGCCCGGTTGGCGCCGCGCCCATTCCGGCCCGATTCGGCCTTTGACCCGGCGCCGACGGCGCCCCTAGTGTCGGCGCCCCCCAAACCCACCCCAATGCAATCCATCATCCACTTCGGGACGATCGACTACGTCATCGTCGCCATTTACTTTCTCTTCGTCCTCGGGATCGGCTGGGCCCTCCGGAGCACGATGAAGGGCAGCGGCGACTTCCTGACTTCGGCCCGCTCGATCCCCGGCTGGGTGGCCGGCCTGGCCTTCCTCTCCGCCAACCTGGGCGCGCAGGAGGTGATCGGCATGGCCGCCTCCGGGGCCAAGTACGGGATCATGACCAGCCACTTCTACTGGGTGGGGGCGATCCCGGCGATGGTTTTCCTCGGGGTCTTCATGATGCCGTTCTACTACGGCTCGAAGGCGCGGTCGGTGCCCGAGTACCTGAAGCTGCGCTTCGACGAGAAGACCCGCGGGTTCAATGCCTTCAGCTTTGCGGTCATGACCATCTTCTCCTCCGGGATCTCGATGTATGCGATGGCCAAGCTGATGCACCTCCTCCTGGGCTGGTCCTTCGGCGCCAGCATCGCGATCTCCGCCGTGATTGTGCTGGTCTACATCTTCCTCGGGGGCCTCACCTCGGCGATTTATAATGAGGTGCTGCAGTTCTTCATGATCGTGTTCGGATTCGCGCCGCTCGTCTTCCTCGGGCTGCGGGATGTCGGCGGCTGGGCCGGCCTGAAGGCCAAGCTCCTGGAGTACTCGGTTAGCCGCCACTACGCGGCCGGCGCGTGGACCGAGGCCTGGAAGCACCTGGGCTCGCCCTCGCAGAATCCCCTCGGCGTCGAATGGTTCGGGATGGTGATGGGACTCGGCTTCGTGCTCTCGTTCGGCTACTGGTGCACCGACTTCCTGGTCGTCCAGCGGGCGCTGGCCGCCAAGACCATGACCGCGGCGCGGCGGACCCCGTTGATCGCGGCGATCCCGAAGATGCTCTTCCCCTTCCTCGTCATCCTGCCGGGCATGATCGCGATCGCGCTCACTTTTGAGTCCACCAAGGGCGGGACCAGCGGCTTCAGCTTGCCCGCCAAGGACGGCGCCTACGATTACGACCTGGTGATCCCCTACATGCTCGGCCACTACTTTCCGACCGGCATGCTCGGCCTCGGGATGACCGCGCTGATGGCGTCCTTCATGTCCGGCATGGCCGGCAACGTCACGGCCTTCAACACCGTCTTCACCTACGACATCTACGAATCGTACATCGTGAGGGGCAAGCCTGACGCCCACTACCTGCACGTCGCGCGCTTCACCACCGTGGTCGGCATCGCCCTCAGCATCGCGGCCGCCTACCTGGCCGAGTCCTACAACAACATCATGGACGTGCTGCAGCTCGTATTCGCCTTCGTGAACGCGCCGCTCTTCGCCACCTTCCTGCTCGGCATGTTCTGGAAGCGGACCACCGGCCACGCCGCCTTCTGGGGCCTCTTCCTCGGAACGGCCGCCGCCGCCGTGCACCACGGTCTCACCATCCCGTTCGGCGCCAGCTCGCTGGTCAAGGGCGGCTGGCTGGGCTCGGTGCTCCACACTTACCCGAGCGAGATGGCCCAGAACTTCTGGACCGCCATCTGGGCCTTCTCGACCTGCTTTGTCGCCACCATCCTCATTTCGGTCGTGACCACCTCCCAGAAGACGGACGCCCAGCTGCGTGGCCTGGTCTGGTCCCTGACGCCGCACGAGGACAAGACCGAGGGCGACATCCCGTGGTGGAAGCGCGTGGCCCCGCTCGGCGCGGTCGTCCTCGCCCTCACCGTCCTGCTCAACTACATCTTCTGGTAACCCCCCCAATCCCCATGAACCTCGATATCCGCTACCCGATCGGCCTCCTCTTTCTCGCCATCGGCGCCATCCTGACGGTCTACGGCCTGGTGTCCGGGCCCGAGATCTACGCCACCCACTCGCTGGGCCTGAACATCAACCTGGGCTGGGGGATCGTGCAGCTGGTCTTCGGCGCCGTGATGGTGGGCCTGGCCAAGTCCGGGGCCGGCAAGGGCGAGTAGGCTAGCTCATGGCGAGCTCGGTCGCCGGGTCGAAGAGGTGGGCGTGGGCGAGGTCAAAGACGACCTGCACCTTCTGGCCGGCCTCGAAGCGGTCGGTGGGGCTCACCCGCGCAACGAACGAAGTGGCGCCGGTGTCGAGGTAGAGCAGCGTCTCCGAGCCCATCGGCTCCGACACCTCGACCTTGACCTCGGCGGTGCGGCCGGCCGGTGGCTCCGCCACCGTGAGGAGGTCGTGGATCGCCTCCGGGCGGACCCCGAAGATGACCGGCTTGTCGACATGGTCGGTGGCCCGCTTCGCCAGCACCTCGTCGAGGGTGAGCGTCAGGGGGGTGCCCGCCGGGTTGTCCTCGACGAAGGAGAGGTGTCCACCTTCGCGGCGGAGCGTGCCCCGGAAGAAGTTCATCGGCGGCGAGCCGATGAAGCTGGCGACGAACAGGTTGTCGGGGTGGTTGTAAAGCTCGAGCGGCGCCGCCACCTGCATGATGTTGCCGTCCCGCATGACGCAGATTCGGTCACCCATGGTCATGGCCTCGACCTGGTCGTGGGTGACGTAGATCATGGTGGCGCCCAGGCGGGCGTGCAGCTTCGAAATCTCGGTCCGGGTGGAAACCCGCATCTTGGCGTCCAGGTTCGACAGCGGTTCGTCGAAGAGGAACACCTTCGGCTTGCGGACGATCGCCCGCCCAAGGGCCACCCGCTGGCGCTGGCCGCCGGAGAGCGCCTTGGGCTTCCGGTTCAGGTAGGGCTCGAGTCCCAGCATGGTCGCCGCCTCCTTGACCCGCAGCGCGATGTCGGCCTTGGGAAACTTCCGCAGCTTCAGGCCGAAGGCCATGTTCTCATACACCGTCATGTGCGGGTAGAGCGCGTAGTTCTGGAAGACCATCGCGATGTCGCGGTCCTTGGGCAGCACGTCGTTCACCACCTGGTCGCCGATCGTCACGGTGCCGCCGGAAATCTCCTCCAGGCCCGCAATCATCCGCAGCGTGGTCGACTTCCCGCAGCCGGAGGGGCCGACGAGGACCATGAATTCCCGGTCCGCGATCTCGAGGTTGATGCCCTTGACCGCCGTGACGCCGGGACCGCTCTTTTCCGGGTAAACCTTGCTCAGGCGATCGATCGAGACCTTGGCCATAAAATAATGTGGGGTATACCTTTGGAAAGCGCTTGAGCATTCCGGGGAGGGAATGATCCTTGCAGGCGACTCATCGGTAAACAGAACGATTGCCAGCCTCTGGCAATCCCAAACATTGCCACTTTCATCCCCTAATCCCCGCGGCGTGCGCCCCCTCCCGCGGGCCGCGGAAAACCCAAAGCCGCCGACCGACTCATGTCGCTAGATCCCTCCTCGTTCCCCCCGGACTTCGTCTGGGGCGTCGCCACCGCCGCCCCGCAAATCGAGGGCGCGGCCTTCGCTGACGGGAAGGGCGAGTCGAACTGGGACCGCTTTAGCCGGATCGCCGGCAAGGTGCTGAACGGCGACACGCTCGACGTCGCCTGCGACCACTATCACCGCTTCGCCGAGGACTTCGCGCTCATGCGCTCCCTCGGCATCCGCAACTACCGGCTCTCCGTCGCCTGGCCCCGGATCTTTCCCCGGGGCGATGGCGCGGTTAATCCCGCCGGCGTGGCATTCTACCACCGCCTGTTCGCCTCCATGGCCGCCAACGGCATCACCCCGTGGGTGACGCTGTTCCACTGGGACCTGCCGCAGGCGCTCGAGGACCGGGGCGGCTGGACCTCCCGCCGTACCACCGAGTCCTTCGCGCTCTACGCCGAGACGGTGGTGAAGGAATTCGCCGACGAGGTGAAAAACTGGATCACGCTGAACGAGATCCGCTGCTTCACAGTGCTCGGCTACGGCGCCGGCGGCCTGAAGGCACCCGGCCGGGTCGACCCGCCCGCGGTGGTGAACCAAACCTTCCACCACGCGCTCCTCTGCCACGGCCACGCCGTGCGGGCCGTCCGCCAGTACGGCGGCCCCGGCGCCCGGGTGGGACTGACCGACAACGCGGACGGGTGCGTGCCGGTCACCGAGACGCCGGAAGACATTGCCGCCGCCAAGGCCTGGTTCACGGAAAAGAACCTGCACGTCCTTGATCCGATCTACCGGGGCGGCTACTCGCCGGCCTACCTCGCGCGCGAAGGCGCGGACGCCGCAAAGGTCGAGGCGGGCGACTTCGCGCTCATCAGCGCGCCGACCGACTACCTCGGCCTGAATGTCTACACCGGCTTCTTCGTCCGCGCCGCCGCCGGGATGATCTACCAGGAGCTGCCGATGCCCACCCACTATCCCCGGGCTGACAGCCGTTGGCTCAACCTCATGCCGCAGGTGATCTACTGGATTGTCCGCTTCGTCCATGAGAACTACGGGCCGAAGGAGATCTACATCACCGAGAACGGGTGCGGCTACGACGACGAGCCGGTGGTGCACGGCGAAGTCCTGGACCTCCACCGCCGCGACTTCCTGCGGGGTTACCTCCGCGAGCTGCGGCGCGCCATCCATGACGGCGCGCCGGTCAAGGGCTACTTCCTCTGGTCGTTCATGGACAACTTTGAGTGGGAGGACGGCTACACCCGCCGCTTCGGCATCGTCCACGTCGACTTTGCGACCCAGCGCCGGACGCCGAAGCTCTCGGCCCGGTACTACGCGGAGGTGATCCGCACCAATCGCATCCTCTGAGGCCATGAGCCTGTACGGCGTCGACTTGGGGGGAACCAAGATCGAGGGGGCGGTGATCGACCCCCGGCGCCCGGACCGTGCCCTCTGCCGGCTGCGGGTGCCGACCGAAAGCGCCCAGGGCTACGGCCACATCCGCGCGCAGATCACCCGGCTGGTCGCCCGCCTGGAGAAGGAGTCCGGGACCAAGCGGCCGCGCTGGATCGGATTCGGCACCCCCGGCGTGACCGACCCGGCCACCGGGGTGCTCAAGAACTCGAACACCACCTGCCTGAACGGCCAGCGCCTGCGCGAGGACCTGTCCGCCGACCTCGGCGTCGAGGCGCGGGTCGCGAACGACGCCAACTGCTTTGCCCTGGCCGAGGCGCGCTTCGGTGCCGCCCGCGGGCGGCCGGTCGTCGTGGGCCTCATCCTCGGCACCGGCTGCGGCGGGGGCATCGTCGTCGACGGGCAGGTCCTGGAGGGGCTCCACGGGATCGCCGGCGAGTGGGGCCACAATCCCCTGCGCGGCGAACGGACCCCGTGCTACTGCGGCCACCGCGGCTGCATCGAGACGGTGATCGCCGGTCCCGCCCTGGAGCGGTTCTACCGCGCCCGCGCCGGCCGGCGGCGGCCGCTTCCCGAGATCGTGGCCCGGGCCGGGACGGGCGAGCGCGCCGCGCGCGCCACCCTCGCGCGGCTGCAGCGCAAGTTCGCGGAGGCCATTGCGGCCGTGATCAACATCCTCGACCCGCATGCGGTCGTGATCGGCGGCGGGGTGGGGAACATCGACCTCCTCTACGCGGAGTCGACCCGGCAGGAGGTCCTGAGGCACCTCTTCAATCCCGTGGTGCGCACGGAATTCCTGCGGCCGGTCCTCGGCGACAGCGCCGGGGTCTTCGGGGCGGCCCTGCTCAGCGCCGAGTCCAGATCCTGAGGCAGGCGAGGAGGTAGTCCTCGAGGGCGGCCAACTCGTTCAGATTGACCCGCAGGAGGCTGGCCGAATGCTCGAGGCGGTCGACCGAGGCGGTAAGCAAACGGCGGGCCGCCTCATCCCCGGCGGCCATCAGCCCGGTGGCGTGGGCGCGGGTCGCCTCCTCGATCGCGGCGAACATCCGCAGGCGGATCCCGACCGCCGCCTCGGTCTCGATCGCGGCGATCTCGTCGTCGTCCAGGCCCTCCGGCAGCGCGGCCTTGCGGCGCGTGCTTTCGAGCGCCGCGGCGCGGTCGAGGAGGAAGCCAAAGCGCGCGAGAAGGCCGTAGAGGGTGAACACCGAGTCCGCGACTCCGGCGCCGGGGCTCACGCCCTGTCCGAGGCGGGTAAGCCAGGCCCGGTAGTCGGCGACCCAGGCCTCCCAGCCTTCCGCCCGCACCGGTGAGGCCATGCCGGGGAACCGGAAATGGAGCACCCGGCTGCGGATCGTCGGCAACAGGGCGTAGGGCCGGGCGGTGAGGAGCAGGATCGTCGTGTCGGCCGGCGGCTCCTCGAGCGTCTTCAGCAGGATGTTGGCCGCGGCGGCGTTGAGCCGCTCGGCATCGTGGATCACCACCACTTTGCTCCGGCCGATGCTGGCCGAGACGTTGACCCGCCCGACCATCTCGCGGACCGCCTCCACCCCGATCTGGCGGGACTTGCCGGCGGGCCGCACCTGCAGGCAGTCGGGATGGGTTTCGGGCGGGTAGGCGGGACCGGCCGCGTCGCGGCTCAGGATCCGGTCGGCCAGGGCGAGCCCCGCGGCGGAGAGACCCTCGGGGTCGTCGCCGGCCAAGAGCAGGCTGTGCGAGAGGCGCCCCGCCTCCAGCGCCCGCTCGATCACGGTCACGGCCGGGGTGCCCGCAAACGCGGGGGGCCAGGGGACCGCCGCCGAGGTCATCCGATCCAGGTCTTCAGCGCGGCCCAGATCTTCTTCTCGGTTGTCGCCTCGTCCTTCGAGCCGTCGACCACCACAAACCGCTTGGGCATCCCCTTGGCGAGGACCAGGTAGCCTTCCCGGATCTTGTTGTAGAAGTCGATGTTCTCCCGCTCCATCCGGTCGGGCAGGTCGGACGCGCGCTGGTGGATGCGGGCGAGGCCGACCTTGGTCGGGACGTCGATGATGATCGTCAGGTGCGGCATCACGTCGCCGACCGCGAAGCGGTTGATCTGGTTCACCGGGTCGGCGGCGAGGTTGCGGCCGATCCCCTGGTACACGGTGGAGGAGTCAAGGAAGCGGTCGCTGAGCACGATGGCGCCGCGCATCAGCGCTGGCGCGATCACCTCGCGGACCAGCTGGGCCCGGGCGGCGGCGAACAGGAGGAGCTCGGTCTCGGGCGTCATCTCGTCGCCCTTGGAATTATGGACGATGATGTTGCGGATCTGTTCGCCGATCTCGGTGCCGCCCGGTTCGCGCACGGTGACGACGTCGCGCTTCAGCTTCTGCAGGTGGCCGGCGAGGCGCGCAATCTGCGAGGTCTTGCCGCTGCCTTCCGAGCCTTCGAAGGAAATTAGGGTTCCGGTGTGTTTGGCTTTCAGGACCATGGAGGGCCGAGCTTGGCGGGATTCGCGGACTTTGGCGAGGAACCTTTGAATTGCATTGGACGAATCAGGAAAATCCTCCAACGCTGCGGCCCATGCCCGTGTTTTTCGCGCCGATATTCGCCGCCACCAACATCATCGAGGTCTTCGAGCACTGCGACCCGGTGGGCCAGACGATCACCGGCGGGCTGGCGGTGTTCAGCGTGGTGGCTTGGGCCGTGATGTTCGGCAAGCGCAACGAGCTGAGCACGCTCCGTCGCCTGAACCTCACGTATGAGCGTCACCTGCGGGAGCAGAAGAGCCTGCTGGAGCTGCCGGAGTCGCTGAAGGACCGCCGGGACATCCCCTATGCCGACCTCTTGGGCGACGCCGTCGAGGGCTACTGGCGCGCCGCGGCGATCGGCCAGGAGAAGGGCACCGACAGCTCGCGTTTCCGCCTCGAGATGGCGGAGAATGCCCTCCAGCGCGCCCTGGCCCGCCAGACGCTCCGGTATGAGTCGAGCATGATCTTCCTCGCCTCGATCGTCTCGGGCGCTCCCTTCCTCGGCCTGCTCGGCACGGTCTGGGGCGTGATGGATGCCTTCAGCGCCGTCTCCGTCCAGCAGACGGCGAGCATCCAGACCCTGGCGCCGGGCGTGTCGGCCGCGCTCCTCACCACCATCTCGGGTCTCCTTGTCGCCATCCCGTCCCTCTTCGGCTACAACTGGCTCTTTGCCATGACCAAGCGCCTGATCACCGAGCTCGAGAATTATGCCAGCTCGCTGGCCGACCGGATCGAGCTGGAGTCCGAGTGAGCGGCCGCTGACCCGACGCCATGGCCAGAACCTTCCGGCGCCCCCGCCAGTCGCACCCGATCGCGGAGCTGAACGTCACGAACCTGATCGATCTCGGGTTTACGCTCCTGATCATCTTCATGATCACGACGTCCAGCAGCACGAAGGAGCAGACCATTCCCGTGACGCTGCCGGCGGAGACCAAGAGCCTCCAGGCCAAGCCGGACAAGAATACCCACTACGTGGCGATCTCCATCGACGCCAAGGGCAACACCTACCTGGACGAGAACCCGGTCCCGATCACGCCCGCCGACTTGCGGACGCGGCTGCGGCTCTACTCCACGGCGGCGACCCCGCCGGTCATCCGCATCCGCGGGGACGCCCACGTCCCCTACGAGAAGATTGTCGCGGTCATGGATGAGCTGAAGCAGGCAAATCTGCTCAAGTTCACCTTCGACACGCGCAGCGTCGGGCGATGAGCGCGCAGTCCCCCGGCGCCTTCGGGCTTTCCGCCCTGTTGCACGCCTGCGCGGCGGGGCTCTTGGTGTTCTTCAGCTACGCCGCGAGCCGGTCGGACGACGACGCCCCGAAGGTTCTCGAGCTGGTGGCCGGGGCCGGCGACAACTATGCCGCCACCGCGGCGCCCGCCCTGGGCAACTCCGGCGCGGTAAAGCAGCCGGTGCCGCTGCCGCCCGACCCGGTGCCGGCGACCGCGCCGGCGCCGCCGGAGGCCTCCCCGATCCAGTCCGCGCCGGAGCCGGCGGCCAAGCCCAAGCCCAAGCCGACGCCGAAGCCCGTCGACCTGGTGAAGGACCTGGAGCGCGCGGAGCTGCGGCGGGAGAAGAAGCTCGAGGCCCAGTACCAGAAGCAGAAGCTGGCCGAACAGAAGCGCGAGGCGGCGGCGCTGGCCGCCAGCAAGGTCAAGCACATCGACGCCGAGGGCATTCGCGACGGCGTGGTCGGCGGTTCGACCGAGAACAAGACCGGCGGGGCCGGGGGCAAGGCCCTGACCCGGGAGGAGGCGAGCATGATGGAGCTCTATTTCGCCAAGCTGAAGTCCGAGATCAAGGAGGCGCACGTTCCGCCGGAGGGCGTGGCCGACAGCCTCTCCACGCGGGTCGAGTTCTTCGTCGCGGCCGATGGCACCCTATCGCAGGCCCACGTGATCGGCTCCTCGGGCAACGCCGACTTCGACCTCTCCGTCATCCAGGCATGCGAGCACGCGCACCCGATCGGGCCCCGGCCGGATGGCCGGAGCGAGATGGTGACATTCACCTTCAAGATGCGCGAGGACGAGAATCCCTAGCGCATCCCGGTTTCCCCGATACCCCATGACCCCTCCCGCCCGACTGATCCTCGCGGCCGCCGCATGGGCGGCCGCCGCCCATGCCGTGCCGGCCGCCCCGTTGCCCTACCAGGACCCCGCGCTGTCCGCGGAGGCCCGGCTTGCGGACCTCCTCGGGCGGATGACGCTGGAGGAGAAGGTGGCGCAGCTCCAGGACTTCGTGCCCACGGATCCGAAGGCCTTCGACGAGCAGGGCCGCTTCGTCGGGGGCGCCAGTGCGGCCGCGCTGGTGAACGGCGCCGGCCTGGTCTGGCCGGGCGACGCGCTTTTCGAGCGCTTCGCCAAGGACCCGCGGACGCAGATCCGCAGCATCAATTCCATCCAGAAATACCTGCAGGAGCACTCCCGGCTCAAGATCCCGGTGTTCAACCTCGCCGAGGCGCTCCACGGCTACCTGGCTGCCGGCGCCACGAGCTTCCCGGTCCCGGTGGCGCTCGGGAGCACCTGGGATCCGGCGCTCGTCGAGCAGGTCTTCGGCGTGGCCGCCCAGGAGGCGAGCGCCCGCGGCGTCCGGCAGGTCCTGGCGCCCGTCCTCGACCTGTCGCGGGACCCGCGCTGGGGACGGTTCGAGGAGTGCTACGGCGAGGATCCCTACCTCGTGGCGCAGATGGGAATCGCCGCCGTCTTCGGGCTGCAGGGCCGCGGTCCTTTCATCGATGCCGAGCATGTCGCCGTGACGCTCAAGCACTTTGCCGGCCACGGCCAGTCGGAGGGCGGCCGCAACATCGCGCCCCTGAGCTTCGGCGACCGGGAGTTCCGCACCACCCATCTTTTCCCGTTCGAGCAGGCCGTGAAGGTGGCGCACGCGCAGTCGCTCATGGCCTCCTACAACTCCTGGGACGGGGTTCCGAACCATGTGAATCACAAGCTGCTGACCGACATCCTCCGCACCGAGTGGGGCTTTGACGGCTTCGTCATGAGCGACGGCGGCGGCCTCGACGTGGTCTACCGCGACCATTTGGCCGCGGCGGGACCGGCCGAGGCCGGTGTGCTGAGCCTCGAGGCCGGCGTCGACTATGACCTCGGGAGCGACGGCCGGTGCTTCTCCACGCTCGTGGCCGAAGAGAAGGCGGGCAAGGTCTCGCTCGCCGCGATCAACCGCGCGGCCGCCGCGGTGCTTCGGGTCAAGTTCCGAAGCGGCCTCTTCGACCACCCCTTTGCCGACCCGGAGCACTGGACCGCGGTGACCAATAGCCCGGACCACCGGGAACTGGCGCGGAAGGCCGCCGAGGAGGCGCTGGTCATGCTGAAGAACGACAGCCGGGTCCTTCCGCTCGATCTGACCAAGCTGAAGACCCTCGCCGTCATCGGGCCGAACGCGGCCGGTGTGCACCTCGGGGGATATTCGCCCGTCCCGATGGAAGGCGTGGGCGTGCTGCAGGGGCTGATGGAGTACATCGGGGGCCGCGCCCAGGTCGTTTATGCCGAAGGCTGCAAGCTGACCACCAACCACGCCTCCGGCTGGCTGGTGAACGAGAATCCCGTCCTAAACGACCGGGCGGACGATTCCCGGCTGATCGACGAGGCGGTCGAAACCGCCCTCCGCAGCGATGCGGTGGTCCTCGTGCTCGGCGAGAATGAGCTGCTCCGCCGCGAAGCCTGGAGCGCCGACCACCTCGGCGACCGCGACACCCTGGACCTGGTCGGCCGCCAGCAGGAGCTCGCGACCGCGGTGCTCGCCACGGGCAAGCCGGTCGTCGTGCTCCTCGTGAACGGGGGGCCGTTGGCCGTCACCGCGCTCCAGCAGCGCGCCCCGGCGATCATCGAGTGCTGGTACCTCGGCGAGGAAACCGGCCCCGCGGTCGCCGACGTGCTGTTCGGCCGGACGAGCCCGAGCGGAAAGCTGACGGTCACCTTCCCGCGCTCCGTCGGGCAGCTGCCCGACTACTACGACCACCAGCCCTCCCGCATGCGCAACTACGTTCTCGCCGACTCGACCCCGCTCTATCCCTTCGGCTTTGGGCTCAGCTATGCGCAGTTCGACTACGCCAACCTCAAGGTCGCCCCGGCCCGGATCGCCCCGGGGGGGTCCGCCACGGTCTCGGTCGAGGTCACAAACTCCGGGTTGGTCGCGGCCGATGAAATCGTCGAGCTCTACCTGCACGCGCTGGTCAGCATGCCGGTGCGCCCGGTCGAGGAACTGAGGGGCTTCCGGCGCATCACCCTGCGGCCGGGCGAGCGCCGCACCGTCAGCTTCACCGTCGGGCCGGACCAGCTCGAGGCCTGGGACATCGCGATGCACCGCACGGTTCAGCCGGGCGACTTCGACGTGCTGGTGGGCCGCTCCTCGGCGGATTTCCTGAAGGGCCGGTTGACCGTCCAGTGAGCTACGCCGCCGCCCGCAGGCGGTCGCGGGTGGGCAGCACGCAGGCGTAGCCCTCCTGCTCCAGGTGGCCGAGCAGGAGCGCGAGAAACTCAAGCCGGGTGGCGGCGCGGGGACCGGCCTCGTGGGAAACGAGGATGGAGCCGGGACGGATCTGGGGTGCGATCGTCCGCAGCGCGTCAGCGGGCGCGCGCCGGCCGCCGTCGAAGCCGCGGGCGTTCCAGAGGACGAGCTCCATGCCGCGGGCGGCCAGCTGCGGCTGCAGGAAGGGGTTGCGCACCCCGACCGGGGGCCGGAAGTAACGCTCGAACGGCGCGTCAGCGAGCAGGAGCGCGGCCACGCAGCGGTCGATTTCCGCTGCCGTGCGGGTGGGTGTGGCCGTCCAGAAGCTGCCGGTCGGATGGGAGAAGGTGTGGTTGGCGAGGGAATGGCCTTCCGCGGTAATGCGCCGGGCCAGCTCGGGGTGGTTTTCCACCTTGGAGCCCACCACAAAGAACGTGGCCCGGGCCCCGTGGCGGCGCAGCAGCTCAAGCACGGCCGGCGTGCTCGCCGGGTCCGGGCCATCGTCGATCGTGAGCCAAACCTCCCGCCCGCCGGTCGCGAAGCACGTCAGTGCCGGGCCGAAGGCCTGCTGGCCCGTGAAGAGAAACTGGGCGATGAACCACGGGTCCGGAGCAAACAGGACAAACCAGGCGACCGTGGAGTGGTGAGTCAGAGCGAGCGTGAGCGCGCAGACCTTGAAAGACAGAAAGACCGGGATCCAGGGTCTCACGCCGGGCGCAGGGATACCCGGGCGGTCTGCGCGATCCGCTTGCACAGCGGCAGGTATTTCTGGATCCGGCAGACGAGCAGGAAGACGCGGAATCGCCACCACAGGGGCCAGGTCAGACGGGCATGGCCGGCCACGATGGAGATCAGTCCCCGATTCAGGTCGAGGGGCGGTTTCTGGGTCATGAACACGGCAAAACTATCGTTGTTGTAGAACACGGCGATCAGCGCCCGAAAGACCGCGCAGTGCGCCTTGAGCTCCCGGGTGTAGCGCCGCCGCTCGCCGGCGGTCAGGGCGCGGCCCGCGGCTTCGGCCCGCGCGATCGCCGCCACCGCCAGCTGCGCCGAGTTGGTCGACAGGTACACGCCGGAGGAAAAGATCGGGTCGTAGAAGACGGCGGCATCGCCCGCCAGCAGGTACCGCGGGCCGGCAAACTCCCGGCGCACGTAGCTGTAGTCGGCGGTCACCCGGAACGGCTCGATCGGCACCGCCCGGCCCATCAGGGCCCGCAGACGGGGCGAGGCGTCCACGGTGGCCTGGAAGACGTGCTCGGGATCCCGGGCCTCGCGGATCGTCGCGATCGAGGATACCATCCCGACCGAGGTTTTCGTCGGGCTGATCGGGATCAGCCAGAACCAGCCGTCGTGGATGCGGACGATGACGATGTTGCCGCCGCGCGGTCCGGCCGCGCGCTCGACCCCTTCGAAGTGGCTGTAGACCGCCGCCCGCTTTGGGAACGGGGGCGGGCCGTAGCGCCGCTTCTCGGGGCTCGCGAAGAGGTTCTCGCGCCCCCCCGCGTCGATCACCCACTTGGCGCGCAGGCGCGAGCGCGTCCCGTCTCGGGCGCTGAGGGTGGCCGTCACGCCGGTGCCGTCGGCCGCGACCGCGACCACAGTCGTCTGGGTCCGGACCTCGGCCCCGAGGCTGCGGGCATGGTCCAGGAGGATGGCGTCAAAGCGCGACCGCTCGACCTGGAAGGTGGATTCGAGGCCGGGCACGTAGCCGTCGGCAAAGACGATCTCCTTCGTCTCCGAACCGTCGGCGAGGGTGAATTCCGCGCCCAGCTTGCGGACAAAGCCGGCTGACTCCACCTTGGGCCAAGCCCCCGAGGCCCGCAGGACCGAATTGCCCATCGGCAAGAGCGACTCCCCGATGTGGAAGCGCGGGAAGCCCTCCCGCTCGGCCACGCAGACCGACAGCCCCCGGTGGCGGGCGAAGGCGGCGGCGGTACTCCCGCCGGGACCTCCGCCGATCACCAGGATGTCGCAGTCGGTTGCTTCCATTGGCCAAGGTATTGGGGCCCGGCGGCGCCAGACCAAGCCGGAAATTGCTTGTCCGATCCACCGGCCTGCGCGTAGGTCGATAGCCATGACGGTCGAATTCAGCTTCGGCGGCCCCGGCGGGACCGGCGGCAACCTGATCCCGACGGGCCTGCCTCTCCTCGCCGGCGAGGCGCGGGAGTGGGTGGCCGACGTGGCCGGCCCGACGACCCCGGTCGCCGGCCTCGCCCTTTGGTCGGCCCCTGGGCGGGTGGTCGGCAGCGCGCGTTCCCGGCCCGGCGAGCCGATCGAGGCGGCGGCAAAGCGGATCTATGACGCCATCCTCGTGGCGACGAAGGGCTTCAATCTCTACCGGGTGTGGAACCTGGTTCCGAACATCAACGCCGACACCGCCGGCGGCCTGGAAAACTACCGGGCGTTCTGCCGCGGCCGCTCGCATGCTTTTGAGGCCGCCCTGGGCGTCGGCTTCACCCGCCTCCTGCCCGCCGCCTCGGCCCTCGGTACGACCGACGAGGCCCTCACGGTCGCCTTCCTCGCCGGGACGGATCCGGCGGCCCATTTTGAGAACCCGGCCCAGGTGCCCGCCTACGAGTACCCGCCGCAGTACGGGCCGCGGCCCCCGGCCTTTGCCCGCGCGACGGTGGTGCTGGCCAACGGGCGCCGCGATGCCTATATCTCCGGCACGTCCGCGGTCGTCGGGCACGCGACCGTGGCCCCCCAGGCGACCATGCCCCAGCTCGATTGCACCTTTGAAAACCTCCGGCTGATCTCGCGCGCCAGCGGCCTGGGCGAGGACCTCGGGGCCACCGCCGGGGCCGCCCGCCATTTCAAGGTCTACATCCGCGACCCATCCGACCTGCCGCCGGTGCGCGCTGCCACGGAGGCCCGCCTCTTGCGGCCGGGGGATTATGTGAGCTACCTCGGGGCCGACATCTGCCGCGCCGCCCTGAACGTTGAGATCGAAGTCGCCGTCCGCGGGGCCGCCAATAGCTGACGCAGCCGGCGGGCGTCGGTCTTGCCGCGGGCGGTCAGGGGCAGCTCCGGCAGCGGAACCAGGCGGGTGGGCACCTTCCAGGACGCAAGCCTCGGCGTGAGCAGCTGCCGGAGCTCGGCGGGGGACAGTTCGGAGGCCACCGCGGCGGCCAGGACCGGAGAGGTTCCCGGAACCAGGTGGGCAAAGGCGCCGCGGACTCCAGGAAGCTCCCGCAGCGCCCGCTCGATCTCGGCCAGGTTCAGCCGGCGGCCGGCGACCTTGACCATGCGGCCGGTCCGCCCCAGGAGGGTGAGTTCGCCGTCCTTCGCCAGGCGCCCTCGGTCGGCGGGGCGGAAGCGGCCCCGGCCGAGGACCGCGGCGCTCACGACCGTGAACCGACCGGCGCGCCCGGGCTCGAGCTTCACTCCCTCAAGCGGGGTGCCGACGCTCCGGCCCGACAAGGTGGCCTCGCCGGTCCGGTCGAAGGTGATGCCCCCGGTCTCGCTCGCCCCGTAGAAGCCGTGGATCCGCCGGTCGAAGCGGCGGGCGAATTCCGCCGCGGCGCCGGCCTCGAGCGGCGAACCCGCCGAGATCACGAGGCGCAGGCTGGCGAGCGCGGACGCCGGCACCGCGCTCGCGGCCAGCGCGGCGAGCAGCGGGGGCACGGCCGGAAACACCGTCGGGCGGAACCGCCGGCAGTCGGCGGCGACGGCGTGGGGAAGGGTGCTGGAGACGCAGATGCTGCGGGTGCCCTGGACCAGCAGCGGGATCACCAGGTTGCCGAGGCCGTAGGAATATCCCAGGGGGATGGCCGCGAGGTTGGCGTCGTCGGGCCGGATTCCCATCGAACGGCAGATCTGCGTGCCGTCGGCCACCATCTGCCCGGCGGTCGCGGGCAGGCCGCGCGGGGCACCGGTGCTGGCGCTGGTCATCTTCAGCAGGCATTCGGAGCGGCCGAGACGCGGGGCGGGCGACGGCGGCCCCAAGTGGAGGAGGCGGCCCGCCCGCCACAAATGGGTGCACCCGGCGGCGCGGGCCGCCGCCGCCTGGGCCTCGTCGGGCTCGGCCGGGTCGATCGGCACCGGGACCGCACCGGCCGCGAGCAGGCCCAGGAACGCGTGAAACCATTCGGCCCCATTGGGAACCGCCAGGCCCACCCTGCGTCTAAGGGAGATGCCGAGCCCCAGCAGGTGCCCGAAGGCGGCGGCCCACTCGCCCGCTCCGGCAGCCAGCGCCGCCCGGCTCCAGCGCTTCCCGCTCGAGGCCTCGATGAGCGCCGGGGCCCCCGGCGCCCGGGCGACGGTCTCCAACCAGAGCTGGAAGAGGGGGTTGCTCATCGGCCTCAGGGTGCTTCAGGGCCGGGACCGAGCGAGAAAAATTGCGGTTGTACACACCCGCCGAACCACCCCATAACCCCAGCAGCGGCATGAGCGAGAGCAACCAAACCCAGCAATGGGATGCGATCATCCTGGGCGGGGCCCTCGCCGGCGCGGCGACCGCGCTCCTCTTGCGGCGGCGCAACCCGCGTTGGCGGATTCTGCTGATCGAGAAGAGCGACCAGCTCGGCCGGCGGGTGGGGGAGTCGACCGTCGAGACCAGCGCCTACTTCCTCGGGCGGGTCCTCGGACTCACCGAGCACCTGAACGAGAAGCACCTGGTGAAGCAGGGCATGAGGTTTTGGTTCTCCAACGAACAGACCCGGGGCCTGGCGGACTGCAGCGAGACCGGCCCGAGATACAACGTGCGGTTCCCGGGATACCAGGTCGACCGCTCGGTGCTGGACGAGGAGGTGCTGGCCCGGGCCGTGGCCGCGGGCGCCCACCTGCTGCGCCCGGCAAGAATCCGCGAAGTGACCCTCGCCGCGGGCGGCATCCAGACCGTGCAGTGGGCCAAGGACGACGGCATCACCGGCACCGAGCGGGCCCGCTGGGTGGTGGACGCGACCGGGGTCGCCGCCCTCCTGGGCCGCAAGAACGGCTGGCTGAAGACCAACACGGCCCATCCGATCGCCGCCTGCTGGAGCCGCTGGAACGGCGTCCGAAACCTCGATTCGCGGGAATTCGCCGAGCGCCACCCAGAGTGGTCGTCCCGGTGCAAGGCCGTCCGGTACACCGCGACGAACCATATCTGCGGCAAGGGCTGGTGGTCGTGGTGGATCCCGCTGAAGGGCGGCGACATGAGTGTCGGCATTGTCTACGACCAGCGCATCACCGAGCTGCCCGAGGGGACGCGGATTGGCGACCGGCTGCGGGACTTCCTGATGGCCCACCCCGCGGCCCGCGAGCTCCTGGAGGGCGCCACCTTTCAGGAGGGCGACGTGCATTTCCGCCGCAACTGCGCCTACCGGAGCACCCGCTACGCCGGCGACGGCTTTGTCCTCGTCGGCGACGCGGCCGCGTTCATGGACCCGTTCTACTCGCCGGGCATGGACTGGATCAGCTTTTCGAGCAGTGCCGCCGCGGCGCTGGTCGACAGCTGCCTGTCCGGCCGCAGCATCGCAGAGCGGGTGGCGCGCCACAACGCCAACTTCACCGCCTCGCACGACCGGTGGTTCGACGCCATCTACCGCGACAAGTACTACTACATGGGCGACCACGAGCTCATGACCCTGGCGTTCCGCCTCGACCTGGGGAGCTACTACCTGGGTGTCGTCCGCCGCCCGTTCCAGAGTGGGACGTCCGCGCTCGAGGTCCCGGCCTTCGCGCCGTTCGGCGGCAGGTCCGCGGGCATCCTGATGGCCCTCTACAACCGGCGGCTGGCGGCGATCGCCAAATCCCGGCTGGAGCGCGGAACCTGGGGCCGCCGCAACAACGGCCGCTACCACGGCTTCATCAGCTACGAGCTGAACCGCCGTCTGCTCCCCCGCGTGGTTGGGCAGCTGGCGATGTGGATGCTCCTTGAGCTGCGGGAGGGCTGGCGCACCTGGTTCTCGTGGCGCGGCGCCGACGTGGACGCGCCGGTGGTCGCGGCCCCAGCTCCCGCCAAAGTTTAGCCCTGAATGACTCCGACTCCCCCTTCTCCCAAGCCGCTCCTTGCCCGCTTCCCCGCGGAGGTGCTGGCCGCCTATGAGCGCCACCGCACCCAGGGTGACCCGGACGCGGTCCAGGAGGTCGTGATCGCGGCGGTGATCGACTACTGCCCCGGCCGCCCCAACCAGCGGCCGCCCGTGGGCGACTCGACCCGCCTGATCGAGGACCTGGCCTATGACTCGGTGTCGATTGCCGAGCTGGTGTTTTTCCTCGAGGACCTCTTCGACCTGACCATCTCCAACGAGGACATCATGCAGGTTCGCACGATCGCCGACCTGCGGGCCTGTGTGATCCGCAAGCTCGCGCCCAAGGCCCCCGGCGCGTGAGCCCCTGGGTCACCGGTGTTGGCCTGATCACCCCGGTCGGCAACGACCGGGCATCGGTGGAGGCCAGCCTGCGGTGCGGGAACCACGGGATCGCCCCCGTCGAGTTCCTCGGCAATCCCGACCTGCCGGTCAAGGTGGCCGGCACCATCAAGGGCTTCGCGGTCGACTCCCCGAACTGGCGGGACTGGGCCTGGCCCGCGGGTGCCGCTTTTCCCAAGGAAGTGCTCCGGGGACTGGCGCCCCACGGCCTCTATGCGCTCTGCGCAGTCGAGCAGGCGCTGGCCGCGGCGGGGCTGGCCCCCGGCGACGTCGCGGAAGACCCGGGCACGGGCCTCTACTGCGCCTCGGCCGGCTCCGCCATGCTGCTCCACCACAACCTGGCGATGATGCGGGCGGTACGGGGGGCCCGCGGCAACCCGATGGGCGTCGTGAGCTCGATTGCCGGCACGCTCAACTTCAACCTGGCGGCCCATTACCGAATCACCGGCACCGTCTGCGGCTTCGTCTCCGCCTGCGCGTCGTCGAGCCACGCCCTTGGCTACGCCATCGACGATCTGCGCCTGGGACGGCTGCGGCGCGCGATCGTGGTCGGGGCCGAGGAGTTGAACGCCGACTCGCTCCTGCCCTTCGCCCACATGCGCGCGCTCTCCCGTCAGTCGGAGCCCGCGCTCGCCTCGCGCCCATTCGACCGGGAGCGTGACGGCTTTGTCGGGGCCGGCGGCGCCGCCGCCCTGATCCTCGAGGTCCCGGAATCGGCCCGGGGGCAAACCCCGCTGGCGGTGGCGGCCGGATGGGGCCAGGCGGCCGACGGCTACAGTGTCGCGGCCCCGCATCCCGAGGGCGCCGGCCTCCTGCTCGCCATGGGACGGGCGCTGGCCGACGCCAGGATCGACGCCGGCGCGATCGACCACGTGAGCGCCCATGCCACCTCGACGCCGGTGGGCGACCGGGCGGAGGCCGTGGCCTTGGGCCGGCTGTTCGGCAGCCGGGGCCTGCGGCCCTCGGTCACCGCCACCAAGGCCCTGACCGGGCACGGGTTGTCGCTGGCCGGCGTGATGCAGGCCGCGTTCTGCGTCCTCTCGGTGGCCGGCGGCTTCATGCCCGGCAACCCGCACCTGGAGGCGGCCGGGCCGGAATGCGACGGCCTCGAGCTCCCGCGCCGGACCGTGGACCGGGCGCCGACCGCCATCCTGTCCAACAGCTGTGGTTTCGGGGGGAGCAATGTGTGCCACGTGATCGGCACGCCGGGGCGGTTTACAGGTTGAAAGCCCGGGGGGGAGCTCCGCAGAATCACCCGTCCCTTCCATGTCCGATCCCCTTTCCGCCCGCCTGAAGCAGCTCATCGTCGAAACCCTGCGGCTGGAGGACATCGAACCCGCGAGCATCCCCGACGAGGAGCCCCTGGTCGGCGGCGGACTGTCCCTGGACTCCATCGACGCCCTTGAGCTGGTCGTGCGCCTGGAGAAGGAATTCGGCATCAAGATCTCCAGCAGCGAGGAGGCCCGGCTGGCCCTCGCCAACGTGGCCGCGTTGACGGCCTTCGTCCGCCTGCGGGGCGACCCCGCCCGGCTGCCGGCTTGACCGGCCCCCCACCGTCCCGCCAAAGAATGGTATCACCCGTCCGCATCGCCGCCTGCGGATGCGTCACGCCCTTCGGGGACGCCGCTGCCACCCATGCGGCCCTCCTGCGCGGCGAAAGTGCCCTGCGGCCGGTCGCCGTCGGGGGCAGGGCTGGCGGGGACTTGGTGCCCCTGGCGCTCATGCCGGGGCGCGAGCTGGACGAGACGGCGCCTCCGGCCTGGCTCGCCTCCGTCCGGGCGCTCCAGTCCCAGGTGCCACCGGGCGCCTGGGGCTCGCCTGGCCACCCAGTCTTCGCCACCGGCAGCAATTTTGGGGTGGGCGGCCTTTACGCCCTCCGACGCAGCGGCGACCCCGCGTTTGCCCGGTGGGGCGCACCCCCGACCTGCACTGAGGAGCTGCGCCGCGCCCTGGGGTGGGGCCCGGACGTGTCCATCCTCTCCCACGCCTGCGTCTCCGCCCACCTCGGTCTTCTGGAGGCCACCCGCCTGCTCGAAGCCGGCCTGGCGGAGGAGGCGCTGATTTTCTCGTTCGACTTCCTCAGCCCGTTCGTGGCCGGCGGCTTCCACGCCCTGAAGATCCTGAACTCCGAGTTTCCCGCCCCCTTTCGCGAGCGTGCCAGCGGCGCCATCGGGCTCGGCGACGGGGCGGCCTTCGCCGTCCTCTCCCGTCATCGGGGCAACTGGGTCCTCGAGGCGCAGAGCCTCTATAATGAGATGCACCATTTCACAGCCAACCGCAGCGACGGTTCGGGATTCGACGCCTGCCTCCACGGTCTCCAGAAAGCGGCCCGGGACCGGAGCCTCTGGTACAAGGGCCACGGCACCGGGACGATGGAGGCAGGGCGGATGGAACTGGCGGCAGCGGAGCGGGCCTTTCCCGGGGCACCCGTTACGGGGTGGAAGGGCAGCCTCGGGCATACCCTGGGAAGCTGCGGGCTGGTCGAGCTCGCGCTCGCCACCGAGGCCCTGCGGGTCGGGTGGGCCGCCGGCACCGTCGGCGCCGGCGGCCGCATGACCGGCCAGGTCGCGACTGCCCCGTTCCCCGTCACCTCGTTCGACGGGGTCGTCTGCGCCAGTAACGCCTTCGGAGGCGCCCACGCCGCTTTCCTGCTCCGCCATGCTTGAGCGCTACATCCAGCAGGTGGGGGTGGAGGATCCGGCAAACGAGGCCCCCGCCGCGATCCGGGAGCGCCTGAAGACCCGTTTCCCGGCGGGCGCCACCCGGCGCATGACCACGCTCGGCCTCCTGGTGGGCAGCGCGCTCGCCCCGCTTGAGCCCGGGGAGGATGACGCCCTGATCTATGCCACCGGCTTTGCCGAGAGCTGCGCCCTCGAGTCCTTTCTCGACAGCTTCCCGGCGCCGAGCCCGACCCTGTTCCAGACCTCAATCCACCCCAGCGCCGTCCAGCAGCTGATGATCGGCCAGCAGCGTCCGGTCCGGGAATTCCTCCCGCTCTCGGGGTCCTCGCTTCTGGCCTTCCACGCGTTGCGGGCCGCCCTGCTCTCGGCCACGCCCCGAACCCTGCTCTGCGGGGGCGAGGAGCGCGGCACCTGGCTCCTCGAGCACCATCTGGCGAGCGACCGGACGTTCGCCTTTGCCCTGGCGCTGGTGACGGTCCGACCGCCGTCGCCGGTCGGCCGCGTGACGCTGAAGGCGGCGGCCGGCGAAGGCGCGCTTTCCCTCGCCGGCCTGTTTGACCTCATCGCCGCGCGGCGGCCCTTCGACGGCCCGGTCGCCCCAGGCTGGCGGCTCCAACTCTCGTGGTCGTGAAGGCCGGTCCCGCCGTTCCCCGCAACCCGGGACCGTCCTGGGGTTACCGCGCCCTGTGCGCCCTCGACCGGTGGCTGCCGGGGTTCGTCTTCCTCCCCGTCGCGGCCGCCGGCACTTGGGTGGCCGTCGCCGTGATGCCGGTGCAGCGGACCCACTCCCGGGCCTACCTCCGGGTGGTCCTGGGCCGCGAGCCGAACCTGCGCGAGATCTTCCGGCATTTCTTTGCCGTCTGCGAGGCCCTGGTCCTGCGCCTGCGGGTGTCCCAGGGCCGCCAGCACACCTGCCTCCTCGAGCCCGGGGCCGAGGCCTTCGCGGCTTGGCTGGCCTCGGAGCGGCCGGTCCTCCTCGGCACCTTCCACATCGGCAACTCCGACTTGACGGGCTTCATGCTCGCCGGCCAGGAGGGCCGGAGGGTCAGCATCGTCCGGCTGCGCGTCGGCAACTCCCACGACACCGAGGCCTTGGCCGCCCGGTTTGGGCACCTCCTCCGATTCGTCTGGGTCAATGACCCGGGCGAGCTCCTGTTCGCCCTCAAGGAGGCCGGCCAGGGCCGCGACGCCGTGGCCCTGCAGTGCGACCGGCCCGACCATAGCGCCCGGGGCGAGCGATTCGACTTTCTCGGGGCGCCACGCATGTTCCCGTTCACGATCTACCACTTGGCTTTGATCTTCGACCGCCCCGTCATCCTCTCTTTCGGCGCGCCCCATGGCGAGGGGCGGTCGATGGTGTACGCCTCGCCGGCCTTTGAGCCCGTCCGCGGCGAGCGCCGCGACGCCGCCCTGCAGCGGGCCCGCGGGCATTTCCAGGCATTCCTGCGGAGGGTGGAGGCGCACCTGCGGGCCCACCCCTACGAGTGGCTCAACTTCCTGCCGCTGTGAGGCGCCGCCTGGTCCGCGCCCGCCGGGTGCTCCTGTACTACTCCTGCTGGCTCGTTTTTAGCGTCGTCGGCGTGGCCCTCAATGTTGTCTGCCTGTTCATGCTGCTCCTTCCGGACCGCGAGGCCTATGGTCCTCGCGTGCGGTCCACGATCCGGCGCCTCTTCGGCAGCTGGCAGGCCTGGCTCCACGCCACCCGCACCGTCTACGTCGACTGGCTGGGCTTTGACGCGGCCGCGCTCCAGCCCGGCACGGTCTATGTCGCCAACCACCCCACGCTGATCGACGCGACCCTGCTGCTCGGCCGCCTGCCGGACGCCGTCTGCATCTTCAAACCGGCGCTGATGCGGAACCCGGCGGTGGGCCCGGCGGCCATCATGGCGGGGTATGTGCGGGGCGACACGGGCCTCGACCTCATGAAGGCCGCCGCCGCGAAGGTGGCCTCCGGACAGTCGCTCCTCGTATTTCCCGAGGGGACCCGCACCGCCGAGGGAACGATGCTGGGCGAGATCAAGCCCGGCTTCGCCCTGATCGCGGACCGCGCCCGGGCCCCGGTGCGCCTGCTGGTCATCCGCGCCACCCCCGGCCTCACGACCCGGGGGCGCCCATTGTGGCCGGCTCCCGAGGTCCTGCCGGCGCGGGTCACGATCACGCTCGACCGGGGCTGGCCTTACGAGCCGGGCCGCCCGGCCGGGGAGTTGAGCCGGGCAGTGGAGCAGCGTATCTGCGAGGTGCTGGGCGCCGTCGCCGCCGGATGATCCCCGCCGCCACCCACCTGGTGCTCATTCCGGCGTACAATCCGGGCCGTCTCCTGGAGGAGACGGTTCGCGGGGCCCTCGCCCAGTGGCCCGCCGTCTGGGTGGTCGTGGACGGGAGCACCGACGGCAGTCACCTCCCGCTGGCGCGAAATCCGCCGCCCGGCCTCCACGTGATCATCCGGGAGCGGAACGGCGGCAAGGGCCATGCCGTGCTCGATGGGGCCCGGGCGGCGCGGGCCGCCGGCTTCACCCACGCGCTGGTCATGGATGCCGACGGCCAGCACCCGGCGGAGCGGATCGGGGATTTCATGACGGCCTCGGCCGAGGATCCCGCGGCCGTCATCTGCGGCCGTCCGGTCTTTGGCCCGGAGGCGCCGAAGGCCCGGCTCTACGGGCGCAAGCTGAGCGTCGGCCTCGTCCGCCTCGAGACCTCCGGGCGCGGCGCGGCCGACCCGCTGTTCGGATTCCGGGTCTATCCGCTCGCGGCGCTGGTCGCAGTGCTCGAGGCGACGCGCGGGGCGCGCCGCTACGATTTCGACCCGGAGGTGGCGGTGCGCCTGGCGTGGCGGGGCACCCGGGCGGTGAACCTCGACGCCGCCTGCGTCTACGTCGGCCGCGAGCGCGGCGGGGTCTCGCATTTTCGCTACCTCCGGGACAACATTCGGATGGTTTCGATGCACACCCGGCTGCTTTTGGAGTCAATGGCCCTGCGGCCGAAACTGCACCCCCGATGAAACCCCTGGCCTGCCTCCTCCTTGGCCTCGCGGCCTCCGTCGTCCTCCGCGGCGCAGATTCGGCCCTGGCGCCGCTCACACCGGCCCTGGTCGCCGGCGAATGGCAGCCCCTGATCGGCGCCTTGGCGTCCAAGGGCTCGGTCCAGGCCGACTTCACGGAGCGCCGCTATTTCCCGTTCCGGACCCAGCCGACCGTGCTCCACGGGATCCTTCGGATCTCGCCCGAGCGGGGCCTCAGCCTCCAATACCTGGGGGACGAGCCGAACATCCTGGTGGCCGACCCGTCCGGGCTCCTGATCCGGGACGCGGCCGGGCGCAGCCGCGAACTGCCCGCCGACTCCCACGAGGGTGGGGCGATCGCCTCGCTGCTCCCGATCATGCGCTTCGACTTCGCCGCGCTCTTCCCCCGTTTTGACGTGCAGGCCCAGCGCTCAGGCGACACCTGGAGGTTCGAATTCACCCCCAAGGACCCGGAGGCGGCCAAGGCCCTGGGCCTCATCACGGTGGTGGGCACCGGGACGGCCGTTCGGCACCTGCAGTTCCGCCATTCGGCCAACCAGCGCGTCGACATCGACGTGGAGGACCCGCGAAGCGGGGTCGCGTTCAACCCGGCGGAGCTGGCCCAGTTTTTCCGCTGAGCCGCAATGGAGCCGCCGCGGCAGAAGTGGATCGCCCGCCTGATCCTCCTCCTCGGGGCGGCCGCCGGCCTGGCCTGGCTCGGCAGCCTGAATCTGCAGCGCCGGATCTCGACCGACGTGCTCGACCTCGTGCCGACGGACGAGCGCTCCCCCGAGCTCTCGATGGTCCGCGGCCTGGCCGACCAGGAGGAGGCGCGGGTGCTGCTGTTCGCCGTCCGGGTCGCGCCGCGGGATGGCGAAGCGCCCGCGGCCCGCGGGGCCCGGGCCGACCGGGCGGCGGCGACGCTGGCCCGCCTGCTGGCCGCGTCGCCCGCGATCGCCCAGGCGGTGCCGCTCGCGGACGCCGGGCCCCGCAACGCCATGGCCGCGGCCATCTTCGCCCGCCGCCTCGAGTTCCTGCTCCCCGGCTGGCTGGCCGACCGCCGGCAAGAGTTCGACGCCGCCGGTTCGCCGGGGCCGTGGAGCGGCTGGCTGGCGGAGCGGGCCGCCTCTGGGCTGGAGCGCTACCTCGCCAAGCCAGAGGCCATGGCCTCCCAGGATCTCCTGACCTCGGACCCGCTGCTGCTCATCCCCGGGCTGGTCGGGAAAGCGGGGAGCCTGGAGGCCTCCGGCCTCGCCGGCGGCCGAGCCGGCGACTACGCCTTGGTCTGGGCCCAAGGCCGCGCCTCGCCCCTCAGTCCCGAGGGCCAGGGTCCGGTCTTCGCCGCCGTGGACGCGGCGGCGGCCCGCCTCCGCGAGGCCGAGCCGGGAGCGGAGCTGCGCTGGACCGGGATCGCGCGCTACGCGGCGGCCAGCCGCCGGCGGATCGAGCAGGAGGTCTCGACGCTCAACCTGCTCTCGCTCGGCCTCGTGGTCCTGGTGGCGGCCGCCTGCGTCCGGAAGGTTTACCGGGCCCTCCAGCTGGTCCCGGTCGTCCTGGGCTCGCTCCTCGGGGCCTGGGTGGCCACCACGATGGTCTGGGACCGGGTGCACATCCTGGTCTTCGTGATCGGCTCGCTCCTGGCCGGCGTCGCGATCGACTACGGGTTCTACCTCTATCTCCAGCCGCGCCGTCGGCCGGACGAGCCCTACCGGGAGCGGGCGGGACGCCTGATCCGGCCGCTCCTGGCCAGCGCGCTGACGACGGTGATCGGCTTCTCCTTCTTGCTGTGGTCCGAACTGCCCCTCATCCGCCAGCTCGGGGTCTTCGTCAGCGCGGGGCTGGTGAGCGCGCTGGTCACGGCCCTGCTCTGGTTCGCCCAGCTCGACAATTCCTACCTTGAGACCCGGTCCTTCATCCGGCGCCGGGCGTCGAACCCGGGGCCCCGCGTCCGGGCGGCGGCGCGCGCCGTCCTCGTCGCCGGGGCGGCGGTGGCGCTCCTCGGCCCCTGGCGCCTCCACTGGCGCGACGACATCCGCGAGCTCGAGATCCCGACCCCGGAGATCCAGGCAAACGACCAGGCCGTGCGCGACCTCTTCGGCGAGTCGACCGACCGGACCGTCTACCTGACCCGCGGCCGCACGCCCGCCGAGGCGCGCGCCCGGCTGGAGGAGTTCCTCGCCTGGCACCAGCGGGCCTATCCCCAGGCCAAGGCCGCCAGCATCGGCTACGCGCTCCCCACGGAGGCCGAGTGGAGCGGGCTGCCCGCGGAGTTCGCCGCCCTCGCGTCCTTTCCGGCCGATTTCCGGGCCGCCCTCGAGCGCCACGGCTTCGATGCCGCCTCGTTCTCACCCTTCTTCGGGGCCTGGGCGGACGAGGCCGGAAGGCGCGACCGGCCGGCCTATGACCAGCTGGTCGCCGGGCTCGCCGGAACGCTCCAGGGCCCGCTGTCCTCGCTCCTCCACGTTAAGCCCGGGGCGAGCTGGTTTGTCACCATCTCCCAGGAGCGGCCGGGGCCGGAGGCGCCCCCCGGCCTGGCCACGGTCACGGACAGCCAGCTGCAAAACCTGAATGGCCTGTTCGCGCGCTACCGCGTGTCGGCCCTGCGCCTCAGCTCGGTCGGCCTCGCCTTCGTCGGCGCGAGCGTCTTCGTCCTCTACGGCCTGCGGCGCGGGGTGCGGATCTTCGCGATCCCGGCGGGCGCCTGCCTCTTTGCCTTCGGGGCGTTCGGGCTCGCGGGCGCCACGCTCAACCTCTTCAACCTCCTCGGCGCCTTCCTCGGCGTCTGCCTGAGCCACAACTACGCCATCTTCTCGGCCGAGAGCCAGGGCCGGGGCGAGGAGCCGCCGCCCTCCATCCGCATGTCCGCCGCCGCGGCCGCCTCGTCCTTCGGCGTGCTGGCGCTCAGTCGCATCCCGGTGGTGGCCGCCCTGGGCTCGACCGTGGCCGTCATCGTCCTTGCGGCCCTGGTGATCACGGAGCTGACGCCGCTTGCGTCCGCCCCCGAACCCGCGCAGGATCGGCGCCCATGATTTCCCCTGTCGACGTGGTCGGGTTCGTGCTCGGAATCGCGCTGGCGGGGATGTGCACGCTCCTCTTTGGCGTCTACACGATCGGGCCAACTGAGCGCGGCGTCCTCACGACCTTCGGCCGGGCCCAGCGCCTGAACGGCTCGGTGGCCAGCGACCCGGAGCTGGCGGTGCTCCTGACCACCGAGGAGCTGCCGCGCTACGACTTCCCCCTGATCCACGTGGTCAAGCCGGGCGGTCCCTACTTCAAATGGCCCTGGCAGCGGCTCTACCGGATCGACATGACGATCCAGACCACGGACATCGTCTGGGACCCCGACATCCAGCAGAGCAACATCGAGGCCGTGACCAAGGACAACCTCACGATCGCGCTCTCCGGCCAGATCCGCTGGAAGCCCTGCGAGCGCAACCTCTACGGGTACCTCTTCGGGGTCGCCCGTCCCCGGGCCCATGTCATGGGCTACTTCATCTCGGTCCTGCGCGACCGGATCGCCACCTTCCACAGCCAGGGGGCCGATTCTTCGGTCGACGGGATCTCGATCAACGACCTGCGCAAGAACCTCTCCACCCTGAACCAGTTCATGGAGGCGGCCTGCCGCAAGACCGCCGCCCGCTACGGGATCGAGCTGGAGGCCGCGCTGGTGACCACGATCGACCCGCCGGGCGACGTCGACGACGCGCTCGCCTCCATCAACACCACTCAGAACCAGGTGGCGGCCGCGATCAGCCAGGCCCGCGCGGACGCGGACCAGAAACTGACGATGGCCGAACAGGCGGTCCAGATCGCCCGGAACATGGCCGACGCCGACGCGGCCCCGATCCTGGAACTCGGCAAGACCCTGGCCGCCATGTACGCCCAGGGCGGGCAGGGCGCCCTCGACTCCTACATCCGCAACGCCCTCCTGCCGCTGCGGGAGAAGGCCACCCAGACGGTGATCACCAGCTGACACCTATGATCACCTTTCTCCTGGCGGTCGCCTTCGGCTTCATCCTGACGTTCATCGCCGCGGGCATCTTCATCGGCCTCGGCCGGTTCTTCTCCTTCTGGCGGATTCTCCCGGAGCGGACGGTGGTGGTCTACACGAACTTCGGCAAGGTGATCGGGGAAATCAGCGAGCCCGGCATGTTCTTCCCCATCGCCCACTTCGGGCCCAGGGCCCTCCTCCTGCCGTTCTTCGGGCGGGCCTACTCGGTCACGACGGCGCTGCAGCAGTCCTATTTGCGCAACCAGCTGGTGAATTCGGAGGAGGGCGCCCCCATGGGGGTCGGCGTCTGGTACGAGATGTACGTCCAGAACAGCACCGCCTTCCTCTTCCAGAACTCCGACCCGGTGGGCTCGCTCCGCGCCAACGTCGCGACCGCGGTCTCCCGCCAGCTCTCGAACCTGAAGCTCGAGACCCTCCTGGAGGACCGCGACGCCCTCTCCTCCAAGGTGCGCGAGGAGGTCTCGCCGACCTCGCTCAAGTGGGGCTTCCAGCTCGGGTCGACCTACATCCGCAAGGTCGCCTTCCGGGACAAGGGCATGATCGCCCAGATCGAGCTCAAGGTCGTCAACCGCCTGCGGCAGGTGACGGCCGCCATGCGCCAGAACGGCGACAACCAGGTGGCCCTGATCCACTCGGACGCCGACAAGAAGGCCTCGGAAAAGCTCGGGCAGGCGCAGGCCGTCCGGCCGCAGGTGGTCGGCGGGGCATTGGCCGAGGTCCAGCGCGAGCCGGCGGTGGCCGCGGCGCTCTTCCGCCTGCTCGACATCAAGGCGACGTTGAAGAGCCCGGGCAAGGTGCTGATCTCGCCGTCCGGCTCGGTCGGGCTGCTCCTGCAGGGCTAGCCCGCTACGGTTCACTTATGAGCCGAATTGAGCACCTCATGCCGGAGCTTTCCCGCTGGCCGTTGGTCGTTCAGTCGAAATCCGCTTCACCCCTCAATCAGCGTACGCTTCGACCAATGCGATGCCAGAGTTCCCCCCAGCTGACGTGACCTCTGCGGTATAAGACCCGGGGGGAAGTGTTAGCAATAGGGCTGAGTCCTTCCCGGGATTGGGCAGGGCAAAGGCTCCCGTGCTCGCGGCAGCAGCGGAAATGGCTGACGTATTTGTATTGGTCGTCCAACCGGTGTTGGTCGCCACCACCGCGCCGCTGCTGTTATACACCGTCAGGACCGGATCAGGAAGGGGAGATGCGACGCCGAAGGTGCTCAAGACCGGGCCGTCGGCACGAATGAGAACCGTTCTCGGGGCGGACCCATTGATAACGAAGCCTCCGTCGAGCAGGCCGCCGGTAACCGCGCTGTTGACGTACCCACGCGTGGAGACGTTCACGAAAACGGTCGGCGCAACGATAGAATTGGAAACCAGAATGGTGCCTCCCGCACCGGTGACCACGAAGCGTTGCAGATCCGGAGAATAGGCGGCACTCAATAAGGTTGCCGTGCTGAGCGTCGTGGGGCTCGTCCCCGAGAAGCGTTGGGACCAATTGACGCCATCAATTGAGGTCAGGATGGTGCCCTGCTCGCCGGCGGCCACCCAATAGTTCGAGAGATAGCCTACAGCATCGACGTAATTGGCACACGTGAGACCGCGATACACAACATTTGGAACAACCGATGTGGTTGTTCCGGTAAACATCAGGTTGCCGCTTAGGTTGGAGACAACTTCCCCCCATCCCACCGCCACCGTCTCGGTGCCTTCCCCGCCTGGCCGACCGACGGTGGTAAGATCGATGGCCTCCAGATTGCTGGGGGTTTTCCCCGCCAGAATGCTGGACAGGGTGAGCTGTCCGATCTGCCCGGCGGTGCCTACCGGCATGGACACGATCACCCCAGGTCCCGAAGCCGTACCGTTTCCAATTTCAGCGCCACAGAGAAGAAATCCCGATCCAGTAAAAACTATGCCGTGCAAAAACCCGGTCACGCCCGCCGGAACCCCCTGCACGGTCCAATTCACCGCATCCGGAGAGGTAATGACGGTGGCGTTGTTGCCCGCGATGCACCAGATGCCGCCGCCGTAGGCGACCCCGTTCAGCTGATTTGAGGTTGGCTGGGCCGTTAACCAGGTCGTCAAATTCGAGGAAACGAAGATCGTGCCACTGGAACCCACGGCCACCCAGTTTCCATTCCCGTAGGCGATTGAAAATAGAGCGGTGTTGGTGATGCTTTGCACGCTCCAGTTCAATCCGTCCGTTGAGGTCAGGAGATTCCCTTCATCGGTCACGGCGGCGAAGGTTCCGTTGCCATAGGTGACACACCAGATGTCATCGGTGATCGCGGTTCCAGGAGGGAGGCTTGGATTGCTTGCCGTGGTGGGAGCCCACGAAATCTGGGAAAAGACCGGCGTGACGCAGAGGGCGAACAGAGCGGTCAACGCCGCGATCATCTTTTTCATGGTTGTGGATTGGGCTTCTTGATCAGATCAAAATGGACGCCTCCGGCGACCCGTTTCAACTGGCGGCCCACAAGCCCGGTGACGGCTCATCCTTTAGCCTTGGGTGGCAGCTGAGGTGGTGGGTATCGCGGCGGAGCATTTACAGCGGAAATCTTCCAATTGCCATGACAAGCGTCGGACATTGAACCGCTATCGAGCGGGGGTCCGTGGCGTTCCCGGACGCTGCGTCAAGCCGCGCCCGTCGCTGCGGACGTGCGTTGGAAGGGGCGGTTTGCGCCGGGCTCGCTTCTTGAAAATTTCCAGATCCGGGGCTAGCGGCGGCCGGTCAGGGGAACACCAGTTCGGCCCAGTGCTCGCGGCGGTCGTCCTGCAGCGGGAGGGCGGGGCCGGCCAGGGCCTCTCCGTCCAGGCGGGCCACCCCGACGGCCGCCAGCCGGTCGGTCGCTCGCTGGAAGGTGATGTGGTAGACGGTCTGGCGGTAGCGGTAGTGCACCTTCATGGACTTCCAGCTGCTCGGCAGACGCGGGGAAAGGTGGAGAGTCTCGCCGCGCAGGTTGATCCCCAGCAGGGTCTCGACCAGCGTCCGGTAGGCCCAGCCCGCCGAACCGGTGTACCAGCTCCAGCCGCCGCGCCCGGTGTGGGGCGGGAGCGCGTAGACGTCGGCCGCGATGACATAAGGCTCGACCTTGTAGACCGCGATGCTCGCGGCGTCGCCGCCGTGGCGCACCGGGTTGAGGAGCTGGAAGAGTTCCCAGGCCCGGTCGTGGTCGCCGCGGAGGGCAAAGGCCATCACCGTCCAGACGGCGGCGTGGGTGTACTGGCCGCCGTTCTCCCGGACACCGGGGATGTAGCCCTTGATGTAGCCCGGATTCAGGCTGGAGCGGTCGAAGGGCGGGTCAAAAAGCTGGATCAGGCCGGCGCCCCGGCGGACGAGCCGGCTGTCCACGGCCTTTAGCGCCGCCTCGGACTTGGCCGGATCACCCGCGCCGCTCAGGACGGACCAGCTCTGCGGCAGGGAATCGATCTGGCACTCCGGGTTCAGGGCCGACCCCAGGGGGGTGCCGTCGTCGAAGTAGGCCCGGCGGTACCATTCCCCGTCCCAGGCCTCGCGGTCGATCGCGGACCGCAGCTCCGTCGCCGCCGACTCCCATCGCGCGACCCTCTCCCCGTCACCGCGGGTGCGGGCGACCTCCAGGAACTGGCGCAGCACGTCGCAGAGGAAGAAGGCGAGCCACACGCTCTCGCCCCGCCCCTCGACCCCGACGAGGTTCATCCCGTCGTTCCAGTCCCCCGATCCCATGAGCGGCAGCCCGTGCGACCCCCGGCGCAGGCCGTGCTCGACCGCCCGGGCACAGTGCTCATAGAGGCTGGCCGTTTCGTCGGCCCGGCCCGGCAGGTCGTAGTAGCTCTCCTCGTGCTCCTTGAGGGGCCGGCCGGCCAGGAACGGCACGGGTTCGTCCCAGACGCCCGTGTCCCCGACGCAGGTGGCGTAGCGGCAGGCCGCATACGGCAGCCAGAGGTAGTCGTCCGAGACCCGGGTGCGCACGCCCCGGCCGGCCGGCGGGTGCCACCAGTGCTGAACGTCCCCCTCCACGAACTGACGGGAGGCGGCGAGGAGCAGCTGGCGCCGGGTGAGGGCCGGCTCGGCATGGACCAGGGCCATGACGTCCTGGAGTTGGTCGCGGAACCCGAACGCCCCCCCGGACTGGTAGAACCCGCTCCGCGCCCACAGCCGGCACGCCAGCGTCTGGTAGAGGAGCCAGCCGTTCGCCAGCACGTTGACGCTGGAGTCCGGGGTGTCGACGTTCACGGTTCCGAGCGTGCGGCCCCAGTATTCCCAGACGGCCTCGAGCGCCGCCCGGGGGGCGCCGGGGGCCCGGAACCGGCGGACGAGGGCCTGCGCCTCGTCGAGGCTGCGGGCCGCCCCGAGCCGGAACACGGCTTCGGCTTCCTGGGCCGGCGCTAGGTCGAGGGTCACTTGCAGCGCTCCAACCGGGTCGAGACCCGCGCCGGTTCGTCCCGACAGCCGCGCTCGCTGGAGCGCAGCGGGCCGCGCCAGCGAGCCGCCGCGGCCGATGAACTCCAGCCGGTCGCCTGTCACCGTCGCCCGGGGGTCGCCGGCGTCGGCGAAGGCGACCCGGTCGGCGAAATCGCCCTGGTAGCGGTTGCGCGCGAGCAGGGCGCCGGTGGCGGCGTCGACCTCCGTCTGGACGTGCAGGAGGCTCTTTGGGCGCAGGTCGCCGAGCACCCATTCCCAGTAGCCGGTGACCGTGACCTTGCGCGGGCGGGCGGTCAGGTTGCGCACCTTGCAGGCGATGAGCTTGACCGGGGCGTCGGCCGCCACGTAGACGGTCACCTCGGAGGCCAGGCCATTCTCGGCGTGCTCGAAGACGGTATAGCCGAAGCCGTGCCGGATGGTGTAGGGCGTGGCGCCCCGTGCGGGATAGGGGGTCGGAGACCAGAGCTGACCGGTCTCCTCGTCGCGCAGGTACAGCGCCTCGCCGGGCGGATCCGACACCGGGTCGTTTTGCCACGGCGTCAGGCGGAACTCGTGGCAGTTCTCCGCCCAAGTGTAAGCACTTCCGCTTTCCGAAACCACGGTGCCGAAGCCCGCGTTGGCGATCACGTTGATCCAGGGCGCGGGCGTGACCTGTCCCGGCCCGAGGGTCGTGACGTACTCGCGGCCATCCCGGGTGAAGCCGCCCAGCCCGTTGTGGTGAATGAGGTCCCGCTGGGCCGGCGCCGGCTGGGGCTCGCGGCCCGGCGGCCGCGCCGGGCGCAGCGCCGGGGCCAGGACGGGCTTCGGGGGCGGCCGGTCGAGCTGCTCGGCCAGGCCGGCGGCGTCGGCTGAAAGGACGATCCGCGCCACGGTCTGCAGGAGGGTGCGGTCCGGGGGCGGCATCTGGTCGATCCGCAGGACAAAGATGCCGCCGGGCTTGCCGAGCATCGGAGCCTCGATCCCCGCCGCGACCTGGGCGATGATCTCGTCCTGCAGGGGCTGGCGGTAGGTGGAGTCGTCGCCGTTCAGGATCACGAGGTCGGCGGCGAGGCCTTTGATCCGCCAGTAGGCGTGGGCCTGCACCAGCTCCTGCACGAAGGGCAGCCGACCCGCGTCCGTGATCGTGACGAGGACGATCGGCAGGTCCCCCGAGATCCCGTAGCGCCAGAGGCCCTCCTGGCCGGCGCGGTTGGCCAGCAGGGCGGCCGAATCGCCGCGCCGGGCCGGCTGGGCGTAGACAAGGGCGCTCGCCAGGCGCGAGAAGATCTGGGCCTGGGCCTCGGAGGCATTCAGCTGGCGGAGCGTCACCTGGCTGTGGGTCCACGCCAGTTCGAAGGTGCGGGCGGCCACCCGCGGCACCTGGTACTTCTCGATCAGGGCCTCGGCGGCCGGCCGCCCGTCCGCGATCCCGATGACCAGCACGACCGAGACCTCGCCGCCGGGCGGCACGGTCAGGGTCCGGCGCAGCGCCACAATCGGGTCCAGCACCGAGCCGGCCGTGTTGGAGAGCGGGCCCGGCTGCTGCAGGGCCGCCGGCGCCGCGGCGGTGCGGTTGCGGCCCAGGAAGCGCGAGCGATCGGTCTCACAGGAGGCGGCTCCCGGGTCCCCGGAGGGAGCCGGCAGGAGGCTGAAAACCCACGGCGGCCTTTCGCCGGCGGCCCGCGGGCGCTTGGAGCAGAGGGCCGCGGACTGCGGGGCGACAAATTCCGTCTGGACGAACAGGTTGCTGAAGGCGGGATGGGCGGCCTCCTCCGCAACGCCGGCCAGCACGACCTCGAAGTAGCCGGTCAGTTCCACCACCCGGCGGCCGTGGCCGGGATTGGTGAGCGTGACCCGCCGCAGCTCCACGTCGTCCTCCGGCGAGACGCAAATCTCGGTGTAGACCTCCAGGCCGGAGAACGTGTGCCGGAACTCCGCGCGCCCCTGGGAGAAGATGGCCTCGGGCCGCTTGACCGCCGCCTGGACCGGCTGCGGCGCCGCCGACCAGAACTCCCCGGTGGCGGTGTCCCGCAGGTAGATGAAGGCACCCCAGCAGTCCCGGGTGGAGTCCTCGCGCCAGCGGTTGACGGCGACGCCTCCCCAGCGGCTGTAGCCGCCGCCCGACTGCGTCACAACTAAGTGATAGCGGCCGTTGGAAAGCAGGTGCACCTCGGGCGCCTGGGCCGTGGCGTCGGTGAAGAGCCGCATGGCGCTCTCCGCCTCCCGCTCGAGGAGCTTGCGCGCCTCCTGCACCTCCAGCTCCTTGGAGAGGATCTTGGCGGCGGCGTTCGGGACGCGCTCCTGGAGGAGGAGGTCGCACGTGCGCAGGACCGGGCACGCCAGGAAGCGCCGCTGCATCGGGCGGTCGAGCAGGAAGTAGGCGAGAGCGAGGAAGCTCATCCCATGGTGGTGCACCATGTAGGACCGGACCGTGGCGCCGGACTGCCCGACGGGCACCCGCGACGGGGTGTAGTCGATCGCCTCATAGAAGCCGTAGGCGCCGTCCCGCTCGTCGGCGTGCAGCCGCTCGAGGTTCTCGCAGGCCTCCCGGGGCGCGACCATCAGGGCCATCACGGTGGAGTACGGGGAGATGACCAGGTCCTCGCCCAGGCCGCGCTTGAGCCCGAGGCCCGGCACGCCGAAGGCCCGGTACTGGTAGTTCAGCTGCGCGTCGGTCAGGTTGTAGCCCGACTCGGAGATGCCCCAGGGCACGCCCCGGGTGCGGCCGTACTCGATCTGGCGCTGGACCGCCGCGCGGCAGGTCTCGTCCAGCAGGGTGTTCTCGTAGCTCGGCATCACCAGCATCGGCATCAGGTACTCGAACATCGACCCGCTCCAGGAGGCCAGCGTCGGCTCGCCGTGCCCCGCGACCAGCAGCCGGCTCAGGGCGAACCAGTGCTCCTGGCTCACCTGGCCCTGGGCCACCGCGACGTAGCTCGTGAGGCGCGCCTCCGACGCCAGGAGATCGTAGTAGCTGGTGTCCCGCCGCCGGGCGGCGACATTGTAGCCGGTGGCGAAGAGCTTGCGCGACGAGTCGTAGAGGAAGGAGAAGTCCATCATCGCCAGGGCCGCTCCCCGGGCCGCCAGGTCGGCGATCCCGCGAAGGCGCTCGCGCGCGGCTTCCGCCGCCGGACCCTTGTGGCCCACGCCCGCCAGGTCGCGCAGGCGGGGTCCGCCCACCGGCCACGAACGCTCGGGCAACGCCGGGTCGGCCGCGTCGATGCCCGCCAGGAGGAGGCGGACGTCCTCCATCTCCTGGCGTAGCGCATCCTGCAGGCGCTGGGACCAGGTGGCGGCCTCCTTCGGCTGGACCGCCCCGATCCGGCCGGCCAAGTCGGTGGCCTTGTGGAGGAGGTCGATCCGGCCGCCGAGCCCGGCGGGGGTGCCGCGGGCGAGGAGGGCGCAGAGGCGCTCGAGCGCCGCGTTGCGGCCCTCGATCGAGTTGACCAGCACCCCGCACGTGTCGGACAGCCCGGAGAAGACCCGGGCGGGCAGCACCTCGGCGTGCGCCAGCTCCTCCAGCCCGGACCCCAGGGTCAGGAGGTGGCCCGCGAGGTTGCCGCTGTCGACGCTCGAGACGTAGAGCGGCTGGAGCGGCTGCAGCGAACGGGTGTCGTACCAGTTGTAGAAGTGGCCGCGGTAGCGCTCCAGGCGCTCCATGGTCCCGAGGGTCTCCGCCACCCGGCGCAGGAGTTCCCCGACACTGAGGTAGCCGAAGTCGCGCGCGGCCAAGTGGGCGAGGAGCGCCAGCCCCATGTTGGTAGGGGACGTCCGCGAGGCCAGCCGCTCGACCGGCTCCTCCTGGAAGTTGTCCGGGGGCAGGCCATGCTCGGTGGAATTCACGAACGTCTCAAAATAGTGCCAGGTCTTGCGGGCTGTGGCGTGCAGGAAGAAGAGCTGGTCCTCCGGCAGTCGGTCGGTCGCCAGGGTGCGGGGCTGGCTGATCTTCCAGGCGATCAGGGGGGCTTGCATCCAGAGAACGACGAGGGGCACCGCCACGGGCAGGCCCCAGGGATCGCGGACCACCGCCAGGATCGCCAGGCCCAGGCCCACGGCGGGCGCGAACCACATCGTCCGGAAGAAGGCTCCCAGGCGGGGGTGGGCGCCCCGGGCCGCCTCCTGCGAGGTCACCCATTCGAGCATCCACCGGTGGGAGACCCCCATCCGATAGAGGGTCCGCAGGATCGCGTCCGCGCTCATGTAGGCGTCGTAGGGCAGAAACGCGACGATCAGGACCACATGCGCCAGCTGCCGGCCGAGCGACGCCAGGATCGAGCGCACATGCACCCCGAAGGGGAGCTCCTCCGGCTTTCGGCTCACCTCATACGCCGCCGTCAGGAGGGTGGGCACGGCGATGATGGCGAGGGCGACGAGGATGGTGCGGCCGGCCAGGGCCGGCACGAGGAACCAGGAGCCGAGCACCAGGAGGAGCAGGGCCGGGGGGACCAGGCTGCGGCGGAGGTTATCGAAGATCTTCCACTGCGAGAGCGTCGAGATCGGGTTGTCCTGCCGCCCGGGTCCCGGGCCGGCCACCCGGCGCCGCAGCCAGCCGGCGATCTGCCAGTCGCCGCGGATCCAACGGTGGCGCCGCTTCATGTCGGTGTCGTAACGGGAGGGATAGTCCTCGAAGAGCTCCACGTCGGTGACCAGCGCCGAGCGGACGTGACACGCCTCAATCAGGTCGTGGCTCAGCACCTTGTTCGCCGGGAATCGTCCCCCGAGCGCCCGCTCGAACGCGTCGACATCGTAAATCCCCTTGCCGATGAACGAGCCCTCCTCGAAGACATCCTGGTAGACGTCGGAGATGCCGCGGGTGTAGGGGTCGATGCCGACCTCGCCCGAGAACAACCGGGAGTAAAGCGTGCGGTTGGCTCCCGCCAGGCTGACGCTGACCCGCGGCTGCAGGATGCCATAGCCCTCGACCACCACGCCCTTGGACTCATCGAAGCGGGGCCGATTCAGGGGGTGGGCGAGCGTCGCCGTGAGCAGCCGGGCCGAGTTCCGGGGGAGCTGGGTGTCGGTGTCGAGCGTGATCACGAACCGGACGCTGGGGAGCATCGCCGGATCGCCGATCAGGTCGCTGAAGGCCTCGGGCGGGTCGCCCCGGATCACCCCGTTGAACTGGGCAATCTTGCCCCGCTTGCGCTCATAGCCCATCCACCGGTCCTCGGATGGATTCCACAGCCGCGGCCGGTGAAAGAGGTAGAAGATGCCGAGCTGCGATGAGCCGTATTTCCGGTTGAGGCCGGTGATGCCGTCCCGCAGGGCCTCGCGGAGCTTCCCGTCGGTCGGCAGAGTTTCGGTGGCGGCGTCGGGGAAGTCGGTCAGCAGCGCGAAGTGGAGATTGCCGTCCCGATTGGCCAGGAAGTGGAGTTCGAGGGCCTCCAACAGGTGGTCGGCGGCTTCGGCATCGGCGACCAAGGTGGGCATGACCACCATCGTCCGCGACTCGGGCGGGATGCCGCTGGAGTAGTCGAGCCGCGGCAGCAGCCGCGGTCCGGTGAGCACTGAGGACAGCCAGTTGACCACCGCCACCGCGAACTGGCTGAAGCCCAGGACCAGGAGCGGCGCGAAGACCGCCAAACTCACGGGCGCCGCCCCCAGGCGCCACCCCGCGAGGAGCACGCCCGCCGTCAGCAGCGCCGTCACGACGGTGACGCTGCCGAGGTAATAGCCCACGGGATGGAGCACGACCAGGCGTTCGAGGCGCATCCGGACCGGCCAGCGAACCCCCACTGTCCGCTCCAGGGTCCGGCGCCCGGCGCCGACGAGGAAGTAGCCCACATGGGCGGTGCGGTCGTCCCGGCCGGCCCGGGCTGCGCCCGCCTCGGCCAGTTGGACCACCTGCTCGGCCACGTCGGACTCGAGCCGGTGCGCGTGCAGGGCGAAGGACTCGACCGCGTGGCGATAGGCGTCCCGGGTGGCGAAATCCATCACGCGGTAGACGTCCGCCGGGTCGGTGCGCAGGATCCGCTCCACCAGGCTCGCCCCCTCGACAAACGTGCGCCAGTCCCAGGATCCCAGCATCCGCAGGCCGGTGATCGTATGGCTGACCGAGACCTGGTCGGCAGCCTGGCTCTGGCTTTCCGCGCGGACCAGCTGGTCGACCGAAAGGTGCTGCTCGGTCAGGCGCTGGTCCAGCCAGTTGCGGGCGATCGGGATCACCGCCGTGGACCGGGAGAGGCGCTGGTGGAATTCCGCCACGAACGAGCTCGTCAGCGGGAGGTCCGCTCGCGACATGTCGGCCACGACCTCCACCACCTGGGAGGGCTGCTTCTCCGCCGTGGTTTCCAGCTTCTGCACCCACTGGTCGGCCAGGTCGCGTTCGCGGCGGGCGACCATCAGGCGCTCGGTGATCCGCCGGAGGTTCTCGATCAGCGCCAGGCGGATCATGATCGGCACCGCCCAGAGCTCGCCCAGGCGGAGGGGCGTCACGACCTGGTAGGCCGCGAGGAAAGAGGTCAACGAATCGAGCTCCAACTCGGCGTCCACATGGGCGACAAAGCCGAGGACGATGTCGTAGACCCGCGGCAGGCCGGCCGAGCGGCCGGACGTCAGGCGCGGCAGCTCGCGGCTGTACTTGCGCGGCAGGTGCCGACGCGCGATTTGCACCTGCTCCTCGATCAGGTAGAAGTTGTCGAGCAGCCACTCGGACGCGGGGGTGATCCGCCGCGCCTGGTCGACCGTATAGGTGGCCCGATTGTAGGCGCGCAGCAGCTTCTCGTTCTCGTCCAGCCGCGCGAGCAGGCGGTTCGGACCCGTCAGAATCTCAGCCTGGTGTTCCGCCGCGAGCAACCGGGCGTGCTCTCCCAGCTGCTCAGCCGTGAAGAGGGTCTTGTTCGTCACCGCCGCGACGGTGGTAAGATTCTGGTCCGGAAGCGCTTCAACTGCCATTGCTTCACAGACTCTCCGGCACCGAACTAGTTACGATGCGGAACAATAAATAGGGCGAGGGGATCTGGGGCCTGGTCTCGATTTAGAGCTCCAAGGGGCCCGCACCTGCAGGGCGCCTGATTATCCTGCGTTCCACTATCCCGCCTCGCCGCAACGGCGCTACTTAACCAACTACTTCTTTTTCTTTTTCGCCGTCTTCTTCACAACCTTTTTTGCTTTCTTAGCCATGGTGGATCTTTTTTCAGTTGGGTTATCTGGTATCGGAAAAGTTATTTTTCCGAAAGCGTGCCTCATTCTCGACGATGATTCACGCGGTGTAAACAACTGTCGTCACCCGAAACGCAAAAAGTTTTGGCATCCGGCGCGGCCGGAAAACGGCCGGTGATCGCGCCAAATCGGGCTGTCGGTATCCGATAATTGGATATTTTAGCTCTGATCACCGCGCCGGCGGCGGCGAAATGATGGGATCGCCCGGGATCGGACGCCGCCGGTACTCGGAGTAGTCGGGGACGATCCGCTGGTAGGTGGAGTCCATGAGCGGCGAGGAAATGATGAAATCGGCCGACGCCCGGTCGCACGCGATCGGGATGTTCCACACCACCGCCATGCGCAGGAGGGCCTTCACATCCGGGTCGTGCGGCTGGGGCTCCAGCGGGTCCCAGAAGAAAATGAGGAAGTCGATCTCGCCCTCGACGATCTTCGACCCGATCTGCTGGTCGCCGCCCAACGGGCCGCTTTCCAGCCGCTTGATCGGGAACTTGAGCTCCTTTTCTAGCACCGCGCCGGTGGTGCCGGTCGCATAAACGATGTGGTGGGCGAGGAGGTCGCGGTTGAACTTCGCCCATTCGATCAGGTCCCGCTTCTTGTTGTCGTGCGCCACCAGAGCGACCTTCTTGTTCAGGCCCATCTCGATCGTCTTATATTGCATGGGTATAGTGGGGTTGGTTCCGTGCAGAATTCACAGAAAGAGGGAAAGTCTGGAAACCCGTCAAGGGTTCTGGCTGTCTCTGGGCCCCACGGCTGTCCGCGCCCAACCGCGTAAGGCCCCTATAGAGTGAGAGAAATGAACCTATATTCGACCCTAATCATGATCCGATCCCCCCGAAGGCGCTCCCCCCGGAGCCCATCCCTCCGCACCCTGCTCTGCACCGTGGCGCTCCCCGCCGCCGGTAGTGTCGGCCTGCTCCTGACCGGCTGCGCGCCGGTCACGTATGTCCAAAGTCCCCCGCCGCCCCCGCCCCCGCAGACCCAGGTAGTCTACGAGCCGCCGGTCCCGCCGCCGGCGGCCCCGGCCCCGGCTTCCAATCCGCTTGACCAGCTGGTGGCGCCAATTGCGCTCTATCCTGATCCGCTGATCTCCATCATCCTCCCCGCCTCGACCTTCCCTTCCGACATCCAGGCGGCCGGAGCCTACCTCAGCCAGGGCGGCGACCCCAACCAGGCCGGGTCCCAGCCTTGGGAGCCGAGCGTTCAGGCTCTCGCCCATTATCCCTCCGTCGTGGAATGGATGGCGCAGAACCTACCTTGGACCCAGTCGATGGGTGGCAACTTTGTCGCGCAGCCGGCCCAGGTGATGGAGGCAATCCAGCGCCTGCGCGAGCTCGCCCAGGCGGCGGGGACACTGACCAGCGGCCCGCAGCAGCAGGTGATCGTCAACAGCTCTTATGTGGAGATCATGCCGGTGGAAGCCGGCGTCATCTACGTGCCTCGCTATGACCCCACGGTTGTGTTCGTCGACAACCCCTACGTGGGCTTTGGCGGCCCGTTCTTCAGCTATGGCCCAGCCTATGGCGTGGGCGTGTGGTTGACGTTCGGCTGCAACTGGGGCGGCCACGGCGTCGTGGTGGTCGGTCCCGACTACTGGCATGAGGGCGGCGGTGGGAGCTGGGGCTGGCGCCATGACCCTGCGGTCAACATCAATGTCAACGTGAACATCAATGGCGGCGGCGTTCGTCCTTGGCAGTTCCCGCCCAATCGCCCCCGCCCGCAGGCGCCCTCGGGCTGGCAGCAAAACGCCCGCATCACCGCGGTGCACCCGATTACCGGCGCCCCGGCGCGCCCGCCGCAGTCCGCCTTTGTGAACATCCATACCCGCGGGCCGGCCGCGGTAACGGTCGTGGCCCACAATCCGGCGGCATTTAAGGGTAAGCCCCTCAACCCCGCGCTCCTGCCCCGAGCGAGCGGCCCGGTTCCCATGGTCCGGCCGGCTCCCGCGCACGGCACGACGCCGGGTGGCGCCCGCCCGACGGCCACGCCGCCGCGGCCCACCCCCCGCGCCGAGCCCCAGTACCGGCCAGAAGGCGCCCCGACCCGGGTCCCCCAGGTGACCACCCGCGAACCGACGCCGCGCCCCACCACGCGTGAACCGACGGCGCGCCCTACCCAACGCGAGCCCACCCCGCGTCCCACCGTGCGCGAGCCCACCCCCCGCCCGACCGTGCGCGAGCTGGAGAAAACGCCCCCGCCCAAAGTGGAGGAGGAGCGGAGCGTGCCGGGCACCCGCACCGAACCGGAGCGCCTGCAGGAGGAGAAAGTTCCGACCAAGAAGCCGACGCCCAAGCCGACGCCCAAGCCCACGCGGAAGCCGGAAGAGGAGAAGCCCAAGGAGGACGAAAATCCCCATAACTAGGACCCCGCCACCGGCGAGGATGGAACGCCCAGGCCCCAGGGGTCCTGGGCGTTTTTCTTAGCGAAGATAAGGCGCTCGTCAGTCCGGACCGCCGCCCGCAGAGTCCCTCCGTGAGCCTCCTTGGCAAGCGCAGCCGCCTGGAAGTGACCCGGATCGCGACCCCCGGAGTCTATCTTGACGGGGGCGACCGCGGGGAAATTCTGCTCCCCGGGCGCTACGTGCCCGTCGGGACGCTGGTCGGCGAGGCCATCGAAGTCTTCGTGCACCGCGACTCGGAGGACCGGCTCGTCGCCACGCCGGAGGTCCCCAAGGTGATGGTCGGAGAATTCGCCTGCCTGCGGGTGGTGAGCGCCAGCCCGCACCTCGGCGCCTTCCTCGACTGGGGGCTCAGCAAGGATCTCTTGCTGCCGATCCGGGAGCAGGGGCGCCGGGTCGCGCCGGGCGACTGGGTCGTGGTCTATGTCTTCGTCGACTTGAAGACCGACCGGATCGTCGCGACGTCGCGCCTGAACCGACACCTCAATGTGGCGCCCCCCGACTACGCCGAGGGTCAGCCCGTCGACCTACTTGTGGCCGGGCGGACGGAGCTTGGCTACAACGCGATCGTCGCCAGCGCCCACCTCGGACTGCTCTACCACAACGAGCTCCCCGGAACCCTGCGGATCGGCGACCGCCTGGACGGCTACGTGAAGGCGGTTCGTCCGGACGGCAAGATCGACCTCACCATCAACCCCGCGGGCTACGGGCGGGTCGCGCCGCTCAAGGAGCAGATCCTGGAGGCGCTGGCCGAGTCGGGGGGCCGCCTCGCGCTGCACGACGGCAGCACGCCCGAGGCCATCCGCCGGACCTTTGGGGTCAGCAAGAAGGCATTTAAGCAGGCGGTCGGCGCCCTCTACCGCGAGCGGCTGATCGAGCTCGGTGACCAAGGGATCAGCCTCGCCGCCCCTAAAACTGGCGGCGAATAGCGGGGATCGCAGCCGGCCTCTTGCCAAGGCCCAAAAAAACGCTCTGCTGTGGGATCATGAAACGAAACGCGACCGCCGTCTGGCAAGGCAACCTGAAGAATGGCAAGGGCACCATCTCGACCGACAGCACGGTCCTGAACAAGACCCAGTATTCGTTCACCTCCCGCTTCGAGAGCGGGGTGGGGACCAACCCGGAGGAGCTGATCGCCGCGGCCCATGCCGGCTGTTTCACGATGGCGCTCTCGGCCGCGCTGGAGGGGGCAGGCTTCACCGCCGACACGCTCACCACCACGGCGGCCCTGACGTTGGAAAACAATCCCCAGACGAGCTGGACGATTTCCGCGATTCACCTCACCACCAAGGCCAAGGTCCCCGGTATTGGTGCCGAGAAGTTCGCCGAGGTGGCCGCTGGCGCCAAGGCGAACTGCCCGGTCTCGCGGGTGCTGAAGGCCGCGATCACCCTCGACGCTGCGCTCGTCTGACGCCGGCCTACCCGGGCTCCTGGAACTGGAGCGCGTGGAGACGGGCGTAGAGGCCGTGCTGGGCTAGCAGCGCGGCATGCACGCCGCGCTCGACCAGTCGGCCCTGGTCCATGACCAGGATCTGGTCCGCGCGCTGGATGGTCGACAGCCGGTGGGCGATGACGAAGGTGGTGCGTCCCTGCATCACCCGCTCCATCGCCTCCTGGATCAGCCGTTCGGAGGCAAGGTCGAGGGCGCTGGTGGCCTCGTCGAAGATCAGGATGCGCGGATCCTTGAGGATGGCACGGGCGATCGCAATCCGCTGGCGCTGGCCGCCCGACATCTGGGCGCCCCGCTCGCCAACGACGGTGCTGTAGCCGCCTGGCAGCCGAACAATGAATTCGTGGGCATGGGCGGTTGTGGCGGCGGCGATGATCTCCTCCCGCGTCGCCTCCGGGCGGCCGTACTTGAGGTTATCCTCCAGCGAGCCGGAGAAGAGCACATTCTCCTGCAGCACGATCCCGATCTGGCGCCGAAAGGAGTCCGCCGTGCCGCGCCGCAGGTCGAAACCGTCGACCAGAACGGCCCCAGCGGCCGGGTCGTAGAAGCGCGCCAGGAGGTTAATGATGGTGCTCTTGCCGGACCCGCTGGGTCCGACGATCGCCACCACCTCGCCGGCCCGGGCCTGAAAGGACACGTCCCGAAGCGTTCGGGGTCCCCCCGGGGAACCGCCGCGCGCGTAATCAAAGCTCACAGCCTGGAACTCCACGTCGCCGCGTAGCGGCGGAAGATTGGCCGCGCCGGGCACGTCCGTGACTTCCGGGCGGGTGTCGAGGAGAGCGAAGACGTTCTCCAACCCGGTGTTGGCCCGCTGGAAGATGGTGGCCAGATCGACGAAGCGCACGATCGGCGGGAAGACAAACGCGATGTAGGCATTGAAGGCCACCAGCGTGCCCACTCCCATTTGGCCCCGGACCACCAGCAGGCCCCCGTAGCCGAGGACTACCAGGGCGCCGATCGAGCCCAGCAGGTCGGCGATCACGGCCAGCTTGGTGTTGCGCATTACGATCCGCGAATAGTTGAAGAAATCGGCGTTGATGCCGCCGGCAAAGGTGGTGATCTCGCCCTGCTCGCGGACAAAGGACTTGATCACCCGCGCGCTGGCGACCTTCTCGTGGAGGAAGCCCAAGACCCGGTCCCAGTTCTGGCGGTGGGTGCGGCTTTCCTCGCGCATCCGCCGGCGATTGTAGAGATAGTTGAAAACGAAGAGCGGAAGCACCGCGCACGTCGCTGCCGCCAGGCGCCAGTCGACGTAGAACAGGAAGCCAATAACCGCGATCACCGTGACGGTATCCGCAATCAGGTTGATCAGGAACCCGTTCGTGAGGTTGTAGACCTCGCCGGTGTCCTGGCTGATGCGTGAGACCGTCTCCCCGGTGTGGGTGGTGTCAAAGTAGCGCAGGGAAAGCGTCTGCAGGTGGGTAAAGAGCTGGATGCGGAGGTCGCACACCAGGCGCATGGCGGCGTTTTGGAGGACCCGGTTGCGGATCATGGTCAGCCAGGCCCGGAGGAGAAAGAGCCCGGTGAAGAGAGCAAGCAGCTGGGTCAGCAAACGGAGGTCCTTATGTGGCAATGCCTTGTCGATCACTATTTTCAGGATCCAAGGCGCTGGCAGCGTCAGGAAGGAGGCCGCCAGGATGAGTGCGACGCCGAGCGAGATCTTGCCGGCGTGGGGTCGGCACAGGGCCAGAAACCTCCAGAAGGGGGCGCGGTTCATTCGGCGGGGCCGAGGCGGCGGGAGCGAGTTCGCGGACACAATCCACGTGCATTCATTCCGCTATGTTCTTGGCGCATGCGCCGTTTCGGTCGAACCTGATATCACATGGAGGCAATTTCCCTTACTGGCGCGGAAAAATCGCGCCTCCGCGGCCGGGGGCAACAGATCGCGGCGCGGGTGAACGTCGGCAAGGAGGGCCTGACCCCGGCGATCATCCGAGAGCTGCGCCGGCAATTGCAGGCCCAGGACCTCGTGAAGGTCCGTTTCGTGGGCAGCGACCGGCACGCGCGGGCGTCCCTTTGCCCGGAGATCAGCCGCGCGACCGGCAGCGCCTGGGTAGGATCGGTAGGCGCCACGGCCCTTTTCTTTCTGCCGCGGGCCGGCGACGCCCCGGCCCCCGTGTCCGCGCCGACGACCCGGGCCGGTTCGGCATCATAACTGCTTGGTATGACTCGGTGAACGTGTCCCTCGCCCCCCCGCCCAAGGAGGCCTACCGCCTCACCAAGATCGTTTTCACCCTCGGGCCGGCCACCGCGGAGGAGTCAATGCTGGAGCAGCTCGTACTCGCGGGCGTCGATGTGTGCCGGCTCAACATGGCGCATGCCGACGAGGCCTGGACGCGCCAGATGATCCATCGCATCCGGGAAGTCTGCCGCAAGACTCAGCGCCACATCGCGATCATGATGGACGTGAAGGGCCCAGAAATCCGGACCGGCGACCTGCCGGCGCCGATCGAGCTCGTCGCCGGCCAGCTCATCGACCTGCTGCCGGCTCCCGGCGCGGTGCAGGACGGCGTCCTCGCCATCGGCGTCAACTATCCGCTAATGGGCGGAGACGTCTCGTCCGGCACCACCGTTCTCGTCGACAGCGGCCTCATCCGCCTGAAGGTCCTCACCACGTCGGCGGAGCGGGTGCGTTGCCGGGTCGACGTGGCCGGCCGGCTGTCCAGCCGGCGGCACATCAACCTTCCCGGCGTCAAGGTGCGCCTGCCCGCCCTCACCTCCAAGGACCGCGCGGACATTGCCGTCGGGGTGGACGAACAGGTGGACTTCTTTGCGCTTTCATTCGTCCGCGAGGCGGACGACGTCGACATCCTGCGGCGGCTCCTCTCGGACATGAAGAGCCGTGCCAAGATCATCTCCAAGATCGAGGACCAGTCGGGGATCGCCAATCTGGACGAGATTATCGTCGCGTCCGACGCCATCATGGTGGCCCGGGGCGATCTCGGGATCGAGGTGCCGATGGAGGACCTCCCGCTCTTCCAGCGGCGGATCGTCGATGGGTGCATCCAGCACCGCAAACCGGTGATCGTCGCGACCCAGATGCTCGAGTCCATGATCGCCTCGCCCGTGCCGACGCGGGCGGAGGTGAGCGACATCGCCGCGGCGGTCTGGGCCACATCCGACGCGATCATGCTCTCCGGCGAGACGACGACCGGGAAGTACCCCCTCGAGTGCGTGCAATTCATGAAGAAGGTGGCGGGCCGGATCGAGGGCAGCCAGGCCAAGGGCTACAACGAAAAGCTGCCCCTCAAGACGCACAAGGACCGACTCTTGCGCTCCGCGGTGCTCCTCGCCCAGGAGATCGGGGACGCCGGCGTGGTGGTGTTCACGCGCAACGGCCTCCTGCCGCAGGCGCTGTCGGCCCTGCGGGCGTGGCGCTGCCCGATCTACGCGTTCACCGACGAGCCCCTGGTCTTCCGCCACATGCTCCTGATGTGGGGGGTCGAGCCTTTCCTGATGGACTTCCGGCCGGAGCCTGAGGACTCGATCTGCGATGCGTTCGCGTACCTGCTGCGGCGGGACTGGGTCAAGCCGGGCGACTGGATGGTGGTGGTGACCAACGTCCTCGCGGGCAAGAAGACGATCGATTCGGTCCAGATGCGACCGGTTGAGTAGGGGATCCGGCGGCTACTTTGGCAGCTGCGCCAGGTCGGGCCGGGCCAGGAATGCCGTGAGTTCCTTGGGATCATCGGGCA
>Ga0302314_10000815_pt1 | contig 58093 bp, 46 predicted proteins | sample III_Palsa_N2_3_FD_200533 | JGI IMG/M metagenome (GOLD analysis project Ga0302314, IMG submission 200533) | Peat permafrost microbial communities from Stordalen Mire near Abisko, Sweden - III_Palsa_N2_3 | ecosystem: Environmental > Terrestrial > Soil > Palsa > Peat permafrost | place: Sweden...
TCCGCCGCGAGGCCGGCTGAGCTCATCGCGAGTACCGGGACGAGGAGCGCTGACTTAAGGCCGCGCCGTGCGCGGGCATACCGACTCGAAAGCATAGAGTTCCCCCCCTGAATGAGGCGCCTAATGTAACGGCAGTCGCCCGGAAGTTGCAGCATCCTCTGGCCGCTTCTCCCGCGGCGCGGCGCAATGCGCCGGTTCGCAACTACCGCGGCAGATTCATCCGCCCGGGAAATGCCACGCAGCGCGCGGCCAGCGCGAAAATGTTTCTGCGCAACTTCGCGCCGCCTTGGCGAAAACGGACCTGCGCCTTTTTTAGACCTTCAGGATGACCTTGCCGGTCGTTTCGCGACTCTCCAGCGCGCGGTGCGCCTCGGCCACGTCCTGCAGCGGCACCTCGCGATCAATGCGCACGGAGAGCTTCTTATCGCGCAGCCAATCGAAAAGCTCACCGGCGCGACTGAGCAGCTCGGCGCGCGTCGCGACATAGTTGGCAAGCGTTGGCCTTGTCAGATACAGCGAACCCTTCTGATTAAGGAGCTGCGGGTTGACCGGCGGAACCGGACCGCTCGACTGCCCGAAGAGCGCCATCAGGCCTCGCGGCGCAAGACAATTGAGGCCCTGGTCAAAGGTAGTGCGGCCGACGGAGTCGTACACGACCTCGACCCCGCGGTTACCGGTCAGGCGCTTGGTTTCCACGGCGAAATCCTGCTGCGTATACAGGATCACATGGTCGGCGCCGGCCTTGCGCGCAAGTTCCGCCTTCTCCGCGGTTGACACCGTGCCAATGACTTTCGCGCCGCGCAGTTTCGCGATCTGACACAGGAGGAGTCCGACGCCGCCGGCCGCCGCGTGCACGACAGCCGTGTCACCTGCCTTGAGTACGTAGGTCGAAGTTGCCAGATAATGCGCCGTCAGACCCTGCAATATGAATGCGGCAGCGGTGCGGGTGGAGACGGCCTCGGGGAGCCGGATCAGTCGGTCAGCAGCCACGACCGCCCGCTCGGCGTATGTGCCTTGGACTCCCTGGAAGGCGACGCGATCGCCGTCGCGAAAGTCGCTGACATCCGCTCCGACCGCGACCACGCGCCCCGCCGCTTCCGTGCCCAGCGTGAAAGGCGCCGCGACCGGGTAGAGCCCCACGCGCTGATAGACATCGTAGAAGTTGACTCCGGCGTACTCGATCGCCACCAGCGCCTGACCGCGCTCGGGGCGCGGCTCAGGCACGTCGCTGTACTCGAGCGCCTCGCGGCCGCCTGGCTTTTGCACACGGATGGCTTTCATACGGTTGCTGTCCTCGCGCTGAAGTCGACGGCCGTGGTATTGCCCCCGCACAGAAGCACACCGACCCGTTCATCGGCGCGCGGCCGATATGCGCCGCAGGCCAGCGCGGCGAAAGCGGCAGCACCCCCGGGCTCGGTGACTATCCTGAGCGTATTCCACAACATCTGCTGCGCTTCGTGAATGGCCGCGTCCGTGACGAGAATAACGCGCTCCACATGGCGTTGCGCAATCGGAAACATGAGCGCACCGACCTGCTTGGGGGCGAGCGAATCCGCGGCGATGCCGCCGGCCTCGGCCGCCACCGGCCGCCCGCTCGCAAGAGCCCGCGTCAGAGTGGGTGCCGCCTCCGGTTCGACGCCGACGACGCGCACGGCACCTGCGTACCATGCGGCAATGCCGCCGATCAGGCCCCCGCCGCCGACCGCGACGAGGAGCGTATCAAGCTCGGGCACCTGCTCCTCGAATTCCAGGGCCACCGTGCCCTGGCCGAGGAGTGTCTCGCGCTGATCAAAGGCATGCACTTGCAGCGCCCCGGAGCCGCGCGCCCAGGCCTCGCTCTCCGCCAGCGCATCGGCATAGCGCTCCCCTGCCACCACGAGCTCTGCGCCGCACTCGCGAATCCGCGCCATCTTCGCAGGCGATGCAATGCTGGGCACGAAGATCCGCGCCGGCTTCCCCAGGCGCATCGCGGCGAACGCCACCGCGACGCCGTGATTGCCGCCGGAGGCGGCGACGACGCCGGCGTCGGGCACGTCGCGCAGCAGGAGGTTCGCGAATGCGCCGCGCGCCTTGAAGGAGCCCGCATGCTGCAGAAATTCGAGCTTGAGATAGGCGCGAAATGCGCCGCGGCCAAAATCGGCGCCATCGACCTCGATGACGGGCGTGCGGCGAATGCAGGCGCGAATGGTGGCGTGCGCCGCGGCAATGTCGGCGCGGTCGATGCCGGCGGCAGGCGCCGCTGCCGCGGAAGTCGCAGCGCTGACAAGCACGTCTTTTTGCATAGGCGCGCTTGGCTCAGGCAAGGTCGGCAAGCAACGCGGGCACGTGGCGCCGCAGGAGCATGTTCTGAGCTTCCCACGCTGTCGCCGCATCGAGCTCCTGCAGAAATTTGACCTCGCCGGCGGCGAGCACCGCCACGGGCAGGCCGTCGCGATACAGCAGCCGGTTGCCGGTGAGCGCCGGCAGCCGCGCGCCGGGAGTGAGGTTGCCGATGAGATTCAGCGGATCAGCCGCCGAGAGCGACAGCCATTTGCCGTCGGGTTGCTTGCGCCGCATGTCGCGCAGCAGGCCCACGGCGTCGGGCGTCGCATATTGTTCGCCGGAAAAGCCCGCGACGAATCGCCCGCCGCGGATCTCGCCGCGCGCCTCCAGGCGCCGGCAGCAGCGCAGGAGGTCACGCCACGGCGGCAGCCAGTGCGCTTCGCGCGCGAGCATGCTCCAGAAGAGCACTCCCCAACGGCGCAGGAGCGTGCGCACCACGTATTCGACGCCATCCTCGTCCGCATTGTCCGCGCGCGCCGGCGCCTCGGGCCCCGTCGGCCGGCGCACGAGCGACCAGCGCCCCGCATCCGCCATGCCAAATAGCGCGATGCGCCGCCGGCGTGGCGCGCCGGCTGCGGATTTCCTGCGATCGGCGGGCACGAGCAGCGCGCGCAAGCCGCCGAAGCTGTCGGAGTTCACGACACCGAGCGCGACCAGCTCGGCAAGCGCCGCCTCGACCTGGGTGGGCAGAAGCTGCGCGCCTTCGACAAGATCATCGAAGAACGAGGCTCCCTGGGAGCGCAGACACTCGGCGAGCGCGCGCGCATTGGCGGAGAGCTGCTCGGGCTGCAGCGCAGTGGTAAAGGCCGACCAGACGCGCAGATTGCGCCGCGCAATGAGTGCAATCGGAGTTGCGCGCACGGGCGCCGCGCCGCGCTCCGGATCGGCTGCACGGGCTGCGAGGCGCGTCCACACGAACCGTCCGGCAAGACAATGCTCATCAAGCCACGCGGGCTCGTACTCGTTGATGCGCGCCGGAAGAATCTCCGTCTCCCAGGAGCCGGCCGGCAGCTCGCAGCCCTCGAGCTGGCCGAGCACGGCGGCGACGGCATCGGGGCCTTGCATGCGCGCATCCGGTGCGACGCGCTGCCATTCGAAGAGAAAGCGCAGATAGTCGCGCGCCGGCACGGGCTCGATTTCGGCGCGCAAGCGGTTGACCGTATAGCGATGGATGCGCGCCAGGAGCCGCCGTTCGCACCACTCATCGCTCGCCGCCCCGGGCGTGAAACGCCCGCGCAGCGCAAAGCCCTCCGTCTGCAGTGCCAGAAACGCCTGGTCGATCCCGGCGGCATCCGTCCCGAGAGCGCCTGCGATGGCGTGCGCCGTCACGGGGCCCGATCCTTCCAGGCGACCGCGCACGATCTCAATCATGGCCGCAGGAGCCGTCGCCGCGGCATCGAGGGCGGTGAAGAGCGCGCGCCGCTCCGCGGCCACCCAAAGCGAAGCTCCAGCGCCAACATTGACCTGCACCACGCGCTGCGCGCGCGCGAGCTCATCGATGAGCGCCGGCCAAGCGGAATTTGCGGCCACCTCATCCGCGGTCAGGAAAGCGAGCCACAGGAGCGCATCGTGCAGCTCATCTGCACTTCCCGCATCCGGCCATGCCTGCGCGCGCACGCGCTCGATGGCCTCGGCGTCGAGCCTGCCGATGTCGGCCGCGCTTTGCGGATCGAGCCAGCGGCGGCTCATCACCGCCTGCGTACGCCGCTCTTCGAGCGGTGCGTCGTCAAGATAGGCATAGGGACGTGCCGCGAGCACTTCGAGCGCGAGCGGCGAGGGCTCGGTGAGGTCGCGCGCCACGACGCGGATCGCGCCGCCTTCGAGCGCGCGCAACAGCCGCTCGAGGCCGTCAATATCCATCGCCTCCTCAAGACAATCACGCACCGCCTGGGTAACCAGCGGATGGTCGGGAATCTCCAGCTCCCCGCTTAGGTTCTCGGCGCAGGCGACCTGGTCGGGAAACACCGACGCGAGCAGATCCTCGGCATTCATGCGCGCAATCTGCGGCGGCACCTTCTTGCCGCCGCGGTAGCGCGGCAGCGCGAGCGCGACCCCTGCGACCCAGCGCCAGCGCACGCCAAACATGGGGGCGGCGCACAGCGCCTGCACCAGGAGCGCGCGCACGCTTGCCGAGTGCAGGTAGCGCGCGGCATCCTCCAGATCAAAGCTGTGCGCCGTCGTGAGCGACAGCACCAGATTGTCCTCGGTGGCCGCCGCCTGCAGCTCGAAATTGAACTTGCGGCAGAAGCGCTTGCGCAGCGCGAGTCCCCAGGCGCGGTTCACACGACTGCCGAAGGGCGTATGAATGACGAGCTGCATCCCGCCCGCCTCGTCGAAGAAGCGCTCGAACACCACCGTTTCCTGCGTCGGCAGGCAGCCGAGGGCGGCGCGTGCGCTGCCCAGATAGGCCGTCAGCTGCGCGGCGACCGGCGCACCGAGCCCAAGGTCGTCGCGGAGCCAGGCGAGCGCCGCCTCAAAACCGCGCGCGAACGCCTCTTCGAATTCGCGCCGCAGGCGCGACACCGCAAGGGAGAGCTCCGCGCTTCTGCCCGGCGCCTCGCCCAGCCAGAAGGGAATCGTGGGCGGCTGCCCGCGCGCATCCTCCACGCGCACCTTGCCGCGCTCGACGCGCAGGATGCGGTACGAGGTGTTGCCGAGCTGGAACACATCGCCCGCGAGACTCTCGACCGCGAAGTCCTCGTGCACGGTACCGACAACGTGCGACTCAGGCTCGAGCAGGACCTGATAGTCCGCCGTGTCCGGAATCGTGCCGCCCGAGGTGAGCGCCGTCAGTCGTGCGCCGCGCCGGGGCCGCAAGCGGTGATGGATGGCGTCATGGTGCACGAGCGCGCCGTGCCGGCCGCGCCGCGTGCTGAAGCCGGTCGCGAGCATGTCGAGCACCGCATCGAAGCTCTTGCGTTCAAGATGCCGGTAGGGATAGGCGCGCCTGACGAGCTCAAATAGCGCCTCCTCATCCCACTCCTGCGCGGAAACTTCCGCGGTGATCTGCTGCGCGAGCACGTCGAGTGAATCGCCGGCCACGTGCAAAAGGTCGAGCTCGCCGCGGCGCACCGCATCGAGGAGAGCTGCACATTCCACAAGGTCGTCGCGCGACAGCGCGAAGATGCGGCCCTTCGACGTACCCCCGACCGCATGGCCCGCACGCCCCACGCGCTGCAGGAAGGCGTTGATCGAGCGCGGCGAGCTCAACTGGCACACGAGATCGACATCGCCGATGTCGATGCCCAGTTCGAGCGAGGCGGTGGCGACCAGGCACTTCAGGTCGCCGCGCTTCAGGCGCTGCTCCGCATCCAGGCGCCGCTCCCTGGCGAGGCTGCCGTGATGTGCGGCGACGTGTTCAGTGCCGAGCCGCTCGGATAAATGGCGCGCGGCGCGCTCGGCGAGGCGGCGCGTGTTGACGAACACGAGCGTCGTGCGGTGCTCGCGGATGAGCTCGGCCAGGCGATCGTAAACTTCCGTCCACACCTCGCCGGACATCACCGCCTCGAGCGGCGAGCGCGGCACCTCGATGGCAATATCGCGCGCGCGCGCGTGTCCCATATCGACAATCGTGCACGGGAGCGCTGCACCCGTGCCTTCGCCGCCGACCAGCAGACGCGCGACCTCCGCGATGGGTTTCTGTGTCGCGGACAGGCCGATGCGCGCAAGGTTGCCGCCCGTCAATGCGCGCAGCCGCTCGAGCGACAGCGCCAGATGCGCACCGCGCTTGCTACCGGCGAGCGCGTGGATTTCATCCACGATCACAGTACGCGTCGTCGCAAGCGCCTTCCTGCCCGATTCGGATCCCAGCAGGATGTACAGCGATTCGGGGGTCGTGACGATGACGTGCGGAGGATGGCGGCGCATGCTCGCGCGCTCGGCCTGCGGGGTGTCGCCGGTGCGCACCAGCGTGCGGATCTCAACGTCCGGCAGGCCGAGCGCGCGCAGCTCAGCGCGGATGCCGGCGAGCGGCGCCTCGAGGTTGCGCAGGATGTCGTTCGACAGCGCCTTCAATGGCGAGACGTACACGAGCTGCACTGCATCCGGAAGCGTGCTCTTCAAGCCGCTGCGCACGAGCTCGTCGATGGCCGTCAAAAATGCGGCGAAGGTTTTCCCCGATCCCGTCGGGGCGGCGATCAGCACGTGTTTGGCGGCCCGGATGGCAGGCCAAGCCTCTACCTGGGCGGGCGTCGGGGCGTCGAAGCTGCGCCGGAACCAGGCAGCCACGGCCGGGTGAAATGCATCCAGGACGCTCACTGCGCTGCCCCCTTTGCCGCTCAACGTAGCTTCAGGGGATCCGCAGCGGATCGGGCGGCGCCACCACCAGCGCTGGAGCATCCGGGGCGACCTGGGAGAGCGCTCCTATGGCGCCGTGCAGTCCGATGTACACGCGCGGCGCGGGGTCCATACGCAGCGGCGCGGGCGCCGGCACGCGCATGGCAGGCTCAGCGGCAGCATCGATGCGAAGAGGGGTAGCGCCGTGCACGGCTGCAAGCTCCCGGGGGGTGTGGGTCTCCTCCGGGGTGAGGAGCAACCCCCATTTGCGCAGCCAGCGCCCGAGCCTGGGTCCGCTCGTCCAGACGGCGAGGAATACCGAGAAGAGCAGGCCCGCCAGCACCGGCATGATCCACCAGATGAAGCGCGGCGCAAGCTCCAGGATGACCGCGCCCCAGACCAGACCGAGTAGGACATGCAGCGCATGCCGTCTGAGCGCCTCGCCGTAGGTGAGGCCGCGATCCCCGCGCGCCTGCGCGTCCCACGTGACCGTCTTGCCCGCGAGCGTGCTCACGACGAACACCGAGTGATACACCATCATCACCGGCGCCAGCAGCATGCTGAAGATCTGCTCGACAAGCAGGCTCGGCACCAGGCGATGGATGCCGCCGAATCCGCGGCGCAGTGAGCGCTTGGTCATGGCCAAAGTTGCTCCGAGCAGCTTCGGCAAGAGGAGCACGATGATGGTCAGGAGCAAGAGCATGGCAATTTCGTGCGGGCGGGAAATCGGCCAGTCCGGGAACAGCGCGCGCACGCCCGGCTGAAAATAAACCGGCTCGTGCAAGGCTTCCATGCAGGTGATGATCGAGCTCACCACCAGGATCGCAAACCACATGGGCGAGGTGAGGTACGAGAGGATGCCGGTGAGCATGTGCAGGCGGCTCATCCAGGGCAGGCCGCTGAACGCCAGCACGCGGCTGTGCTGCAGGTTTCCCTGCGTCCAGCGCCGGTCGCGCGCCGCGAAGTCGATGACATTGGAGGGCACCTCCTCCCAGCTGCCGCCGAGATCCGGAACCAGCCAGACCTCGTAGCCGGCGCGGCGCATGAAGGCGGCCTCGACGAAGTCGTGGCTCAAGATCTCGCCCCCGAGAGGCGCAACCCCCGGCAGCACCGGCAAGGCGCAGAAGGCTGCAAAGGGCCGCATGCGCAAGATCGCGTTATGCCCCCAGTAGTTGCCGCCGCCAAGTTGCCAGAACGCAAGGCCGCTTGCGAGCATGGGCCCGTTCAGGCGCGCGGCGAACTGGATCATGCGCGCGAAGAGCGTATCGCGGCCGGCCGGAAGCGGCAGGCCCTGGATGATGCCGGCCTGGGGATGCGCATCCATGAGCCGGGCGAGCGTCACCAGTGCATCCCCGGTCATGATGCTGTCCGCATCGAGGATCACGAAGTAATCGTAGGCGCCGCCCCAGTTGCGGACGAAATCGGCAATGTTGCCCGACTTTCGGCCGAGGTTCTGCGCGCGGCGGCGATAGAAGAGGCGCCCGTCGGCCTGATGGCGCGCCACGAGCGTGCGCCAGGCGCGCTCCTCGGCGGCACCGATCTCATCGGAGCGCGTATCGGAGAGAATGAAAAAATCGAAGGCGGCGGCGTCGGGCTGCGCCATGACCGAGGTCCAGATGGCGTCGATGCCGGTGGCGACGCGCGTGACGTCCTCGTTGTAAATCGGCATGACGATCGCGGTGCGCGACGCGAGCGCTCGTCCGGCTACGTCGCGCGGATTGATGACCGCGGAGTCGTGACCGATGAGCTTGATCACGAAACCCGCAACCGCCGTCCAGAAGGCTCCGCAAATCCACGTGAACAGCACCGCGAACAGCGTGAGCGCCACGATCTTGAGCGTCGTGAGGCCGTTCGCCTCGAGAATGCTGAGCATGAGGCCGGTGGCGAATGCCGTCAGCGCCAGCGTCAAGCCAAAGAAAAGCACCTGCCTCACGAGCGCCTGCAGGCGCTGCGCGACGCTCGGGGTGTAATTCAGAGGTTCCATAGATATGTCCACGTTTCCGACAGTGACTCTCCGTACAGCATCAAGAAACAGTGCAGGTCCGCAGGGCGGGTGCCATCCGGGGTGTAGCGGAAGGCAACGCGCCATGCGCCAGTCTCGAGGATCCTCTCCACGGTCACATTGTCAATCTGCCCGTGGCTTGCCGTCACCTGTGCGGTGACCGCCTGCGACGGATTAAGATCTCCCAAGGGTCCACCGGCGAAGTCGATCACGAAGCGCCGCCGCCCGTGCGCCGTGTTGCCGCCTCCGGCGGCGGCACTGCCCGTTCGCGTCGCAATTACCTTGCCCGCGGGCGGCCACAGCGGCGATTCGGAGTACGCTGACAGCAAATAAGAGTATTTGAGCACCTGATGCGCCTTCACCGCCGCATTCGGCACCCAGTAGGCGACGATGTTGTCGTTGGTCTCCTCGTCGCTCGGGATCTCCACAAGCTCCACGCCACCATCGCCCCAGTCGCCATGCGGCTCAACCCAATAGCTCGGGCGAGCCTGGAAGCGTGACTCGGCGTCCTGGTAATGGTCGAAGTTGCGGTCGCGCTGGATGAGACCGAAGCCGTGCGGATTGTGATCGATCAGGCGGCTGACGCGCAGCTCGTGCGGATTCGACAGCGGCCGCCACAGCCATTCGCCTTTGCCGGTCTGCGCCATCAAGCCGTCGCTGTCGTGTACCTCCGGGCGGAAGTCGTCGAAGTGCCGCCCGGAGTGATCCTCGCCAAACAGGAACATCGACGTGAGCGGGGCGATTCCGACCTTTTCAATGTCGTTGCGCGGGTAGATCTCGCTCGTGACCTCGACCTGCGTCATCGAGCCCGGATGGATGTCGAATCGGTAGGCGCCGGTGACGCTCTCACTGTCGAGGAGCGCATAGATCGTGAGCGAGCGCTGCTGCGCCTGCGGGCGCACGAGCCAGAAATCGGTGAAGGAGGGAAACTCCTCCCCGCCGACGGTTGCGGTGTTGACCGCCAGCCCGCGGGCCGAGAGCCCGTACCCCTGCCGCCGGCCGAGCACCTTGAAATACGAGGCTCCGAGGAACACGGCGAGCTCGTCCTTGTACAAGGGCGTGTGCAGCGGGTAATGCACGCGAAAGCCGGCAAATCCCGTGCGCGGCGGCAGATCTTTGGCGGTCATGGCCGTGAGCTTGCCAAAGGTGAAGTATCCCGGGCTGTAGACGATCGGCCGACTCGTCCCCGCGGCGTTGACTTCGTTGATGTTGACCTGGTGGTTGAAAGTAAAGCCGCGATGAAAGAACTGCACTTCAAACAATGCCTGGTCGTGCCAGAGCGCAGCCGCCGGCTTGAAACGGATGTCGCGGTAGGCGTCGTAGCTCAACTTCGCCAAGCGCTGCGGCAGCGGCGCCGAGCGGTCGCGATAGGATTGCAGGGAGCGCTGCTGCGCCATGTGCTCGACGGTTGCGAAGCTGAAGGGCTCGATGTGCGGTGGTGCGGCAGCGGGCTCGGCCCGCGCCTGGGCACCCGATATGACTAAAGCGGCAATGAACGCCACCATCTGCGCACGTAGGGGAAGCACCGCTGACTCCTCGAACGAAGTCGCTGATATGGCTCCTCCTGCCACCATTCACAAGTGCGCCAGCATGTCGCCAACTTGCGACGGTCGAGCCCGCTCATCGACACGATCTGGTGCGCAGTGTGTCAGTGCCGGCACGCGGGTGCCACTGAAAAATTCGTAAAGCAGCTGCCGGATCGGCAGCCTGTAAAGCCTGTGCCGCGCGGCGCGCGCGGCATTTACCAGAAGATCGGGCGCTGCCGCTCGCGCGCGCGCCGTCCTACTTGGCGGAGCCCTCGTCGAGGTCATGGCGCGCGATGCCATGGCGATACATTTTGCGGTAAATCGTGCGGCGGCTCAGGCGCAGGCGCACGGCGGTCGCGCTGATGTTCCACCGGCACGCCTCAAGAGTGCGGCGCAGAGCCGCGCATTCGGCGCTGCCGAGAACGTCCGCGCCCTCGGTATCGGCGGCTCGCTGCGGCGCCGGAACGCCCGTTGCCGCGGCGCCCTGGGGGACGGGCAGGCCTGCGCCGGAAACCGCCGGGGCGGCGGTTACGGCGGTCGCGGTGAGGCTCGGCCGGCGCAGCGCCTCGGCCGGGGCCTGCACGGATGCAAACCAGCGCTGCGGACCGAAACGCGGCGGCAGAAAGTCCGGCCGAAACCCATGGCGCCAGGACAGGTGCAGGAGCGCCTCAAGGGAGGTGTCGAGCACCGCCTCGATGCGCTGGCCGCACAGCGCTTCGTGATTGCGATAGCCGAGCAGCTTCAACGCGCCGCGATTGGCTCCTCTGATGATCCCGGTCTCATCGAATGCGAGCACGCCCTCGCCCGGCGTGCTGACAAATTCAGCGCAGCGGTGAAAGCGCACGAGGCCAAATTTCCGGCACGCTTCCAGGAGTGCACGGTTCTCGATGTTCTGCGCGGCGATGTCAACGAGGGCGAGCGTATGAGTCTGCGCACGCGAGGAAGCGCCGGAGATGTCGAGAGTCGCAAGCAGTTTGCCTTGCATGTCAAAGATTGGCGCGGCTGAGCAGGTGAGCTGCGTGTTCTGCACGAGGAAGTGGTCGCGGCGGTGAATGACGATGGGGCGCTGGGTTGCAAGACAGGTGCCCATGCCGTTGGTCCCGAGTTCGCGCTCGCTCCAGATGACGCCCTCGCGAAACCCGCTGCGGCGCGCGGTGGCGGCAAATCCGGTGTCGCCCGCGTAGCTGACGATGACGCCATCCCAGTCGGTGAGCATGATGCCGTACTGCGAGTGCTGCATGAGCCGCGCCAGATTCGCCATCTCGATTCTTGCAATCGAGAGCAAGGAGCCGAGGCGCTCCTTTCTGTCCCTTAGGTCGCCGCGCTCCACGGTCGTCGGCTTCTTCGGCTGCTGGGCGTCGAGCGCATATGTAGTGAGGCAGCGGTCCCAGGAGCAGCGCACGGCCTCATCGATGCTAAGCCCGGTCAAACCTCCGCGCACGGCGGCTTGCACCAGCTGCGCGTGGCCTCGGCTCTCTAGTCGCAGTCGCATGAACACCCCTCTCGTCCGGCCCCGTCTCTTGTGTGCACTGCAGGATCCGTGCGGCGCATCGTGGCTTGACGTCGGCATCCGCCAGCCAACCGCTCTGCGCGCGCCCCCGCGGCGCGCGCGTGGCACGAGCTGAACCCGATCAGATTACCGCTAAAGGCTTAAGACGAAAAGCTCAGCTTGCGCCCTGCGCGCTCTCATTCGTTACCGGGAGGCGGCGCGTCCACCGGGCAGCCAAATTTACACTTCGGGGAACCGTCGTAGTTGGAGCGCACGAAAGTGAGGATCTTCCATAAGTCATCATCCGTCGGAACGATTGCACCCATTGGGGGCATGGGGCCAACTACATGTTCCATCCCCATCCGCATATAGCCCTTCGCCTGCAGTGCGTCAGAGCCCAAGGTTACGAGCCTGAAGAGCGTGTCGTCATCGCCGCCGTATACCCAGATGTCATTGATCAGCGGCGGACACATGCCACCGCCCCCACTGCCGCCGTGACAGCCATTGCAGCCGGAATGAAAATAGAGCCCCTTGCCGGCCGCTACGATAGCCGCATCGCTGTCTTTGTAGGGATTCGCAAGCTTCCCCTTGGGAGTGCTGTCGACGCGCGCCTGCGGCGTTATGGCAGCGCCGGCCGCAGGGGCTGCCGCTGCGCCCGCAGCAGGCTTTGCCGCAGCAGGCGGCGGTGCGGTCTGTGCTTGGGCACTCATGACGGCAATACCGCTCAACGTCAACACTGCTAGACAGCCAACCCAAACTTTCTTCGACACTGCCCGTCTCCTCGTCGATTTGATTCTTGTCTACGCGCTCACGCGCCCGAGCTGCCTGCATTTGGAACGGCGGAAGACGCGGGTTGTTCCAATAGCTTGATGACCGCCTGGCCGTCCTTGTCGCGCGCAATACTCAAAGCCGTTTCGCCTTTTTCATCGCGCGCGCCGACATCGGCGCCCGCCTTCATGAGCAGCGTCACGAGCGCCGGCTGATTGGCCGCGGCGGCGATCATGAGGGCCGTGAGACCGCCACTGTTCTTGGCGTTGACGTCGGCGCCATGATTGACCAGCGCCTGCGCCGTCGCGGTCGAGTGATCCGCAACCGCCAGCATGAGTGGCGTGTAGCCGCCGCCGCCGACGGTCTGATTGGCATCGGCGTGGCCCTCGATCAGGGCAACCGCCGCAACGTCCTTGCCGTTCTGCGAGGCGATTGCGAGCGGCGTCAGATCCCCTGCGCCCTTGCCGTTCGGGTCGGCCTTGTGCTCGATGAGAAAGTGCACGATCTCGCCGTTATCGAGCCAGGCCGCCGTCATGAGGGGCGTCCAGCCGTCGCGGTCCTGCACACTTACCTCAGCGCCGTGGCTCACGAGATAGCGCACGAGCCCAAGCGCCGACATATGGATGGCGTTCTGCAGAGGCGTCTCGCCCTGCAGGTCGCGAGCATTGACATCGGCGCGCTTCTTCTCGATGAGGTAGGCGACGCGCTTTATATCGTCGCCCAGGATCGCATGGTTCAGCTCTTCATTGACATTGGCGCCATGCGCGAGCCAGTCATTGAGAGTCGCAATCGAGACGACCGAGGGCGTCGGGTCGCCGTGATGTGGCTTGGGCTGCGGGTAAGGGCCATGCGAAGGCAGGTCGCCGCTCACGAGGCAGGTGTCGCACTTCACGAGCGGCACGCCGAATTCGACCAGTATCGCGCGAATGCCGTCGCGCTCCTTATGGATCGCAGCCTGCAGCTGCTCGCGCAGCGCCTTATCAGTGGTGCGCACGGCAAATGCCATGTCGTATTCCATCGGCACGGCGTCTTCCATCATGTTGACCGGTTGCACGGTCAGGGGCGCGTGCTTCATCACCTTGTAGTAGCCGGCGAACGGACCCCACACGGCCGCCACGTCGAGCTTGCCGTCGATCACCTCCTGTACCTGATAGGAAGGCTGATTCTCCGGCACCAGGTCGGCATCGTGAGAGAGGTAATGGATGACGACGTTGTCGACGACGTCATGCTCCGAGAGCGCCTCGCGCATCGCGGAAGTCTGATACACGCCGATCTTGAGTTTCTTCAGTCTCGGGTCGTCGAGATTCTTGAAGGAGAGATTCCTGTCGTCGCGGTACGCGAGGACAAAAGTCGTGCGATAAATCGCCTCGGTGGTCAGCACGCGCTCCGAATCGAGCGGCATGTCCATCATGAGGTCGCACTCGTCAGCGTAGAGCGTGGTGCGCGTCAGGCCACGCTCGATGGACGGGCGCCAGTAGTACTGCACGGTCGTGCCCATCGACTTTGCGAGCAGATCCGCAATCTTGTTCTCGAAGCCCTCATTGCGGTTGTTCGACAGGGGCATGCTGCCGGGATCCGCGCACACACGCAGCACCGCCGCTTCAGCTGCGCCACCTGCGACTGCGATGCCGATGATCGCGAATCCGCTTAGCCACTTGTTCATTCCGTGCCCCAAAACGCTTGCCCCAAAAAAAAAGCGTCCGGTGCCTATTAGACACCGGACGCTCTTAACTAACTACTACTTGACACCGACTCCGGTCATTCGACGCGGAAGGTGTACAGGGTTCCACCCATCGGGATCTTGTCGAGGTTCGCAGCCTTGGTCATTGCCGTGGCGCCGATTGCGCCGAACTTGTCGGAAAGATCAAGACCGGCAGTAACCGGCAGGCCGATCCAGCCGCCGATACCGCTCCACACCGATACGTACTGCTTGCCAGCGATCTTGTACGTGATCGGGTTGCCGATGATGCCCGAGCCTAAGCGGCGCTGCCAAAGTACCTTGCCGGAGGCGCGGTCGACCGCACGGAAATCCCCGTTCAAGCTACCGTAGAAGGCAAGACCGCCGTCGGTCACGAGCGCACCACCCCAATTCGGGTACGGATCCGGAATTTCCCATACCGTCTCACCCGTCAGGAAGTTGAACTTCTTGAATTTGCCGGTGATGCCAGGCTTCTCAGGATACATATAGACGTTGGCAAACACGTACACAGTGCCCTGCTGGGTGTGTGAACGCTCTTGCGGCTCGTCTTCCATGCACCAGTTGTTGGTGGGGCAATAGGCAATACCCGGCTCGGTCGGATCGATCGCACAGGGCTGCTGGTCCTTGCCGCCCATCGCCGACGGGCAGGCCTGCGTGTTGCCGTTCGGGGCGAACGGCGAATGCGCCTTCACCTTGATCGGACGGCCCGTCTTCATGTCGATCTTTTCCGCCCAGTTCACCGTCACATAGTTGTGGGCGCGCAGGAGCGTGCCGTCCGTGCGATCAAGCACGTAGGCATAGCCATTGCGATCGAAGTGAATCAGCACTTTGCGAGCCTTGCCGTCGACCGTGAGGTCTTCGAGCATGTTCTCGTTGATGCCGTCATAGTCCCACTGATCAAACGGAGTCATCTGATAGGCCCAGACAATCTCGCCAGTATCGACCTTGCGGGCAAAAATGGTCATGGACCACTTGTTGTCCCACTTGCCGTTGTTGCACTCCTCGTGCGTCTTTGCACCGCAGCGATAGGACGGGCTCCACAGACCGGGGTTGCCGCTCGAGGTGTAGACGAGCTTCAGCTCCGGATCGTAGCTGTAGAAGCCCCACTGGGCGCCGCCGCCACGCTTCCACTCGTCGCCGGGGAAGCCGTGCACGCCAAGGTCTTGGCCATATTTGCCGTACTCCGGATGTTTCTTATTGGAGTCCGGCGTGAGGCCCACTTCCTTATCCGTGCCCGTGGCATAGAACTCCCAGACCTTCTTGCCGGTGCCGAGGTCATACGCATCCAAGCGACCGCGCGCGGCGAACTCGTCGCCGCCGAAGCCGATGATGACCTTGCCTTCAGCAATGAGGGGGGCCGGTGTGATCGTCTCGCCGTGGGCCGGCCACGCATGTTTGACGACCCAAACTTCCTTGCCGGTCTTGGCATCGAGGGCGATGACAAAACCATCGAGGGTGCCAAACACAAGCTTGCCGTCTGCAAACGACATGCCGCGATTCACCGTGTCGCAGCAGGCGCGCGGCACAGCAGATGCGTCGCGGTCTGTCGACTTGGTGTAGTTCCAAATTTCCTTCGGATGGTCAGGGTCGGTCAGATCCAGAGCCTGGATGATGTTTGGCCAACCGCTTTCCATGTACATCATGGGCGTGCCGCCAAGGTCCACGACCAGCGGCTGTCCCTCATGGCCGCGCAACGTTCCGCTCGACTGCGACCAAACCATCTGCAGTCCATGAACGTTTTGTGTATTAATATTTTTTAATGAGCTGTGGCGGGTGAGAGCCTGATCACCACCCGGATCTGCCCAAAGATCTGGGTTTTTCGTCCGGTCGTTGACTTCATCGCCGCTCGCTGCGCCCCAACATCCCCCGAGTGCCAGTACGGCACAAAGCATTCGTAGCCGTCGCTGTGATTCCAATTGCATACAGGTTCTCCTCAAATACCTATTCGCGTTGTACTTTTTTGCTGTCGCACCGCCGTCCCCGAACAAGCCCGGCGCGGAAGGTGCGGATATAGGCGCCGTCTAAAAAGTGTTGCTTACCGTGTGTCCCGTCAGCGGGCACTCACGGGTCTGAATGGAAAACTCCCCGTCAGACGATTCCCATATATGTATAGGACATTTTCCTATGTCGTATATATCAGGTCGCTTACAACTCAACAACTCTGATATTCGCCGCGCCAGCGCATCCGCGACAGTTCTGTGCCGAAAATGGCACACCCTCTGCGGGCGCGTTTACGCCGAGGCTTGACGCCTCATCGGCGACGCCCGAAACGAGCGCAGCATTTGCTTTGCACCGCGGTGCCCGCATGCGCGCAGCAGCAGCAGCTTTTGCTCGCGGGCGCTGCTTGCTGCCGCCGCGGTCAGCGCCCCCAGTGAAGCCTCAGGCGCAGTCATCGCTGCTGCTGCCGGTACTGCCGAGCAAAGGAAAGCAGCTGCCGCGCGCGGCAGCGCCCAGCAACGTCGCTGTCTCGAGCAACGCTGCGCTTAAGCGGATCGTTGCCGCGTCAGGATCGAGAACGAGGCATCCCGCGCGGCCGCCTTTCACGCACTTGGTTGCTCGCGAGCAACGCGACGAGCCAAAGCATCGCCGCCATCGCGATGGTGGGCGCGGCGCCGCCGCGGGCTCAACCGCTCGCTCGCGTATGGCGCAGCCAGTGTGCCGCCAAAGGCGGCACCAGCAGCAGGCTCACCAGCGTCGAGGACACGAGTCCCCCCAGAATCACCACCGCCATGGGACCTTCGATCTCGTGGCCGGGCTCGCGCATCTGGATCGCCACCGGCAGCAGTGCAAGTCCAGTCAGAAGTGCGGTCAGCAGCACCGGCGTCAGGCGCTCTTCGGCGCCGCGCAACGCGGTCGCAAGATTCCAGCTCTGCCCTTCCGCCATCACCAGATGGTCGTAGTGAGAAACGAGAAGTATGGTGTTGCGCGCGGCCATGCCGAAGAGCGCGACGAACCCAACCATCGCGCCCAACGACAGGCTGCCGCCGGTCACCGCGACGGCTGCGACGCCGCCGATCAGCGTGGACGGCAGCGCGATCAGCACCAGGAAGACGTGGCGCGCGTAACCGAATCCGAGCGCGAGGAGCAGCACGATCAGAACCAGCGCCGCCGCAGAATGCAGCAACAGCTCATGCGCGGCGGCGGCCTGCGCCTCTGCGGCGCCTCCATAGCGCAGGTAGATGTCGGGCGGCAGCCGCACCTCTCGGGCGATGGCGCGCCTGGCAGCTTCGGCGTAGCCCGCCTGGTCCGAGGTCTTCGGATTCACGACGACCACCTGGCGCCGCAGGCCATCCTCATGGTCGATCAGGCTGCGCGCCGACACCATGTCTATGCTCGCCACGGCGGACAGCGGCACGAGCGCGCCGTCGCGCGCGCGCAGCAGGAGCTCTGCGACCGCTTGCGGGGTTGCCGCGCCGGTTGCGAGGCGCACCGCAATCGGCACGCTGCGGTCGGCTTGGCTCAGCTCGGCGACCACCGTGCCGTGATAGGCCGCGTTCACCGTCTGCAAAACCTCCGCCGCCTGCAAGCCGTAGAGCGCAAGTTGTCCCGGGCGCAGTTCGACCCGCAGCTCAGGCTGCCGCGGCGGCACCTTCAGGCGCACGGCGCCGCTTTCGGGCAGGCGCAGCAGCACCGCGGCGATGTCGCTCGCCACCGCGTCGTCGCGGTCCAGATCCGGCCCGAATACGCTGACGAAGAATGACGCGGACTCGCCGGACAGCGTTTCGCCGATGCGCTCGGCGAGCACCGAATAGATCTCGACGAGCTGGTTCGGAAAGTCGTCAAACACGTCGCGGATGCTCGCCTCGATGTGCGCGGCCGAGGAGCCCTGTGCGGGATCAATCTGTACTTCGAATTCGCTCTTGTTGGGAGCATCCGGATCCTGGCCGTTCTCGGCGCGGCCGATCTGCTCCGCGACGCTCTTCACGCCGGCAATGGCCGCGAGCCGCGCGGCGATCCGCCTGCCGACCCGCGCCGTCTCCGTGAGCGCAATGCCCGGCCGCAGTGCTGCGTGCGCGATCAAATAGTCCTCACGGAAATCCGGCAACAGCCGCGCGCCCAGAAGCGGCAGGAGCGCAACGCCTGCCGCGCCGGTCACGATGAGCGTCGCCAGCACCCACGCCGGCCGCGGATGCAGCCACTCGATGATGCGCCGCTGGCGCTGCTTCAGGCGCGTCAGCCACTGCGCTTCGGCGCGCGGCGCATGCGAGCCCATCACGATCGCGCACAGCGCCGGCGTTGCGCTCATCGCTATGAGGAGCGACAAGCCGACGGCGAGCAAAAAGGCGATCGACAAGGGCCGGAAGAACGAGCCCTGCAGGCCCGAGAGCATGAGGATCGGCAGAAACGCGACGGCCACGGCGGCGGTGGCGTAAAACACGGGGCGGCGCACCTCGAGCGATGCGCTCAGGATCAGCTGCCGGATATCGACGCCGTGCGCCGCGCCGCGGCGCCTGCGCATGATGTTCTCGACGTCAATCACCGCATCATCCACCACCACGCCAAGGGCAACGACCAGGCCGCCGAGCGTCATGGTATTGAGCGATATGCCGACGCCCGCGAGGATCCACACCGTGGCCAGGAGCGCCACCGGGATCGAGCTGAATGACACGAGCGCGGCACGCCAGTCGCGCAGGGTCAGGAGCAGCAGCAACACCACCAGCACGGCGCCCGTCAGCAATGAGTTGCGCAGTTTCGCAATGGCGGTCTCGATGAAACTCGCCGGCCGCAGGAGCGCCGGGTGGTATTGCACGCCCTCGAGCGCAAGCGCCGGCACGAGTGCGTCCAGGCGCTTCTCGAGCGCGGCGGTGACCTCCAGGGTATTGGCGCCGTATTGAGTCGAGGTCTCAACCAGGATCCCCGGCCGTCCGCCGATCATCGCATCACCGAAACTCGGCTCGGCGGCGTCGCGGACGGTTGCCACGTCGCCGATGCGCAACGCCGCGCCGTTGCGCACGGCAATCACCGCCTGCGCCAGCGCCGCGGGCGTTGCGCCCGCCGCTTGCGCCTGCAGAACGATCCGCTGTGTCGGGGTTTCGATGTAGCCGCCGCCGATCAACTCCGTGCCGCGCCGCGCCGCGCCGTACAGATCCTCGAGCGTGAGGCCGGCGCCGAGGAGCTTCAGCGGGTCAACCAACACCTGGCGCTCGCGGGATGCGCCGCCGAAGATCTGCGCCTGCGCCACCCCCGGGACGGCGAGGATCTGCGGCTTGATCATCCAGCGCACAAGATCGCGCAACTCAATCGGCGAGAGCCGTTCGCTCGTGTAGCCGAAGTGCACCAGATATTCCATGGAGGAGGACAGCGGCGAGAGGAGCGGCGGCCCCGCGCCCGCCGGCAACAGGCCGCCTGCTTCGGCGAGGCGCTCGGTGACTACCTGGCGCTGCCGATAAGGATCGCCGCTGCGGCCGAACACGACCTGGATGGCCGAGAGGCCTTGGCTCGATGTCGAGCGCACCGATTCGACGTTTTCCGTGCCCGCAAGGAGCCCTTCCAGGGGCCGCGTCACGAGCGCCTCCACCTGCGTCGCATCAAGGCCCGGCGCCTCCGCCTGCACCAGCACGTGCGGCGGCGCGAAGTCGGGAAAAACATCGAGCCGCGCGTTCAGCAAGGCGCTCGCGCCGAGGACCGCCACCAGCACGGAGAGCGCCGTAATGATGCGCGGATGCGCCAGTGAGGCGCGAACGATGGCTCGCAGCATGGCGTCTTAGTCGTGTTCCTCTTCGGCAGCCGAGAAGCTGCCGAGACCCTGCAGCGACCACAGCACTCCTGCGCCATGCACCACGATGTTGTCGGCATCGGTGAGGCCGCTGACGAGCCACGCGTCCCCGACGGGCGTGAGAAGCTTCACCATCGCGGGCGCATATTCGTTCCTGCCATCCGCGGTTTTCGCCGCCTTCTGGCGATACACGTAGGCGCCCTCTTCGCTGTAGAGCAATGCTGCCGTCGGTATGAGATGCCCGGCGACGTCTGCGCCCGCCAGGGTCACGCGCAGGCGTGCGCCCGGCCCGAGGCCGGACGGCGGATGATCGACTTCGAGTAGCCAGCCGGCGCTTTGCAGATCAGGCGTCGTACGGGGCACCGCACCCAGGAGGCGCGCCGCAACGCCAATGCCGTCGACGCTCAAGAGAGCCTTCGCAGGCATGGCCCCCAGGGCATGGCGCCCGGGCACGTCCGCGCGCACGAGCACGGCGCGCCCGTCGGTCAAGGATGCGATGAGGGCCTCGCGCTCCCGGTCAGGCAGCGCGGCCAGCGGTCCCCACTGCAGCGAAAACGTCGCCGCCGCAGCCTGCGCCGTCGCCTGGGATTCAATCTCCGTCGCCTGCGCGACCTGCAGCGCTTTGAGCGATGCATTCGCGCCATTCTGGTACAGCCCCTCGACACGCCGCGCATCGGCGGCCGCATTGCGTGCAGCGCTCTTCGTGCTCGCAAGCCGCCCGACGTCGGTCACGAGCTCCACCGGATCGAGTACCAGGCCGTAGGCGTCGATCTGTCGGGGACCTGCACCCTTCACCGGGTGCGAGAGGGCAAGACCGACCGCTTCCTGCTGGGCGCTCGTCAGTGCCAGCGCGCTACCAGCGGCGCGGGGCGGTGGCGCATCGTCGTCATCGGCGTCGGCCCGCGCGAATCCCGGCAGGAGGGCAACAAAGATGAGGATCTGCAGCCAGTGCGTGCGGCTCATGGGCTCCCCTTGCGGCTCAAGCTTGCCGACAGGGGAATCTCCCCGCCCTGCAGGGGCCGACGATAGGCGCTTTCCAGAGCGGCAAAGGCGAGCTGCGCGTTGTAGGCCGCTTCCAAGGTCACAAGCTCGGCTTCGGTGGCCTCGAGCCGCGAAGCTATAAGGGCCGGGCGATCCGTCGCCCCCGCGGCGAACGCGCGCTCCTGCGCCGCATGCTGCTGGCGGGTGAGAGCGTCCGCGCCGTCCGCATCCCGCCAGGCCTGCTGAGCCTGCGGCCAAGCGCGCTCAGCGCGCTCTATCTCCTCGAAGAGTTCCGCCTGCACTGCCTGCAGGTGCTCGCCGGCAAGCGTGCGGCGCGCCAGCGCTTCGCCGATCGGCCCCTCGTGACGATTGAAGACCGGCAGCTCGAAGCTCACGCCGAGCTCATTGTCGTGCAGCGTGTCGTGCAGCGTGTCATCTACATTGTTCTGGCGCAGGCCGCCCTGGTCCCAGGCATAGCCGGGCGTGACGTGGAACTGAGGCCAGCGCTTGGCGACCTCGCTCTGCAGCGCGATATCCGTCACGTCATATTCCCGTAGCGCATGCACGAGCTTCGGCCGCCCGATGAGGGCGGCGCTGCGCCACTCCTCGGCGCCTGCGGCCGTGAGCGCGCCGATGTCCGCCCAGTGTTCCCAGCGCAGCGGAATTCCGTCGAGCGCGGCGACCGGAACGCCAACGGCGGCGGCGAGGCGCACCTCAGCATCGGCCGCCAGCGCCTCGGCCCGCGCCAGCCGCGCACGCGCGTGCGCAAGCTCCAGATCCTGCGCCAGGGTCTCCGACTGTGCGATCTCGCCCGCCTGGGCGAGCGCGCGGTTGGATGCCAGGAGCGCCTCGCGGTCCGTCACCGCGGTAGCAAGTAAAGCGGCTTCGTCGTGCGCATAGTTGGCATCCAAAAGCGCTTGCCGGACATCGACGCGCACCTGCCAGATCGCCTCCTCGACGTCGGCCTCGGCAGCCTTGGTGTGCAAGGATGCGCTTGCCATCGCGCGGCCGCGCTCGCCCGCGCGCGGCAGCAGGAATTCCAGCGACAGTCCGTAGAGCCATGCGGCACTAGTGGCCGCGCCGACCACGTATTCGCCGAATAGATTGAGGGTGGGGTTCGGCCGCTCGGCGGCGGTGCGTTCGCCCGCCGCCGCCGCCAGGGCTGCGGCGCGGGCTTCGGCAAGGCCGGGATTCAGCGCCAGCGCCGCACGGAACCACGCCTCCCGGTCCCATCCGGAAGCAGCCGGCGGCAAGTCCTTCAGGCTTCCATCCAGGCGCCGCGCAGCGAACGCCTGGGCGCTCTGCGCCGGATCGGCGGGCGCGCGCGGCGGCAATGCCGTGCAGGCGGCCACGAGCGACGCGATCACGAGCGCGGCCGCACCCTCCCAGCGACGGCCGTAGCTCATCGACGGGCGAAATCGGGAAGACTTCCCAGCATCTTCGCAGTATAGGTTCCCGGAACCTGCATCGCTTCTGCTACGGGAAGTGTGTCAGAAGTGACACACCGTATCGCACCGAGACAGGACGCCCCGGCGCAGCCGCGCAACCCGCCGCAGCTCTAGGGCACGATGTCGAACTTCAGATCATCAAAGTTATAGCGCGGCACCTGGATGTAGCTGCCATCCGCCTGCTTCTCCGGAACCTTGTGCAGGCGCACCTCGTCGACCGTCATCTTGCCGTTCTTCTCGTTCACCCAGAAATCAACATCGTAGAACTGGTCCTTGGTGCCTTCCTTGCGAAAGTCGGTGCACGCGAAAAACCGTCCGTCCTGCTGCAGCTTGCGCACCGGCTGATGCGTGCCGACGAATTCGAGCTTCAAATCCTCGCCGGTCTTCGCATCTTTGATCTTGAATATGCCGTTGTCCTTGGCGCGCTCTTTGACGATGTCCTCTTCAACCGCTGACATCACCTCCCAGCCGCGCGCCTGCTCGGTCTGACCCGGATGCTCCGAGGCCGGGATCCACCACCAGGGAATCGGCTGGCGCGCCATCAGCGTCCAGCTCGTGCCTTCCTGCCGCGGCGCCTTGTAGATGCGCGTGTCAAACACCACGAGCTTCTCGCCCTGCGGCTTCACCCAGAAGTCGATGAGGTAGGTCTTCGCGGCAACATCCTGCGCATGGAAAACAACGTCGGGAAAAAATCCGTAGCCGTGCAGCGTGCGCACGAAATCGATCTTGTCAAATACGAGCTTCAGCTCCTGGCCGGTAACCGGATCAGTGAATGGAAACACTCCGCCATTGGCCGCCGACTTCTGCGTGATGATGCCCTTGACGAACTCCTGGATATCGTCGCTCTTGTAATGATCCATGCGCTGGCCGGTGGCCTCGACTTCGCTCACCGCCACATATTCGCGCGCGCGCTCGAGGTTGCCCTGCGGATCTTTGAGAAAGCGCTTCTTGGCGTCCTCGTCGCCGAAACAGTAGGTTTTGCCGTCCGGGCCGCGCCAGCTCACCGAGCAGTTGGTCGCAACCTGCTGCCCTTCGGCAAGGCTCATCGCACACTGGCCGCCGAACTCGGGCTCGGCGGAAGCCGCAGCGGGCGGCGGCGCCGCGGCCGCGACGGCCGCACCTGGGCCGCATGCGGCGAACGCGGCGATGAGAAGCACGGCGACGCGCGCCGCGTGGGTGAGATCGCTCGGAAACATGGTGTGGCCTTCTCAGCGTCGCCGTGGCAGGTACGCTGCAAAACGGTGCAAGGAGACTGTTACCGCACGATTTATACGCCGTGCCCCAAAGCGCTACAAGATCTCGCGGCGGGCGGCGCGTCAGCTCTCGATGATCCAGCCGCGCTCGCGCGCGACGTCGAGGAACGCGCGTACATCGACGGCGAGGTCCGCCTCGCGCGTGCGCGGCAGAATGTGCTCAATGATCTCTTCGCGCGTGCGCGTGCCGTCGCACAAGGCGAGTATCGCCGCGGCACATTCGTTCAGCTGCACCATGCCGGTCGGATAGAGCAGCACGTGGCAGTCGCGCGGTTTCTCGGCGTGCACCTCGCGCCCCGGCGCGAGCCGAATCCGATTTTGGGTGGTTGCTCCGGCGCTCATGCCCGAAGCTTTTGCAAGCTCCGGGCCAAGCCTATCCGTGCGCCGGAAGGATGTCGTGTCGCTTCAGTTTCCGATACAGCGTCGTGCGACTCATTCCAAGGAGCTCCGCCGTACGCGTCATATTCCCGCGGCAGCTCTCGATCATGGCCAAAAGCGTGGCACGCTCCGCGGCCTGCAGGGGATTCGCCACGGCGCTTGGGGTTGCGGGCGTCGCGGGGGCCGTCGCGGCGCTACCTGCGGCCGGCGGGCTCGCCGCGCCGTGCTCGCGAATCTCGCGCGGCAGATCGATCTGGCGCACGACTCCGCCTTCGCAGATGGCGAGCGCCGTGCGGATCACGTTGCGCAGCTCACGGATATTCCCCGGCCAGGGATAGGCCACCAGGCGCTCCAGGGCATCCATCTCAATCGCCGCCGGCCGGCCGTCGGTGGTCTCGGCGCCGAGCACGCGGTGAATCACCCGCTCGCGGTCGCTGCGCTGCACCAGAGCCGGCAGCTCCAGAGTGATGCCGTTCAGGCGGTAGTACAGATCCTCGCGGAAGGCGCCGCGCGCAATCATTTCACGTAGGTTATGGTGCGATGCAGCAAGCACATGCAGGGCCACTTCGACCCCGGTTTCGCTCCCGAGCGGCACGATCTGCTTTTCCTCGAGCACGCGCAGGAGGCGGGTCTGCAGCGCAAGCGGCATGTCGCCGATTTCATCCAGAAAGAGCGTGCCGCCCGAGGACTGCAGGATCTTGCCCTTCATGCCCTCCTTCCTCGCGCCGGTAAAGGCGCCGGCCTTGTAGCCGAAGAGTTCGCTTTCGATCAGGTTCTCCGGAATGGCGGCGCAATTGACCGCGACGAAGGGCCGATCGGCACGGCGGCTGATGAGGTGCATCGCATGCGCGAAGGCCTCCTTGCCCGAACCCGTCGGTCCCTGGATCAACACGGAGACGCCTGAATCGGCGATGCGATGGGCGCTACGCACATTGCGCAGCATCTGCGGATCATCCCCTGCGAGCTCCTCGAGCGTGAGCGCATGCGTGCGCGGGCTCGAGGCCACTTGCACCACCGTCGGCCGCGCGGACGCGACGGCCGCGGCTGCGCCGGCGCGCGCGTTCGATCCGCCATGGACGCTTGCATAGAAGCGCTGGCCGCGGCGCAGCTCGCGCACGGGTGCGAGCGTTGCGCAGCGCAGCAGCGCCTGCGCAAGAAAATCCTCTGCAGCGGTGTCGAAGATATCGCTCACCGGTCGGCCGACGAGCTGGTAGCGATCATCCGCGCCGAGAAGTTTCTCGGCCGCGCGATCGGCGCCGATCACGGTGCCATCGGGCGCAAGCGCAAGAGCGCCGTCGTGCAACAGATCGACGAGCTCCGGACGAGTGTGGAAACGCAGCACCGCATGCTGCTGGTGATGCCGTAAAAACAGGCATTTTTCGATGAGGTGCGCGGAAACGCTGATGAGCGCCATCATGTGCAGGTGACTGGCGCGCGTCGCGGTTGCCGGCAGGCACGCCGCATCGAGCACCGCAAAGACTTCCTCTCCCGCGCCACGCACGGGAACTCCCGGGCCCATGCGCTCGAGAGTCACATTCGGCAGGCTCGAGTCGAACTTCTCGTAGAGGACCGCCCCCGTCGCATCCGTCAGCAGCACCGCATAGCCTGATCCGCGGATCTGCTCGTGCAGGCGGTCCATTTCCGTCTGTGCGATCGCGATGAGCTCCGCGTAGCGCGCACGCCGATTCTCGCGCGCGTCGGCATCGACGAGATCCGCCGCCGCATTCGCGCTGAAAGGCTCGACGCCAACTGCGCGTCTGCCATGGACTAGATCCGCTGCCCCAACTGCGTTAGTCATCGTCAAACTCCCGCGACGTTCTGGATCTTGATCGTGGTATTGCTGTTGTGTGAAAGCATCGTCGCGCGGAAGTGACGGGCCACTTCTGTAACCCCCGCCGTCCCACTCCCGGCGTGACAATGTGGCAATAGAGAAACACGGCGGCGGCGCCATCGCAAGCCCGGCGCATCTGCGCCTTGACCCCCACCACGGCCGTGGAATGGGCTCTTCGCACTGCGAACCGTGACACGGATGTAACGCCGCGTTGCATCAATGTAACAGTTCTGTAGCGCCCTGGGGAGTGCGGCGGGGTCCGGAACCCCCTTCAAGCATCCGAAATGGCGGTGAATGATGCGCATACGCAACACATGCGCATTGGCATGGCGGTTGCACCTTCGAGCGCGCCCGCGTCGCGAGAATTGACAATGGGGCGGCACGTGTAGCGGCGCGGACACTATGACGAGCGCGGCCCCGCAAACAACTTGGAGAACGCTCTCATGACACATCAACGTATAGGCTTGGCTCTGGCAGTCGCGGTCGCCGCGGCGCTCGCGCCAACCGCGCCTCAGGCCGTCGAAGTCGCGGCCGGGGACTGGAAGTTCACCCTCAACGGCAACGTTAACGCCGACTACATTCACTCAAGCTGCGAATCGAACCCGTCACCGATCGCCGGCGGCCTCGCTTGCACCTCGGTCGACGGCAATTCGACCGCCTCCTCCGTCAGCAACGGCCTTCTGCCCGCAGCTTTCGTGTTCGGCGTCGCGACAACGCAGAACGGCATCGATCTGGCGGCGACCTTTGGCATGTATCCCGGCACGAGCACCAACGACGGCGGTAGCCCGAACTTGCAGGACGGTCAGAAGCTGCCGTCCGGCAACACCGCACTGGGCAGCGCAGGTCTCGACATTCGGCAGGTCTACTTGACCTTCGGCAACAAGGACATGGGCACGTTTACGGTGGGCCGCAACATCGGACTCTTCGGCCAGGACGCGATTCTGAACGACATGACCCTTCCCGGCGTGGGCGGCCCAGGCGGCTCGGCGACGGGTTCTCCTGCCAATACGACCCTGGGCGGAATCGGGTTGGGCTACATCTACACGGACTGGCTCTCGCAGATCGACTACACGACGCCGGATCTGAGTGGTACCAAGATCACGTTCGGCATCTTCGATCCGCTGAATCCGGTCGGCGCTGTCTCGGAACCCAAGAGCGCTCCTGGCTTCCACGGCAAGATCGCCTTCACCCAGGGTGGCCTGTATCTGTCCGCTTCAGGCTTGTATCAGAAGCAGACGGCGACGCCGACAACGGCCGAGTACAACAGCCATGCGTTTGACGTCGGCGGCAAGTACGCGATTGCGGGCTTTGAGGTCATGGGCTGGTACTACAAGGCCACCGGCGTCGGCACGACGGCATTGTTCCTAAACAGCGCGGATCAATTCGGCAATGCGCGCGACTCGAACGGCTTTATTGCGCAGGTGACGTACACGGTAGGTCCGACGAAGTTCGGCATCAACTATGGCCAGAGCAAGCTCTCTGCAACGGGCGAGGAGCAAGTTGCAACGCCGGTGGAAGCGGCCGATCTAGTGTCCAACAACAACAAATGGACCGCAGGCATCTACCACAAGTTGACACCCAACCTGACGATCTTGGGTGAATACAGCAAAGTGACGTCTGAGGCGCAAAGCTCGGCAATATTCGAAAACCAGGGTAATACGTTCAACATCGGCGCGTTCCTCTCGTTCTGATCGTTCGCTTGAGCGGCGCGGCGTCGGTTTGACCGGCGCCGCGCCGTTTTTCGTTCCGGGGTTCGCGCGTTTAGTCAAATCGTAAAGCCCCGCCCCTCCTTTTTCGCCTTTTTTGCCGCGCGCTTCTCCTCGAGCGTCTTCGTCGGCTTCTTCTTGGTTTCCTTCTTCCGATCCTTGCCCTTGCTCATGTCAGTGGCTCCAGTGATTGGGGGGAACTTTTTCGACCTGCCCGGTGGAGGGCCGCTGCGCCGTAGCGCGATGCGGGTCACCCACTGGCTCGCGCCAAACGTGCTACTTTATGCCTCTTAAGTAAAGCACCCAGAAGCCAACCCCCCATGTCGCAGCCTGCCATCGAAGAGAAGCCGCCGATCAACTGGCCGACGACGCTCATGTTCATCGTGACGCCGCTCGCAGCGCTGGTGCTCGTGCCCTGGTACGGCATTGTGCACGGCTTCAGTGCCGGCTCCTGGGCAGTATTTGCGTTCTTCCTCATCGCCTGCGGCATGTCGGTTACGGCGGGCTATCACCGGCTCTGGGCGCACCGCACCTATGAGGCGCGCACCCCGCTCAAGATCCTCTACCTGATCTTCGGCTCGATGGCGCTGCAGAATAGCGCCCTCGTGTGGTGCAGCGGTCACCGTATTCATCACCTGCACGTCGACGACAACGAACGCGATCCGTACTCGGCGGGGCGCGGCTTCTGGTTCTCGCACATCGGCTGGATGCTGCGCTACTACCCCAGCGGCAATCCGGACTTCTCGAACGCGCGCGATCTTGAGCGCGATCCGCTCCTCGCCTTCCAGAACCGTCACTACCTTCTGATCGCGATCGGCATCAATGTCGCTCTTACCATCGGCGCGGGCCTTCTGGTGGGAGATGTGTGGGGCACATTCATCCTCGCAGGGCTCCTGCGCGTGGTCATCAGTCACCACTTCACATTCCTCATCAACTCGCTTGCGCACATGTGGGGCACGCGCCCCTACACGGATGAGAACAGCGCCCGCGACAACCCGGTGCTCGCATTTCTCACGCACGGCGAGGGCTACCACAACTTCCACCACATCTTCGCGCACGACTACAGAAACGGCGTGCGCTGGTGGCAGTGGGATCCGACCAAGTGGCTCGTCGCGACCATGCAGTATCTCGGCCTTGCGCGCCGCCTGAAGCGCACGCCCGCGTTTCAGATTCAGCGCGCGCTGCTGGCGATGCAGTTTCAGCGCGCCCAGGAAAAGCTTGCGAATTCCGCGCTCGCGCTGCGCGGGCGCGCCAATGTGGATTCGCTGCGCGAGCGGATCGCACAGGAGTACGAGTCCTTTCTGAACGCCGTCAGCGAATGGGCGCGCGTGAAAGAGGCCTGGTACGCCGAGAAGAAGCGCAGCGTGATCGAGCAGTGGGAGCAGGCGAGCTTCCAGACGCAGCTGCGCGAGCTCGAATACGCGTTGAAGATGCAGCGTCGCCGCCTGCGGGCGCTCTACTCCCAGCTCGCTTAAGCGCACCCCTGCCGGGTGCTTGCGGTTCGCGTGGCCGCGTGGCACCGTTTTCCTCATGGGCCGTATATTCGAAGTCCGCAAGCACACGATGTTCGCGCGCTGGAACCGCATGGCGAAGCAGTTCGCCCGGATCGCGAAGGACATCACCATGGCGGCCAAAGCCGCCGGACCTGACCCGGCATCAAACCCAACGCTGCGGCGCTTCATTCAGAACGCGCGCGCGGTCAACATGCCGAAGGACAAGGTCGAGGCGGCGATCAAGCGCGCCTCCGGCCGCGATGCTGCCCTCTACCAGCAGGTCGTCTATGAGGGCTACGCGCCGCATGGTGTTGCGCTCTTGGTAGAGACCGCGACCGACAATCCGACGCGCACGGTTGCGGGCGTCAGGAACCTCATCAGCAAAAATGGCGGCAATCTCGCCACCAACGGCAGCGTCAGCTTCCTCTTCAAGAAGATGGGCGTCTTTCGCCTGGCGCCCGCGGGCATCGATCAGGACGAGCTCGAACTCTACCTCATCGACCACGGGCTTGAAGAGATGGGCGAGAGCACGAATGACAAAGGCGAGCCCGAGCTCGTCATGCACTGCGCGTTTGCCGATTTCGGCAAGCTGCAGGAAGCGCTCGAAGCGCGCCACATCACGCCGCTCTCCGCGGAGCATGAGTATGTGTGTGCGCAGCCCATGGAGCTGCCGGAGAACGAGGCCACCGAAGTGCTCGCGCTCATCGACAAGCTCGAGCAGGACGAGGACGTGCAGCGCGTATTCCACACCCTCGCGTAGGCGCAGCGTGAGCGCGCGCCGGCGCCGCAGCGCTGCACGATTTTCGCGCGCCAGATCCGCATCCCTCGTGCCGCCGTTCACGCTGCGGTATCCTCCGCAGTCATGAGTGATTGTCGTCTGCAGTTGGCGAGAATCGAAGCTGCGAGCGAGCTTGCGCAAATGTCGCGCGAGTTCATTGAAACGGATCTTGCGCACTCGTGGACCGCAGTGCGCATCGCGCGCCACATCGAGCACCCGGAAAGCGTCGTGTTGACCGCGCGCGTCGAGTGCGCCTGTGCAGGCTTTGCCGTGATGCAGTTCGCGGATGACTCGGCGCACCTCAATCTCCTCGCGGTGCGGCCGCAGTTTCGACGCCGCGGCATTGCACGGCAGCTCCTGGGCTGGCTGCACGCGAGCGCCGTCACGGCCGGAACATTCATGATTGCGCTTGAGCTGCGCGCCACGAGCGCCGCGGCGCACGCCTTCTACGCAGCTCTCGGCTACCGCGAGGTCGGCCGCACCGCCGCCTACTATCAGGGCGTCGAGGATGCGATCCGCATGACGCGCGATCTGCGCGTCAATGACGGTGTGCTGCGCGCGCCGAAAGGTTGAGGGCGCGCGGCGCGCGCGCATCAGTCCGGCATGGGGGTCATGCGCTCCCCGAGAGCGTCCTCGAAGCCAAAATCGCGCAGATCGCGCACGCGCTGCGGATAAAGAATTCCGTCGAGGTGATCGACTTCGTGCTGCACCACGCGCGCGTGGAACCCCTCCACCGTGCGGTCGATGGGCGCGCCGGCAAGATCGAAACCCTGGTAGCGCACATGGCGCGCGCGCGGCACGAGCCCGCGCATGCCCGGTACGGACAGACACCCTTCCCAGCCCTCTTCCTCGGCGCCATCGAGCGCGGTGACGACGGGATTAATGAGCACCGTGTACGGCACCGCGGCGACGTGCGGGTAGCGCGGGTTCTCGGTGACTTCAAAGATCACCACGCGCAGGCTGACGCCGATCTGCGGCGCCGCGATGCCTGCGCCGTTCAAGGCGCGCATGGTGTCGTCCATGTCGGCGACGAGCGCCGTAAGCTCATCGCTTTGGAAATTGGCGACCGGCGCTGCCACCTGCCGCAGCAGCGGATGGCCCATTCTCAGTACGGGTTGAATGGCCATGCGTCGCCCGCGCCGCGGAGGGCGAGTGCATCCAGAGCGTCACGCTCAGCCATGCTTACCCGTGGTTTTCTCGCGCTCGATGATGGCGCTGCGCAACTCGCGCAGTTTCGCCTTGACGACGGCCGCGTTGGCCGGCCCCATGCGTATCAGGAGCTTCTGCCCCGCGGAGCGCGACTCCAGAGCCGGATCCTTGTACTCGTAGAAGACCCGCGGCTGCACGAGCGCAATCGGGCCCTGCACGTCGGGTGCTTTCAACATGTCGTCGATTACTTCAATCAGCCGGTCGTTGAAGTACTGCGACGGGTACCCGAGATTCTCGTAGGCCTGCTGGAAGAGCGGATAGAAGTGGAAGTAGACGCGCATCAGCTGTTTGGCGTCTGCGGCGCGCAGCGCCTGCACGACGCCCGTGTAGCGCTCAAAGTTCTGCGGCCCGAGGACGAGCGCGTCCTCGGTGCCGCCGGTCACGGTTGCGCCGGCGGTGGGTTTCACCGGCCGCAGTTCAACGGCAACCTTCTTGCGCGGCAGGTTGTCGACGGTGACGACGATGTGCCGGATGATGTCCTTGGGAACGAGGAACTCGCTCACCGGCTTGTCGCCGAACACACCGAGGAGCGCGGTGCGCACCGGCACGTCGCTGTCCTCAAGCGCGGGCGGCGCCACGGTGTCCGCGGCCGCCTCTTCCGCGGGGATCGGATGGTGGATGGCCGGCTCGGGAGCGGGCGCGGGAGCCGGCAGCGGACCTTGCGCAACCGGCGGCGGCGGGCTGCGATGCGTGCGGTAGTAATAGTAGCCGGCGCCGACGATCACGACTGCCACCGCCGCAGCGACCCACCAGAACGCCCTGTCCATGAATGCTTCGTCTTGCATCGCAGTGCACCCCGCAACTAATACGCACTTACTCTACTGCGCGCCGCCAGGCTCCCGCCACGAAGGCTAGGTGCCCGCACCGCGCGTCATCGCCCAGTCAAGGAGGCGGCTCGCAAGACCCCCGCCCAGACTCGACCCCGTGACATCATAGAGCTCATAGGGCTTGCCATGCAGGATCGCCTGCGCCGCGCGCATGCCGCTGCGCACGGCCGGGCCGATGCCCTCGGCCATGTCGCGCGTCGCGAGCCCCGCCGCATCGCCGGTCAGGAATGCATCCTCAATGCGCGCCACCTCGACCCGGCCGCGCAGGTAATAGCTGTAGCCGGAAGGCTCGTACTGTGCGCTCGGTGCAAGCTTGCTGTCGAGTTCGCGCGTGAAGCGTGTCCAGTGGTATTTGATGTCATGGCCGCTTTTCTTCATGCGATCGGCCATGCCGCCGATGCCGACGTTCAGCCAGCCGTTCGCCTTGGGCACATACCAGGCGTAGCCGGGAAGTTTTTTCTCGAAGAACCACAGGTGACAGTCAGGATCCTGCCAGTCGTAGGGAATCTCGTGCTCGAGCGTCACGGTCTGCAAACCGCTCGTGCGCGGGTTCGCCGCGCGAAACAGCGTCCGGTACACGGGGCAGCGCGTGCCGCCCGCGCCGATCAGATAGCGGCACTCAAAGGCATCGTCGACGACATAGACGCCGCGCTCGCGGCGGATGCTGCGTACCGCGTGCTGCACCACCGGCGCCTGCGAGCGCTCGAGGAGCCAGGCGTCAAACTCGAACCGCCGGATCGAGTGCTGCACCGAGGGCACGCGCAGGTGCACGCCTTTCAAATGCACATGCAGCCGCTCGAAGGTGAGGAAGCGGTGCGGGTAGGACGCCACATCCATTTCCAGGTCGCGCACCACCTCCGGCGTGATCCAGCCCGCGCACAGCTTCAGGCGCGGAAAGGCTTCCTGATCGACCACCACCACGTCGGCGCCGCCGCGGCGCAGCTGCCAGGCAGCGGAGGAGCCCGCGGGGCCGCCGCCCACGATCAAGACGTCGCAGGAGCGCATGAATCGTGGTCTCCGCTCAGCCTTGGTACAGGTGAGCGCGCGTCAAAGGGATCTCGTTGTTGTCCCGCGGCGCAAACACCACTTGGAAGAGCTGCAGGGTGCCCATGGTGAATGCGGCGACGGAGCCTGCGAGGTACAGCCGCCACATGCGCACGAATTTCTCATCGAACATGCTTTTCACACGCTCGCTCGCCGCCTCATAGCGCTCGAGCCAGTGGCGCAGCGTACGCGCATAGTGCAGGCGCAGGTTCTCGACATCGAGCACCGACAGATCCCAGGGCTCGAAGATCTGCATCATCTCGGCGATCGACGGCGCGTACGCGCCCGGGAAGATGCGCCGCTCGATCCAGGCGTGCAGTGGCGCGGGATAATTCCTGCCGATCGAATGGATGAGGCCGCGGCCATGGCGCGGCAGGCATCGATTGACGATGCGCCCGAGCTCTCCATAGTTCTCCAGACCCACATGCTCGAGCATGCCGACGGAAACGAAGGCATCGTAGCGCCCGGAGATATTGCGGTAATCGTCCTCGACGTACTCCACCTGCGAGCTCAAGCCTTCTGCCTGGGCGCGGGCGCGCGCATACATGATCTGCTCGTGCGAGATGTTGAAGGCGCGCACCTTCACGCCATAGTGACGCGCCATGTGCAGCCCGAGGCTTCCCCATCCGCAGCCGGCTTCGACGACGCTCTGCCCGGGCTGCAACTGCACCTTGCGGCACACGTGGTGCATCTTGGCCACCTGCGCCTCATCGAGCGTGGCGGCGACCGTGGGGTAGTAGGCGCAGGTATAGGACATCGTGCGTCCGAGCCAGAGCGAATAGAAATCGTTGCCGATATCGTAGTGACGGTGAATGTTGTCGCGCGAGCCTGCCAGAGTATTGGCACGCGGCGCGCGATGGCGCTTGACGAGGCGCCGCAACAGGGAGGGTGACGCGACTTTGCGCGGTGCACTCTTGTAAACGGTTTCGAGAAAATCAACGAGATCGCCTTCGACGCTGATGCGGCCGTCGCTGTAGGCGTCGCCAAATCCCAGCTGCGAATCGGTAAAGAGCGTAAAGAGCGTGGCGCGATCCGCGATGCGCAGCTGATGCACCATTTCCGCGCCCGAACTTGAGACGCGCTCGCCGTTCCAAAGCAGGAATTCAATGGGCGGGTTGCCCAGGTGCGACAACAGCCGTTCGATGAGCCGCGCCTCGATGGAGCGGCGCGCGCGTGGCGGCTCAGCAAGCTGCGTAGCATCTGCGTCGCAAGTGCTGTCTGACCCGCGCACACTCTGCTCCACGGCGTTCATACTCATCCCCTCACGGCTCTTAAGCGCCGATGTTATGGACGATGCTACACGGGGAAAGCCGCAGGCGCGACGATCCGAGAAAGGCGAGCTAAGAGGCCTCCTGTCGCGCCGAGGCCACAGCGAAGCGTAAGCTTAACAAATGCATCATAGCACTTTTCGAGCGCTCGTCGTCAGGGCGCGCGCGCGTACCCCACAAGTTCAACGTAGCCCTGTCCGGAGATGTTCCCGGCGCCGGAACGGCCGGATACGTCGACGGCTCCCTCCCAGTAGAGGGGGCGACCGTCGAGCTCCTGATCCGCCAGCACGGGCCGTAGGTCGACGCTGAGGCCGAGCGCAGGCACGTCGAGCCTCCAGCGCGCCGGATAGCGCCCGCCGCGCGGGCTCAGCCAGTGCTCCTCGACCCTGATTCTGACGTCGTCGCTCGTGAGAGCGCGTACCCGCCCATCCGGCCCCACCCAGGTGCCGGCACTGTGCGCGTCGCTGCGCCCGTCGCGGCGGCGCAATGAATAGAACATGAGTTCGCTGCCATCGGCGAACTGCAGCGCGAACCAATCCCAGCCCGCCTCATCCGCGCCGAGGCCGCCGCTGCCCCACTCACGATCAAGCCATGCGCTGCCGCGGACGCTGAGCGTCTGCCCGTCGCGCGCAAGCTCGCCGCGAACGCTGAGGCGCGGGATAGAGTAGTAGTAGCTGGCATCCCCGGGGGCGCTCGATTTCTGGCTGAGCCCGCGATCTCCATTCAACACCGGGGGAAGCTCCGCCGTCACTTCTACATCGAGCGCGTAGCCGCGCTCCGCCGCGCGGATACGCCAGCTGCCGCCTGCCTCCTCGAGCGACCAGTCCTCGAGCCAGACCTTGAGTGGATTCGCCTGTGCCCCGCTCAGCCCCAGGGCATCGCGCGCGAAGCGCTCCTGGAAACGAAACTGCCCGCGCCCGATGTCAGTCACTGCAAAATGCGCGATGTACATCTGCTGCGTGCGCCAGCGCGACGCATCCGCCTCGGCAGCCGCCGCGCGCGCAACGGCGACGCGGAAGAATGTGAGTTCAAATCCAAAGCGCTCGCCGGAAGGCGCGGCCAGATGCCCCGTCAGGTACCACCATTCGTGGGCAAAAGTGGGATGCGCCGCGTGGTCGCGCGGAAATTCAAATGCGCGCGGCGCCAGGGCCTGCTCGAAGGAGGCGCCTGCGCTGCCGAAAGGCAGCACGCCATCCGCTGCGCAAGCTACCGCGGTGAGGCCGGCGGCGACGAGGGCAAGCACCGCGCCAGGCACGAGCATTACTCCTCCCGAATGGCCTGCGCAAGCGGCGCGCGCGCGCTGCGCCAGGACGGATAGAGTCCCGCCACCAGCGCCGCCGCGAGCGCAACTGCCGCGGCCGTGCCGAATGCCTGCACATCTACATGCAGATCGATCTGCCAGCCGAAGGCACGCCGATTGACGACGTCGATCAGCATGAGCGCGGTCAGCACGCCCGCGGGCAGCGCCGTCAGCAATGCGACCACGCCGATGAAGCCCGTCTGTGCCTCAATGAGAAGAGCGACGCCGCGCGGGGTGAGTCCGAGCGAGCGCAGCAGCGCAAGTTCGCGCGCGCGCTCAAGCTCCCAGGCGACGAGCGCGCTGACGAGGCTCAGGGCCGCAACCCCCGCCGTCAGCCAGTAGAGGACGCGCGTGATGGTAAAGGTGCGCTCAAAGATGCTCATCGACAGTGCGCGCACCTCGGCGTTGGAACGGATGAGGAGCGCCTGGCGTCCTGCCGCCGCGGCGTGCAGTTGCGCCAGGACGGCTCCCGCCTGCGCGGCTGGCGCAAGATAAAGACCGAGCGCCGTGACCGCGTCATCCTGCCACCAGCGCGCGTAGGCGGCGCGGTTGAGCAACGCCGTGCCGGCATCGTTACCGTATTCGCGATAGATCCCCGCGACCTCGAACGTGTGCGGGCCGCGTGCCGTGATGAGTGTCAGCTCTTTGCCGACGGCAAGGCCGAGCCGCCAGGCGAGTGGCTCCGAAATGACGAGCGCCCCGCGCTCATAGGCGCTCCACACCGACGCGGCATTGCCCGCGGTCAGCTGAAACCCCGCGTAGCTTGCGGGCGCGAGCGTCAACGCATCGAGCGACACCGGGCCAAAGGCCGCGGATTCGACGCGCACTCGCCGGCTCTCGCTGTGCGCGATGATGCCCGGCATTGTCACGAGCGCCGCCGCCACGGCCGGCTCGATGCGCCGCTCCGGGCGCGCAAATCCCGGCCCCGGCGCGGTCACGTAAAAGTCAGCGCGCAGCGTGCGCCCGAGCCAATCGTGCAGCGACTCGCGGAAACTATCAACCATGAGCGCAACGCCGATCATCGCGCACACGGCAAGGCTCAGCGCCGCGACGGCAACGCCGGTGCGCGACAGCGAGGCTGCGATGTCGTTGAGCGCCAGGTGAGCGATGGGGCTTGCGCGGGCGCTCAAATGCGCCGCCGCACGCGCGCTCGCGCGCAGCGCCGCAGGCGCGAGCGCCGCTACCGCGAGCAGCAGCAGAAAAAGCGCGACGAACCCGGCAAAGAGGCTGCGTGTCGAGCCCGCGACGATGGCGAGCGCCGCGCCGCCGAGGAGCGCACTTGCGAGAAGGAGCCAGCGCGAGGCATCGACGGCGCGCGCTTCGAGGACGGAGCGTTTAAGGCCGAGCTGCGGGCTCGAGCCCGCCGCTTCCAGCGCAGGTATGGCCGCGGCGATGAGCGCCACGCCGATGCCGGCGGCGAGCGCCTTCAGGATTGAGCTTGCGGGCAGCGTCACGCGGCTGACGGCGACGACGAAGTAAAGGTCATTGATCGTACCGGCGACGAGCCGCACGAGCGCATGGCCGATGACGGCTCCGAGGAGCACACCCAATACCGCACCCACGGCGCCGATCAGTGCGGCCTCGCCGAGAAGCGTCGCCAACAGCGCCCGACGCGTCGCGCCGAGCGCCCGCAGCACGCCGATGGTCGCGCGCCGCTGCACGACGGCAAAACTCACCGCACTGTAGATGAGGAAGAAGCCCACCAGGAGCGCAAGCAGGCTCATCGCCTGCAGATTGACCGTAAAGGTCGCAGCCAGATCAATATTCTCGCGCGTGCGGCTGCCGACGGCGCGCACCTCAACCCCTGCGGGCAGGCGCTCCTTGAGGCGCGCAAGCGCAAGCTCCCCGTCCCTGCCCGCAGGTACCCGCAGCGCGATACGCGACAGATGTCCGATGAGATGCAGCCATTCCTGCGCCTGCGCGATGTCGGTGAGGAGGAGCGTCTCATCCCCGGGCCGCTCGGCGCGGAGTCGCGCGAGGAGCTGCGCAGTTCGGGTGCGTCCGCTCACTTCCAGGGCAAATGAGTCCCCCGGCTCAAGATGCAGCTGCTCTGCAGTGCCCGGCGCCATCATGAGCGTGCCTTCTTGCGTGAACCAGCGTGCCAGCTCGCCGGGCTGCACTGCAGCCGCGCCAGCTGCGAATGCGCTGCCGTCAAAGGCGGGGCTTGCGAAGGGATCGATGCCCACGAGCTGCATGCTCCGATCGCCGATCGCCGCATAGCCCTCGACGAGCGGCGCGAAATCGATCGGCAGGCCCGCGCGCGCGAGCGCGACGTACAGGCGCTCATCGATGCCCGCAGGGCCGGCCACGATCTCGTGCGTCGCGGCGCCGTTCACCGCGTCGATCGAAAGCTCAAATGCACGCGCGGCGCTCGCGGTGGCCATATCCACCGCCGCGATTGTCGCCACCCCGAGCGCAAGCCCCACGAGGGCGAGGAGCAGCTGCGCCGGATGCCGCACGAGATGGCGCAGAACTGCCGCCCAGGACAGGCGCATCTAGGAGCCCTCCTCGAGCGCGCGTGCCTGCAGGCGCCCGTCGATAAGTTCGAGAACGCGGTCGGCAGCGCGCGCAAGAGCCGGATCGTGCGTGGCAATGAGGAGCGCGGCCGAGCGGCGCTGCGCGAGCGCGCGCAGGAGCGGCACGATCTCGCGCGCGCTGCCCTGGTCGAGATTGCCGGTGGGCTCATCGGCGAGCAGCAGCGCCGGTTCATGCACCAGAGCGCGCGCAATGGCGACGCGCTGCTGCTCGCCGCCGGAGAGCACGTCGACGCGGCTGTGCAGACGCTCGCCAAGGCCGACCTCAGCAAGCGCCGTACGGCTGCGCGCGCGCGCCGCAGCGCCGCGCACGCCGTTCAACTCCAGAACGAGGCGCACGTTCTCCTCGACGTCAAGCGTCGGCAGGAGATTGAAGAGCTGATAGACGAAGCCGACGTGCTTGCGGCGGAACAAGGTGCGCTCGGGCTCGCCGAGCGCACTCACCACGCGCCCGTCGAATTCGATCGTGCCGCCGTCGGCACGATCGATGCCGCTCACGAGGTTGAGGAGCGTCGATTTGCCCGAGCCGCTGCGGCCGACGATCGCGACCACCTCGCCGGCGCCGATCTGCGCGCTCACATGGTCGAGCACGCGGTGCACGCGTTCGCCTTCACGAAAGCTGCGCGACAGATCGCTGATTCTGAGCACGGCGCTAGCGTGCGCCGCTGCACGCCAATCCGCCACGCAGCGCCGCGGCAAGATCCGCGTAGGCTCGCGGATCAAACACCTCGGCCGCATCCCAGTCATAGGCCCAGGGATGCTGCGTGCGCAACGCGGCAGGTTCGTCGGCATAGCGCGGCACGATATGCGCGTGCAGGGCAGGCTCGAGATTGCCGAAGATTGCATAGTTGATGCGCAGCGCGCCGGTCACTGCAAGGAGCGCATCGCCCACCAGAGTCATGTCGAGGAGGAAGCGCGCGCGTTGCTCCGCTGCGAGACTATTGATGTCGGGAACCACCGGATCGGGCAGCAACAGCGCATAGCCGTACACAAACTGCCGCTCGCCGAACATGACCCAGCCCGAAGGCAGTGCCGCGATGACACGCGGATCGCCGGCGCGCGCCGCGGCCACGAGCGCATGAATGGCCGTCGGCTGGGGCGATGCGGCAGCGCTCATACGCTGCCCGTGTCGCCGGCGTGCGCATTCACAGTCACCACCGTCGCCTTGGGAAAGAAGTTGAACTCCGAGGCGCTCGCCCAGGTGTAGGCGCCCATGGCGCGCCCGATGACCAAATCCCCGCAGCGCAGCTGCGGCAGCATGACATTCTCCGCGATGACATCGATGCTGTCGCAGGTCGGGCCTGCCAGCACGCACGGCGAGCGCTCGCCAGTGCTGCGCAGCGCCTCGATGGGATAGCGCGCATGATCGTACATCTGGCCGCTGTAGGAGCCGTAGAGTCCGTCGTCGAGGTAGTACCACCACAGGCCCTCACGGCGTGCGCGTCCCATGACGGCCGCGACGCCGATGGCGGCCGGGCCCACGATGAACCGTCCCGGCTCCGCAATGATGCGCAGCCGCCGCGGCAAGCGCGCGAGCGCCGCGCGGATCGGCGCACAGAAGCTGCCGATTTCCTGGCTTTTCTGCGCGTATGAAATCGGAAACCCGCCGCCGATATCCAGCGTGTCGAGCACGCCGAGCTTCTCGCGCCGCGCCGCGCCGAGCAGCCGCGCGCACGCATCTATTGCCTCGACGTGCTTGCCGGAATTGGGCGCCTGCGAGCCCACATGAAAAGACAGGCCGCGCACCGCGACGTCCAGATCCGCCGCGAGCCGCGCAAGGTCGAGCGCCTCCGACGGATCGCAGCCGAACTTGCGCGACAGATCGCACACCGCGCCCGGGCTTCTGAAGGACACGCGCAGCAGGAGCTCGGCGCGGTCGGTGAACCGGGCGAACTTCCTCACTTCGTCGGCATTGTCGGCGACGAAGGTGCGCACCCCGAAGTGCAGGGCGTTTCTGATATCGCGCTCGGTCTTGATCGGATGGGAGTGAATGCAGCGCTCGGGTGCTACTCCCAGAGCCGCCGCGAGCTGCACCTCGCCGGTGGTTGCAAGATCGAGGCAGCCGCCCTCCTCGATGACCGTGCGCACCGCCGCCGCATGCGGCAGCGGCTTCAGCGCATAGTGCAGATCGACTCCGGGCAGCACCCGCGCAAGCTTGCGGTACTGCGCGCGTATGCGCTCGCAATCGAGGATGAGGAGCGGCGAGCCGAATTCGCCGACCAGCCGCCGTACGTGGGCAGGCTCGAATGGATCAATGAAGCGTGTCATTACCGCTGTAAATAATTGGCCGTGCCGGTGGGATCGCTTGCGATCCAAGCACGGTGGCGAGTGGCTACTGCTTTATTCGGTAGACCGTGCCGTCATCCGCGGCGCCGCCCGACAGGGTGGTCCCGAAAATGGTGCCATCGGCATTGACCTTCAAAGGCCCGGTGGGATTGGCGCCATCGCCCTGCCCACCACCGAAGTTGTGCAGAATCGTCTTGGTCCAAAGCTGGCCCGGCGCAGCAGGCGTGAGCGCGAACACCGTACCGCGGTAAAGCGCGCCGCCAAATTCGGTGGTGCCATAAAGCGTGCCGTGTGCATCCAGTGTCAGGCCGCCATCGGGCAATTCGCCGTCTTCGACGCCCTGAAACTCGTACAGGATGGTCTTGGTCCACGGGGCGCCGAGCGCGCTCGGCTGATCCAGACGGAATACGGTTCCCGTCTCATATTCCCCGTTGGCACCTGGCAAACCGCCGTCCGCGGTCACGCCGTAGAGTGATCCGGTGGCGTCGGCGATCAGCCTGCCGACCGGGACTGAACCGTCAGCGCCGCCCTCGAACTGATAGATGACGCGCTCGGTCCAGCCGTCCTTGCTCCGAATCAGCCGGAAAACCGTTCCGCACCCGAGATCGCTGCAGATCCCGGTTCCACCTGTCGTCGTGACGCCAACGCTTGCCGATGGACCGCTCGCAAGCAAGGTGCCGTCGGGTGTGGCGCCGTCCGGCGATGAGGTGAAGATGTGCAGAATGGTTTCGGTCCATGGGCCGGTTGGCGTCTGCGGCGGCGTCAGCGAAAACGCAGTGCCGTAACCGTCCAAGCCGGGTCCGGCGCCGCCCAAGATCGTCGTGCCGCTCAACACGCCGGTGGAATCGACCAGCAAAGAGCCGGAAGGCGAAGAGCCGTCGTAGCTGCCGGCGAAGCGATAGAGCGTCGCGAACTTCCAAATCGTGGGGTCGGCAGTGGGCGTCAAACTGAAGGCCGTGCCTCGGCCGTTGGCGGTGCCGCCACCGTCCAGAGTGACCCCGTAGAGCACACCTGCGGATGTCCGCGTGATGCCAAGCGGTAAGCCACCCTGCGCCAGGTCGGGAAAGCGCTTCAGTATCCTCTCAACCCATGAGTGGCCCGCGCCCTGCGGTGGTAAAAGCTGGAACACCACCCCACCGTATGCGATTCCGTCGGAATCGGTTGTGCCGAACAAGGAACCGTCTGGCCCAAAGATGACCCCGGCTTCGGGATTGATGCCGTGCGCGCCGCCTGGGAACTCGTAGATGGTCGAAAAATCCGGCTCCGCCTGAGCGCTGACAGCCATCGCCATTCCAATGCTGAGGATGATGCCGCGCGCAAGCTGCGCGATCGTGCCGCGCCCGTGAAGATGTCCCATTGCCTGCTCCTCGAGTATCGCTAGTTCTTCTAGCTGCAGATCTTGAGGCAAGTCTACACGTGATCTTCTCTGAGCCGCTTTCAAGCGGCGGAGCAGGCCCAGGACGTCGCGCGCCACCGCGGCGCGCGAGGAAAGTCGATTTCTAGGGCAGCATCGCCACGGATCCGGTGACGTCGATTTCGCTCATGCCGCTTGCCGCGCGCAGCAGGCGGTCGCGGATCGCATCCCAGCGCTCATCCGGCGGCACCTCCTGCACGAGGATGCGGCGGCAGGCCGCTTTATCAAGCGTACGCAGATTGGCGTAGAGCCCGTGCCCGTACTGCTCGGGGCGGCGTCCTGCATTGACCCAGGTGACATAGGTATGCGCCTTGAGCGGCAGGCGTTGCGCGAGCACCGCGATGCGCCGGCCGCCCTCGGAGAGCGCCGCGGCCTGCGCATCGATCTGCCCCGTGGGCACGATGGTCATCGGCGTGCGCGGCGAGTAGTGCGACGCAGAGCTGCCCGGCACGCGCGGGGATTGCAGATCCGGGCCGAGCGAGAGCTCGCCAACCACCTCACGCATTTGACTGGCCGTGACCGCACCCGGACGCAGCAGGCGCACGTGCGCGCCATCGAAGGCGACAATGGTTGATTCCAGTCCGATCTGGCATTCGCCGCCATCGAGGACGATGCGCACCGCATCCCCGAGCTCATCGCGCACGTGTTCCGCCCGCGTTGGGGAAAGCCGCCCGTAGCGGTTGGCTGACGGGGCAGCGATGGCCCCGCCGAAGGCGGTGAGCAGTTGCTGCGCCATCGTGTGCGCGGGCACGCGCACCGCGACCGTGTCCTGAGCGCCGGTAAGGATGTCATGCACGTTGTAGGCGCGCGGCAGGACCATCGTGAGCGGCCCGGGCCAGAAGCGCTCAGCCAGCCGCGCCGCCGGCTCCGGAACTTCCCGCACCCAGTGATGCAGGTAGCGCGCGCTATCGAGGTGGACGATCACAGGATGCGTCGTCGGCCGACCCTTGGCCTCAAAGATCTTGCGCACCGCCTCCGGGTTTTTGGCATTCGCGCCGAGGCCGTAGACTGTCTCGGTGGGAAATGCGACGAGCTCGCCGTCGCGCAGCGCCTGCACGGCGGTCTCGATTTCAACCTGAGTCGCTCTGGCCACCTTAACCATGGCGCGGATTCTACCAAGGCGCGCCGCAAGTTCCCGTGAGGAGCCGCAGCGCCGTTGACAATGCCCACGCCGTCGCGCTTATTGCGCCGTTTGCGTGCGCGACAATGATTTGAGTTGACAATACACCGCGATTCAGAATGCGGCGCGCGCGTGTCTACTCGAGCGCGTGACGCTCCCAGCCGCTCGGCGTGCGCCGCAGTTCATAGGCCGGCCAGTAGTGCTTGTCGAGCTTCAGCGTGATCACCTCCGGAGCATTGTTCCAGGTGATCGTCCGCAGGCGCAGCGAGGAGCGATCCGGCCGCCCGGTAACGACGCCCAGGAATGCATCCAGATCCGGAGTCGGGATGCCGTCGACTTCAACAATGCGGCGCCCCGGAAATAGGCCGTAGCGCGTCGCCGGTGACCCATAGGAGAAATAGCCCACATACACGCCGACCGGCGGAATGCCGCGCTGCGCGCTCATCGCCCGATGTGGCGCCTGCAAAGTGGCCCCTGCCCACTGCACGATGCGGTCGATGTCCATGCCGGGAAGCTCGACCGTGTCGACGTTGATCGTCTGCTCGCTGCGGCCGCGCCACACCGTCACCGCGACCCGCTTCTTATCCCCGACCGCGCGTTCAACTTCGCGAAACCGCGTGACGACTGCGCCGTCGATGGCGAGCACGAGGTCCCCCTGCTGCAGAACCTTGGTGGCCGGCGAGCCGCCCACGACGCGCTCCACTCCGAGCACCTGGCGGCGCGACACACCGTGCGCGGCAAGCTTCGTCGCCCATTCCTCCGAGAGGCCGAAGTCGCGGGCGCTCGAGATCGGCTGCACCGAGAATTCAACTTCGAGTGAATGCAGCGGCCGGTCGTTGCGCACGCGCTCGAGCATCTCGCTCACCAGATCGATGGATACGCCTTTGTTGTCCTGCGCGATCTCGCGGCCGTTCTCGTAGGCGAAGCTCGACCAGAGCCCCAGCACGCGATCATCCGAGTCCAAGAGGACTCCGTCATAGTCGAGCGGTGGATTGACGAGCTGCGCGACCTCGATGTTGCTGTCGCGAAAGCGCATGGTGCGCGACAGCGGCAACTCGAGCGGCTCGATATCGGCGATCTGCGTGCTGCGCGAGCGGATCTCGCTGTCGGCGGCGAGTCCCACGATGCGTACGGTGTCGCCGGCGGCGAGCTCCTGCATCGCAAGCTTCGCAGCTTTCACCGGCGTGGTCCCGATCAGCTTCGGGTCGTAGGCGACGACGGCAAGATTGTGCAGCGGATGGATGTACACCACGCGCCCCGGCACCTGTACCGTACCCGCAAACGTGATGTTGACGTCGCCGACCGAGACCGGCACGGTGTTGCGGTCCACCGCCACCAAACCGCGCTCGGCATCGAGGATGAGCCCGGTGCCGTGATAGTTGCGCTCGGTGATGCCGGAGATCGAGTACGGCATGTCAAAGCTCACCTGTACGAGCGAGGCTGCGATCTTTGCGAGCTTCGAATCCCTGAAGCTCGGATACACCGTGCTGACGGGCTTCTCGGGCTTGGGGTCCGGGCCCGCCGCAAGATCCTTGCAGGGCCATAAGCCGAGCGTGTCGTCGCGCGTACAGTGATGCGCGGGGAACCACTTGCGGTCCATACGGAAGGAACGCAATTGGCTGCCGTTCGGATCGTCGATGGTGAAGAAGCGCACGACGGCGCGATCGCCGTCGCCCAGGCTTGCGAGCGCCGCCTCGAACTCGTCGATGTTGTCGGTCTTCTTCGAGTCGAGCGTCGTAATCACGGCGCCGCGCGGAATGCCGGCGGCCGAGAACACGTAGCCCGGGTTCGCGACATAGACGCCGCGGGTCGGCACGTTGAAATGCCGCGCCTGCTGATAGGAGAGCGTGTTGACGACCGCTTCGCCAAACTCCACAAATGCATTGGGCGTGATGCTGTTCAGATCGATGACCGGCAGTTTCGCCGACAGCGGTTTTCCGCCGCGCTCGAGCTCGAGATTGACGCTGCCGCCGACCGAGGAGTCGAGCACTTCCTCGAGCGATTCGAACTGCGTGGTGTAGCGTCCATTCAAGCGCACCAGAACGTCGCCCGCCTGCAGCACCCCGAAGCTCGCCGATCCAGGCAGCACCTCGTTGATGACCAGCATCCCCGTATAGAGCGGATATGCCTTGCGCACCGCCGCTTCCGTGCCGGCATTGAGCCCGAGGCGCTTCAACTCATCGTACGGCACGTAGCTGAAGATGGTCGCAAGAGTTCCGCGCGTCACGGGCTTGCCTTGCTGAATCAACTCCAATGCGCGCCGCACCCGCCCGAGCGGCAGATAGAAGCTCGAGGCCGCGCCGCTCGCGCCGCCGGCATTCAAACCGACGACACGCCCGCGGATGTCCACGACCGGCGATCCGGAGGAGCCGCCGGACGTGCCCGACGCGGCCTGCAGATAAAAGGTGTTGAAGTCGTTGTACTTGGCGACGCCGTAGTCGGGCGCGTCGCGGTCGAGGCGTGCAAGCGTGCCGGCAAGGATGGACAGCTGCTCGCCCGCGTTGTTGCCGACCACGCGGATCTCGCGCCCGATCTGCGCGCCTTCCGGATAAAGCGGCAGCGCCTTGGGCTTGATGAAGTGCAGTTTGGAAGGATCGTAGCGATACAGGCCGAAATCGTGTACCGGATCCCGATAGATGGGATAGAGCTGCACTTCCTCGCGGTTGAGAAAGGTCGCCGTTGATGTGACCGGGCCTGGGGTCACGACATGGCGATTGGTCAGGATGAGGCCGCGTTCGGCATCGACGACGAATCCCGTCGCCTGCGCGGAAGTGTTCCACTCCGTATCGAAGGAGCGCACGGCGTCGACCTCGATGGATACGACGGAGCTCGCGATGCGCTCGAGGGTCACGGCCCAGTCGGGGCTTTCCTCGACTGCGGCGGCCTGCTGCGCGAGCTGCGCTGCCTGCCGGCCTTGCCGCGGGCCCGGGGCTGACTGCGGCGGAAGCTGCGGCGCGGGGGTGGCTTCCGATGGCGGCGGGGGTGGCTCGGGCGGCTGTGCATGCAGCACCAAGGGCGCAAGCAGCCCGATGAGGATAATTGACGCGCGTCGCATAGATCTCCCAGCGGCTAATGGCCGATCAGCACCAGCAGCCACACGCCGCCGAGCAATACAAAAGACATGAATACAGCGGCAGAGCCCAAGTCCTTTGCCAGCCCCGCCAGTGCGTGGTGCTCGTAGCCGATCCGATCGACGGTCGCCTCGATGGCGCTGTTGATGAGCTCGACGATGAGGATGAGCAGCACGGGCCCGACGAGCAGCGCACGTTCCACGCCGCTGTGCCCGAGCCATAAGCCCACAGGTATGACGAGCGCCGCCAGGCAGAGTTCCTGCCGAAAGGCGGCTTCGTCGCGGAATGCTCCCGCAAGCCCGCGCCCGCTCGCGCCAAAGGCACGCCAGAGGCGCACGAGGCCGCGGGGCTTGAGGCGATCTATACCGCCTCCTTCGGCTTCCATGTCAGATCGAGCTGCTTTGCCGCGCGCACGTCATCCAGGCGGCGCACCGGCAGGCTGTGCGGCGCGCCCTTCAGATACTCGGGTTCCTCGCGCGCCTCGCGCTCGATGCGGATCATGGCATCGGCGAACGCATCGAGCACTTCGCGGCTTTCGGTTTCCGTCGGCTCAATCAACAGACATTCCGGAACGATGAGCGGAAAGTAGGTCGTCGGCGCATGGAAGCCGTGATCGAGGAGCCGCTTTGCGAAGTCCATCGCGTTCACGTCCAGTTCGCGCGCCTCGCGCTTCAACGTAATGATGAACTCGTGGCTCGCGCGCCGCTGCGGATACGCGGCCTCGAAGCCCGCCTGCTGCAGGCGCGTGAGGAGGTAGTTCGCATTCAATGTGGCGTAGTCGCCGACCGCGCTCATGCCCGTGCGTCCGAGCATGCGCATGTAAATATAGGCGCGCAGCAGCACCCCGGCATTGCCCATGAATGCGGAGAGCCGCCCGATCGACTGCGGCAGGTCCGCTTCGGCGAGCCAGCGGTAGCGCTCGGCATCGCGCCCCACGATCGGGATCGGCAGGAACGGCAACAGCCGCGCACTCACTCCGACTGCGCCGGCCCCGGGTCCACCGCCGCCATGCGGAGTGGAGAACGTCTTGTGCAGATTCATGTGAATCGCATCGAAGTCCATGTCGCCCGGGCGCACCTTGCCGAGGATGGCGTTGAGATTGGCCCCGTCGTAGTAGAGCAGGCCGCCCGCGGCGTGCACGATACGGGCGACCTGCTCGATGCCGCGCTCAAAGATGCCCAGCGTCGAAGGGTTGGTCAACATGATGCCTGCAGTGTGCGGTCCCACCGCCGCCTCGAGCGCCGCGATGTCGATATCGCCTTGCGGTCCGACGCGGATCTCGCGCACGGTGCAGCCGCACATCATGGCGGTGGCGGGATTCGTGCCGTGCGCAGCCTCCGGCACGATGATCTCGGTGCGCGCGAGATCCGCGCGGGCGCGGTGATAGGCACGGATCATCGCAACGCCGGCGAACTCGCCATGCGCCCCGGCCATGGGGCTCAGCGACACTCCCTGCATGCCGGTCACTTCCTTCAGCATCTCCTGCAGCTCGAACATGCACGCCAGGAACCCTTGCCCGTGCGACTCGGGCCCGAGCGGATGGCGCCCAAGGAACTCCGGCAGCATCGCGTACTGATTGCAGGCCTTCGGGTTGTACTTCATCGTGCACGACCCGAGCGGATAGAAGTGCGTGTCGATTGAGAAGTTCATTTGCGACAGGCGCGTGAAGTGGCGCACCACCTCGAGCTCGCCAACCTCAGGCAGGAGCGGCGGGGAGTGGCGCTTGAGATTCTCCGGAAGCTTGGCCGGGTGCGCGACTTCCTCGGGCCACTGATCGCGGCTGCCGCGGCCAGGACGCGAATACTCGAAGATCACCTTTTCCCGCAGTGCTGACATAGTCGTAAGATCCTGTGCGGCGCCGTATCAGGCGGCGCGTGCCGCCTTCATGACGTCGCCAAGCGCGGTCGCATAGCGCTCGATTTCCGCGCCCGTCTTGGTTTCCGTGGCACAGACGAGCAGTGCATGGCCGAGCTCCGGATAGTGCTCGGCGAGATCGAAGCCCGCGAGGATGCCACGATCCGCAAGGCGCTGCAGCACCGACGCCACGGGCCGATCGAGCGCCACCACGGATTCGTGAAAACAGGGACTTGCGAACACTCGGCGCACCCCGGGCACGCGTGTCAGCGCAGCAACGAGTTCAGCGGTGCGCGCGTGCGAGGCGGCCGCCACGCGCGCGAGCCCCTGCGGACCCATGAGCGACATGTAGATCGTCGCGGCGGTCACGAGCAGGCCCTGGTTGGTGCAGATGTTGGACGTCGCGCGCGCGCGCCGAATGTGCTGCTCGCGCGCCTGCAGGGTGAGCGTAAATCCGTCCCGCCCGCTCACATCGACAGTGCGTCCGACGATCCGCCCGGGCATCTGCCGCACATGCGCAAGACGCGTGGTCATGAAGCCGAAATAAGGGCCGCCGGAGCACAGCGGCACCCCGAGCGGCTGACCTTCGCCGACCACGATGTCGGCGCCGCCCGGCCCCCACTCTCCCGGTGGCTTCAGGAGCGCAAGCGAAGTGGGATTGACGACGGCGATGACGAAGATGTCGCGTTCGCGTGCCCAGCGCGTGAGCGCATCGACATCTTCGAGCACGCCGAAGAAGTTCGGCTGCTGGATGACGAGCGCCGTCACGTCCTGCGCGTCGAAGCGCGCCAGTGCCGCGGCAGGCGTGCGCCCGTCCGCGGCGCCGTAGGGCAGCTCCTCGAAACGCACCGCCTGGTTGCCCGCGGCGGCGCTCGCGACCTTGCGGTAATGCGGATGTACGCTCCGCGGTACGAGCACGCGCTGCGCCTTTGACTTGCGATTGGCGCGCACCGCCATGAGACAAGCCTCCGCCAGCGCCGAGGCGCCGTCATAGAGCGAGGCGTTGGCGACCTCCATGCCCGTCAGGCTCGCCATCATCGTCTGGTACTCGTAGATGACCTGCAAGGTGCCCTGACTCGCCTCCGCCTGATAGGGCGTATAGGCGCTGTAGAATTCGCCGCGCGTCGCAACCGCCCACACCGCCGCCGGAATGTGATGCTCGTAGGCGCCGGCGCCGATGAAACACAGCGGCCGGCCGTCGGTTTGCGCACGCGCGCTCATGAGCTTGCCGATCTGCATCTCGTTCATCGCCGCGGGAATGCCGTCGAGCGAGCGCACGCGCAGCGACGCGGGGATCTCATCAAAGAGCTGCTCGATGCTCGCAACTCCGATTGCCGCGAGCATCTCGGCAACGTCCGCTTCGGTATGCGGGATGAAAGCCATCAGGCACCCTCCGCGCGCAAAAGCTCTGCATACTCGGCTGCGGACAGTAACGCTGCTTGCGCAGCGCCCGCCGGCTTAAGGCGCAGCAGCCAGCCACGGCCGAAAGCGTCCTGATTGATGAGCTCAGGCTGCGTCGCCAACTCGGCGTTGCCCGCCGTGACTTCGCCCGCGAGCGGACAATACACATCCGAGGCCGCCTTCACCGACTCGACCACCGCGCAGGCCTCACCGCTGGCGAGCACCCGCCCCTTCTCCGGCACCTCAACAAAGACGAGATCACCGAGCGCCTGCTGCGCGTGATCGGTGATGCCGATTTCGACGCTGCCGTCGGCGAGCATCCGCACCCACTCGTGGCTCTTGGTGTACTTGCGATCGGTGGGAACCTGGCTCATGAGTAATTTTCCGTGCGTGTAGGTTGAGGGAAGAATTGCAGTCAGCTGACGAGCGGCTTGCCCGCGCGCACAAACGGCGGCTTGACGGTGCGCGCCGCGAGAAGCTTGCCGCGAATCTCGACTTGCACCTGTGCGACGGGGCCGCTCGGGATGCGTGCGAAGGCGATCGAGCGCTGCAGGGTGGGCGAGAACGTGCCGCTCGTGATCTCGCCCGCCCCGCCGCCCGGCACGGTCACGCGCTGATGGCTGCGCAGGACGCCGCGATCCTCGAGCATGAGCCCGACAAGCTCGCGCGCGCTGCCCGCCGCCGCCACGCGCTCGAGCGCCGCGCGCCCGATGAAGCCGCGTTCGGCCGGCGCAAGCGCGACGGTCCAGCCGAGCCCGGACTCGAAAGGATGTGTGTTCTCGTCCATGTCGTTGCCGTAGAGGTTCATGCCCGCTTCCAGGCGCAGCGTGTCGCGCGCGCCCAAGCCGCAGGAGACGACTCCGAGCGCATTCAGTGCCAGCCACGCATCTGCGGCGCTCGCCGCCGGCAGCATGATCTCGAAGCCGTCTTCGCCGGTGTAGCCGGTGCGGGCGATGAACCAGTCCGCAATCTGCGCGCCGCTGAACACGGGCAGGCTTAAGGCGCGCTCCCGGTCAGCGCTCGCAAGCAGCGCCACCGTCTTCTGCCGCGCCTGCGGTCCCTGCACGGCAAGCATTGCCAGATCCGCGCGTTCGCGCACTTCGACACCGAAGTCTTGTGCGTGGCGGCGGATCCATTGCAGATCCTTGTCGCGGGTGCCGGCGTTGACGACCACACGAAAGGCGGAGTCGGTGAGAAAATAGACGATGAGGTCGTCGATGACGCCGCCGCTTGCGTTCAGCATGCAGCTGTAGAGCGCTTTGCCCGCGCGCGTGAGCTTGCCGACATCGTTCGCGAGGAGGTAGCGCAGGAACTCGCGCGTGCGTGCACCCGCAAGATCGATCACGCACATGTGCGAGACGTCAAACACGCCCGCCGCGCGCCGCACGGCGTGGTGCTCCTCGATCTGCGAGGCGTACTGCACGGGCATGTCCCAGCCGCCGAAATCGACGAGGCGCGCGCCCTGGCTGCGATGCAGATCGTAGAGCGGTGTGTGTCGTCCCACGGGCCCTCCGGTTCACGACGGACCCGCAAGCAAACGAGGGCGGCAGGCGCGATTGCCTCGCGTCTGCCGCCCCTCTGTCCTGTTACCTGAGAGATCAGGCGCCTTAGGCGCCGCACCCCTTCGGTGGATGGAAGCCTTGATAAACAAGGTCCACCACTCTCCAGAGCTCGCCGTTGCGCGCCGCCTCGCGGCGCGCGCAAGGTCTGCCGTTGCTGTTGCCTGAGCGTTTCCGGGCGGGACTTGCGCCTTCGGCGATCCGGCGCCACACGGGCCGGACTCTCTCTGGACAGACCTCTTGCGAGCGAGCGCCGCGGATGATAACAGCACTGGCTGGGTGGCCCAAGGGCAGCGCAGAATGGACCGCGCTCGCGTACCATGCGCAGGGTAGATGCATGATTCCGAAGCTTCGCAGCACACTCATTCTGGCCGGCCTCGCGTTCAGCGGTTTTGGCTGCTCGGGTTTCTCGGCGCCGCTTGCGGACATCGAGTCGGTGGAGCGCGCGCGCTTTGCGGCGATGACGCATCAGGACATTAAAGCCCTGCAACCGATGCTTGCGGATGACCTCATCTATTGTCACTCGAACGGCCGCTGTGAAACCAAAGCTCAACTCCTCGAATCGATACGCAGCGGGCGCATCCGCTACAACTCCGTCGATATCCTCTCGCTGCGGCCGCGCCCGGCGGCGGGCGCCGTGATCGTCAACGGATCAATCGCCGTCGACGGCGCGGCGGATGGGCTGCCGGTCAAGATGCAGCTCGTCTACATGGGCGTGTACGTGCGGCGCGACGGCCAATGGCGCCTGGCCGCATGGCAGTCCGCGCGTCTGCCGGTGGCGCACTAGCCATGCTGCGGCAGCGACGCGCAAGCGTAGTGGTGCAGATCGGCTCCGTGCGGGTCGGCGGCACGAATCCCATCGTCGTGCAGTCGATGACCAATACCGACACCGAGGATGTGGAAGGCACCGCGCAGCAGGTGAAGTCGCTGGCACGCGCAGGTTCCGAACTCGTGCGCATCACTGTCAACACGAGCGCCGCCGCCGCCGCCGTCGCTCCCATCCGCGCGCGACTTGCGCAGATGGGAGTGGATGTTCCTCTCATCGGCGACTTTCACTTCAACGGCCACAAGCTCCTGCGCGAGCATCCGGACTGTGCCGAGGCCCTCGCCAAATACCGCATCAACCCGGGCAACGTCGGCCGCGGCAGCAAGCGCGATTCGCAGTTCTCGGAGATGATCGAGACGGCCTGCCGCTACGCCAAGCCGGTGCGCATCGGCGTCAACTGGGGCAGCCTCGATCAGGAGCTCCTCACGCGCCTGATGGACGAGAACAGCGCCGCGGCTGCGCCGTCGACGGCGCAGGAGGTGATGCGCCGCGCAGTCGTCCTCTCCGCCCTGCAGAGCGCCGCGCGCGCCGAGGAGCTGGGGCTGCCCCACGAGCGCATCATTCTGAGCGCGAAAGTGAGCGGCGTGCAGGACCTCATCGCGATCTACCGCGATCTGGCGGCGCGCTGCGACTATCCGCTGCATCTGGGGCTGACCGAAGCGGGCATGGGATCAAAGGGGATCGTAGCCTCCGCCGCAGGGATGGCCGTCGTGCTGCAGGAAGGCATCGGCGACACGCTGCGGGTGTCGCTCACGCCCGAGCCCGGAGGTGATCGCACGCAGGAAGTGCTCGTCGCGCAGGAGATCCTGCAGACCATGGGCCTGCGCGCGTTTACGCCGATGGTGGTCGCCTGTCCCGGATGCGGGCGCACCACGAGCAGCTTCTTTCAGGAGCTCGCGCAGAGCATCCAATCGCATCTGCGGCACCGCATGCCCGAATGGCGCAAACACTACACGGGCGTCGAGGACATGACGGTGGCGGTCATGGGCTGCGTCGTCAACGGCCCGGGCGAGAGCAAGCATGCAAACATCGGCGTGAGCCTGCCCGGCACCGGCGAACGCCCGGTCGCGCCCGTCTACGAGGACGGCGAGAAGACCGTGACGCTGAAGGGTGAGCGCATCGCCGAGGAATTCCAGGAGCTGGTGGAAAGCTATGTCGCGCGCAAGTACGCGCGCAGGCAAGCCTCGTGAGCGAGTTGAGTGGCCGAAGCTGCAGGCCCTGCGAGGGCGGGGTTGCGCCGCTCGCCGCCGCCGCCGCGCAGGCGCTCATGGGCGAACTTGCGAGGCCCTGGCAGCTCGGCGCGGACGCGCGCTCGATTCGGCGCGAGTTCAAGTTCAAGGATTTCTATCGCACGATGAGCTTCGTCAATGCGCTCGCGCACATCGCGAACATCGAGGACCACCATCCGGATCTTGAGGTCGGCTACAACTACTGCCGGGTGCTGTTCACGACGCACGCAATCGGCGGGCTCTCCGACAACGACTTCATCTGTGCAGCGAAGATCGATCGGATCGCGCTGCCCGTGCCGCCTGCGGCAGCTCCCCGCTGAGCCCGAGCGCACGTGACATGAACAGGCGTTTGAGCTCGGAGCTGTGATTGACCCAGCCCAAGCCGCGCTGCGCCAGCTGCGCGACGGGCCCGGTGCCGTGCGCGAGCAAGCGGTCAAAGGCGTCGATGGCGAAGCGCATGAACTCGGTCTCGCTCTTGCGCCAGCGCTCGTAGCGCCGTAATACGCGCAACGCGCCCGGATCCTCGCCCGCGGCGCAGGCCGCGAGGATGAGCTCGGCGAGCGTCGCCGCATCCAAAAGTCCCAAGTTCACCCCCTGTCCGGCGAGCGGATGGACCACGTGGGCCGCGTCCCCCACGAGCGCACAGCGCTCGCTGACATAGCGCTCGGCGGCAAGCCGCTGCAGAGGAAATGACAGCCGCTCGCTTGCAAGCTGCGTCGCGCCGAGCGCGCCGTCGGAGGCGCGATCAAGTTCACGCGCGAATTGCTGGGCAGTGGCGCCAAGCAGCGCTCCTGCGAGCTTCTCATCCGCGGACCACACGATCGAGCTCGTGCCATCCGCGAGCGGCAGGAATGCGAGCGTGCCCGTGTGCAAGAAGCGCTGCCAGGCGGTTTCCGCGTGCGGCCGCTCGGTCGCAACCGTGGCGACGATGGCGCTCTGGCCGTAGTCAGACACGCTCGCGGCGAGGCCCGCCGCTGCCCGCAGCGGCGAGCGCGCGCCGTCGGCGCCGATGACGAGGCGCGCCGTGATTGCAGCATCCGTGGTGCTGATGTGCACACGCTCCGCGGCGCTGTGCAGCGCTACGAATTCGCTCGCGTAGATGCGCACGCCCGCGGCGACGGCAGCATCGAGAAGCGCAGCCTGCACCAGGCGCGTCTCGATGATGTATCCGAGGTTGGGCTCGCCCGCCTCGGCCGCATCAAAGCGCAACACACCGCGCGCGCCAAGAGCGGTGCTTTCATGCCAGATGCACATGCGCTCATAAGCGCTGATGCGCGCGGCGGCGATCTTGCGCCACGCGCCCGCCGCTTCCAGGATGTGTTCGCTCGCACGCGAGAACGCCGCCACGCGCAGATCAACGGGCGCATCGGGTGCGGGGAAAGCGGGCCGCTGCGGCTCGAGAATGGCCACTGCCAGCGGCGCCGCCTGCCGCGGCGCTGCGCCTGCAAGCAATGCCGCAACGCAGGCGCCCACCGGGCCGCCGCCGACGACCACCACGTCAAAAGCGTCAGCCACGGGTGCCCGATCCGGTAACGCTGAGCCCGCGCGCCAGGCGCGGGCTGGGCCCGCCGAAGCCCGCGCTCACTCGCGCCAGTGCGCTCTTTGCCGGCGGTGCAAGGTCAAAGAGCAGAAGCCCCAAGTTGCGCAGCACGCCGACGCTGCGCCGTTCGTCGCCGAAGAGTTTGATGAGCCCGTCGGTAAAGCGAATGACGCCGCTGCGATCGCGCGCGCGCCACTCGGCAAACTGCCCGAGGAGCGCCGCCGCCCCCGGATCAGCGTCACCCGCGGCCAGCAGCTCCGCCAGCATCGCGGCGTCGCGCAGGCCGAGGTTGAAGCCCTGGCCTGCAACCGGGTGCAGCGCCTGCGCGGCATTGCCAATGAGCGCCGTGCGCAGCGCCACGCTGGCCGCGGCGCGGGTGAGGTTGAGCGCATAGGAGGCGCGGCGCCCCGCATGCACGAAGCGCCCGGCGCGCCAGCCGAAGGACGTCTGCAGCTCTTGCAGGAACGCCGCGTCGTCGAGGCCGAGGAGACGCGCCGCGTGCTCGGGGGTCACGGTCCATACGACGGTGAAGCTGCCATCCTTAAGCGGCAGCACGGCCAGCGGCCCCGTGCGCGTGAAGCGCTCGAAGGCGGTGCCGTCGTGGGGGCGATCAGCTTGCACGTTCACGACCAGCGCAACCTGGCCATAGTCCTCGACGCTCGCCGCGATGCCCGCCGCCGCGCGCACCACCGAGTGCGCACCGTCCGCCGCCACGACCACACGCGCCTTCAGGTGCTCGCGCGCCCCGGCCGCATCCACGATCGTCAGAGTGACCGCATCGGGTGCGATCGCAACGCTCTGCGGCCGCGCCGGAACGCGCGCGCTCACCCCTGCCGCGTTTGCGAGCGCGCTCCAAAGAGCCGCACCGATGGCCCGATTGGCGACGACGTAACCGAAGGCGTCGATGCCCTGCGCGTCGGCCTGCAAGCGCGCAAAGCCGAAGCGCCCCGCCTCCGACACGTGGATCGCGCGGATCGCCGCAGCCTGCGGCTCAAGTTGCTCCCATACCCCCAGGCCCGCGAAGATGCGGCGGCTGGCATTGCCGAGCGCGGTGGTACGCTCATCAAAGCTCGGCTGCGCGGCGCCGTCGGGCGCGCTACCTTCAATGAGCACGACCGAGCGCCCGCTGCCTGCGAGCGCAAGCGCGCAGCTTGCGCCGACCATGCCGCCGCCGACGATTGCGACGTCAAATTCCTGCACGGCGCCGTCAGGCCCGAGCCATCACGGTTTCGATCGCGTCCACATCCTTCGGCGCCTGCACCGTGAGCACCTCCGCGCCGCGCCGTGTGACCGCCACGTCATCTTCGATGCGGATGCCGATGTTGCCAAAGCGGCGCGGCACACCGCGCAGTCCCGCCGGAATGTAGATGCCGGGCTCGATGGTGAGCACCATTCCCGGCTCGAAGACACGCCATTCCCCGCCGACCTTGTAGTCGCCGACATCGTGCACATCCATGCCGAGCCAATGCCCGGTGCGATGCATGAAGAAGCGCCGATAGGCGCCGGCACGCTGCAGAGCGGCGGCGCGCCCCTTCAGGAGACCGAGCTTCACCAGCCCCTGCGTGACCACGCGCACTGCGGCGTCATGCGGGTCGTTCCAATGATTGCCGGGACGCACCTTGTCGATGGCCGCAAGGTTCGCCTCGAGCACGACTTCATACACCGCGCGCTGCTCGGCGCTGAAGCGGCCGTTGACGGGAAAGGTGCGCGTGATGTCCGAGGCGTAGCACTGATACTCGCAGCCTGCGTCGATGAGCAACAGATCCCCGTCACGCAGGGGCTGGTCGTTCTCGCGGTAATGCAGGATGCAGGAGTTCGCGCCGCCGCCGACGATGGGCTCGTAGGAGGTATCCGCGTTGTTGCTCCGGAACTCATGCACGAGGTCGGCCATGATCTCAAATTCGTTCAGGCCCGGGCGGCAGCGCTGCATGGCGCGCACGTGCGCGCGCGCTGCGATGCGCGCAGATTCGCGCATGAGGTCAAGCTCGGCGCCCGATTTGAAGAGCCGCATGTCGTGCAGGACATGCTCGAGCGCGACGATCTCAAGGGGCGAGTGGCCGCCGTGGCGCACCTGCGCGCGCAGGCCGTTGACCCAGCCGATCATGCGCTGATCGAACTCAGGGTAGGCGCCCATGGTGTAGAACACCTTGGCGCGGCTCTCGATCAAGCCGGGCAGGATGTCGTCCATGTCGGCGATGGGGAAGGCATCGTCGGCGCCGTAATCCCGGGTCGCGCCCTCGGGTCCGGCGCGTCTGCCGTCCCAGGTCTCACGCGCAGGATCGCGGTCGCGCACGAACAGAATGTATTCGGCGGCCTGCCGCCCGGGCATAAGAACCGCCACCGCCTCCGGCTCGCCGAAACCGGTGAGATAAAAAAAGTCGCTGTCCTGACGATAGGCGTACTCGACGTCGTTGTTGCGCATCTGCACCGGCGCCGCGGGCACGATGGCGATGGCGTCGCGCCCCATGATGCGGGAGAGCTGGTCGCGACGGCGCGCGAACTCGTCCTGGTGAACCGTTTTGCGTTTCTTCTCAGGCATGGCAGCTGCAGTGGGCGCGCTCTTAATGCAGCGAACCGTCGGCGACACTGGAATGTCCGCGCACCGGCTCAAGCTCCGCAAACACGAGCTGCACTCCGACGCGCACGAATTCGACGAGCTCGGTGAAGGCGCTCTCGTTAGACTCGAGGCTGTCGGCGTCATCGATACCGACGCGCGTGATCTCGGTGAGGTCGCGTACCACCTCGCCCGCATCCCCGGGCAGGCCGCTCGCATCCTGGATCACCCTGGATCCGAGGCCGTAGAGGAATCCCTGGCACCACTGGGCGAGGGCCGCCGCGCGCGCATCGATCGGCTGCTCGTCCTCAGGCAAGAGCAAGTCAAAAGCCACATCCACATCCACACCGACGAGTGCCTGCGCGGTGCGCGCATACACTTCGCGCAGCGCCGCCGCCGTGGCCGCCGCCTGCGTACGCCCCTCGGGCAATATCTCCAGCAGCCAGTCCTCAAAGCGGTAGGTGACCGCCGTGCACAGCGAGCCTGCCAGAGTGCCGTGCGCCTCCGCCGGCTCGCTCATCGAGCGCTCCTCGATCAGCACCCGCTGTATTTCTGCATAGCTTGCCATGTGCATCTGCCCGGTATTATGCCCGAAGCGCCGGCGCACGCTCCTCATTGACCGCGCGAAGAGCGACGCTCTATAGTCTTGGCCATGAGCGATACAACAAAAACACCGCTCGACCTGGAACTCGCCAGGCTCGGCAAATGCGTCGAAGATCTGGCTTCCACGGTTGAGCAGCTGCAGGAAGAGAACCGCGCCCTGCGTCAGCGGCATGGCACGCTCGCGAGCGAGCGCTCGCTGCTGCTGCATAAGAACGAGCAGGTGCGCACCCGCGTCGAGGGCATCATCGGCCGGCTGAAAACGATGGAACATGGCGCATGAGCGCACAGGAGTCCGCACGCGTGAGCGTGCGCATCCTCGAGAAGGAATATTTCATCGCCTGCCCGCACGAAGAGCGCTCGGCACTGCTCGATGCGGCGGAGTTTCTCAACGGCCGCATGCGCGAGATCCGCGACAGCGGCAAGGTCGTGGGGCTTGACCGCATCGCCGTCATGGTTGCGCTCAATCTCGCCAACGACTTCCTGAAGCAGAAATCCCGCGAGGTAAAGCTCGAGGGTGAGGTCGGCAGCCGCGTGAAAGTGTTGCGCGAACGCGCCGAGACGGCGCTCGCCAAGGGTAAGCAGCTCGAACTGTGAGGCATCTGTCTCCCGCAGTTCAGATTCCTGGTGTAGAGTGCTCTCTGGCGTCGCCTGCGGTGTTCGATAGCGTGCCGGGTTACTCCTCGAGCCTAATTTAAACACCCACGGGACACATGGACTTGCTGGCAGCATTGTGCAGGTCCGCATCGTGCGGAAAGCCTTACCTGCCGCAGTTCGTCCCACTTGTTGCTC
>Ga0302314_10000816_pt1 | contig 58083 bp, 54 predicted proteins | sample III_Palsa_N2_3_FD_200533 | JGI IMG/M metagenome (GOLD analysis project Ga0302314, IMG submission 200533) | Peat permafrost microbial communities from Stordalen Mire near Abisko, Sweden - III_Palsa_N2_3 | ecosystem: Environmental > Terrestrial > Soil > Palsa > Peat permafrost | place: Sweden...
GCAACTCCGGAGAAGTCTCCGAATTGAATTGCTGCACATCGGCATGGAGTAAATCAAATGTCCTACCTACGCTGACGCTGGCGTCAGCGGTCTGACCCCCCATTTTGTCGACTGATTGTGCGGCGCGATCAATATGTTCGATGACCGGGCCGAGTCGGGCCGTTATGCGTGCAGTATTGTCAAACGTTCTTGCCATGTTGGTAATTCCGGCATCAATAGTGTTTTTGCGCATGGCAATCGTATGCGTCACGACAGCTAGATCTGCGAGCGTGCTGGTGAATGCCGCCCTATTTTCGGTGCTCAGCACCGCATCGATGTTGCTCGACGTTCGCTCTAGCTTTGGGAGCACCGCCGTAAGAATGTTCTCCAATCGTGCACTTAGGGATGGCTTTGTTCGTATCACAGGATACGGCTCCAGTGCTGTGGCGCGCAGTGGCGCCGCGTTCGGAGCGCCTCCGCTGAGTTCGACATAGGCAATTCCTGTCAAACCCTGTGTATTCAATACCGCCAGTGTGTCCTCCTTGATCGGAGTGCCGCGCTCGATTGCAAATGTCAGTCGAACTCGTTCCGGGTTGACAGGATCCAGCTGAATGCCCTGAACGCTGCCGACTGCGACGCCGTTGAATTTCACAGGCGCGTCAAGATTGAGGCCGGCTACAGATTCATCTTCGATCGCAAGATATGAGTCGTACTTCTTATGAAGAGCGCCGCCAGAGGCAAGCAACATGCTCCTCCTATCAGAACGAAGCCCAGGATTAAAACAAAAGCGCCGACGACGGCATAGTTTACTTTTGTTTCGATGATGACTCTCTCGTGGCATTGTGGGTTATCGCCAGTGCATTCTTTTGCTGCTCCGCAGCCCTGCCTCGCGGGCCATCAAAGAATTGCCGAATGGCAGGCATATCGCTACGGGAAAGATCGTTCATCGATCCGACACCTTGCACGTGCCCATCGGCCAACACAGCCACGCGGTCTGTAACCTGCCACAAAAGATCTAGATCGTGTGTGATCATCACTATGGTCAGTCCAAATAGATCGCGCAGCGTGCGTATCAGTTCATCGACACCGTCGGCGCTGGCCGGATCAAGGCCCGCAGTTGGCTCGTCGAGGAAGAGCAGGTCGGGGTCCAATGCCAATGCGCGGGCGAGGGAGGCGCGCTTCATCATTCCGCCGCTGAGGTCGGCGGGATACTGTGCTCCGACCTCAGCCGGTAGACCGGCCATGGAGAGCTTCCATGTGGCAAGGTCATCGATGAAGTCATCCGTGAGATCTGTGTGTTCGCGCAGTGGCAAGCCGATGTTTTCTTTTACGGTTAGCGAGCCGAACAGGCCGCCATGCTGGAACATCACGCCCCATCGCTGACGTAAGGCCAAGGCCTCGTCGTCTCCGAGCGTCAAAAGATCGGCCCCGAGCACTTGGATTGAACCAGAGTCGGGTCGATGCAAAAGAATCATCTCGCGGAGTAGCGTTGACTTACCGGAGCCGCTACCGCCGACCAAGGCGAAGATTTCACCGCGCCGCACCTCGAGATCAAGATCCGAATGCACTATGTGGCTACCAAATCGCGTGGATACCTTTACAAGCTTTATTACGATGTCGGCCGGTGCCACATGTGCTTCCATTTCAAAGGTCCAGCGCGCTGAATGCCACAGAAAAGAGCGCGTCTGCCACAATGACCAGGAAGATCGATTGCACGACGCTACGTGTGGTGTGTCGGCCCACCGCGTCTGCCCCACCTTTCGTGCGGAAGCCCTGAAAGCAACCGACTATTGCAATGATGGTTGCGAAGAACGGCGCCTTGCCGAGGCCAACCAAGTAGCTCGATATGCTGACGGCCGTCACGAAGCGATCAAGGAACTCACCGAAACTCACACCAAGCTCCGCTCGGGCCATAATCATTCCACCGAAGACGCCCAACACGTCAGCGAATACGGTCAGCAGGGGCAATACAACCACCAATCCAATGACCTTAGGCAACACCAGAAGGTCCATCGGCGCGATTCCTATCGTGCGCATCGCGTCTATTTCCTCGGTCACAGACATCGTGCCAATCGGTGCCGCGTAGGCGGAACCTGAGCGACCAGCCACGATGATGGCTGTTATCAGCGGCGCAAACTCTCGCAACATGGACAAGCCGACGAGATCCGCAACATAAATGTTAGCGCCATATTGTCGTAGCTGGTCGGCGCCCTGATAAGCGACCACAATGCCGAGAAGAAAAGATAGCAGCCCCACGATCGGCAGAGCGTCGAATCCTGCACTACGTATGTTGTATAGGACGGGACGCCACCTCATACGCGCTGGATGTGCAATCCATCCGGCAAGCGTGACAGCACTTTCGCCGACGAAGCCGAGTAGCACGACGACCTGCTTTGATTCGGCTTCCGTACTGCGGCCAATACGATCAAGAGTCGTTGGTCTAGAACATTCGATAGGTGCAGGATGGGTGGCACGAGCAGCTAGATGTTGCGCCACAGTGTCTAGCAACCTAGCGAATCGAGGGCCCAGTCCCCGTAGCTCAACTGCTGAGCCCTGATCTCGAAGCCGCAACAGCAGTTGTTGCAGAAGTCAGGCACCCGCGGTGTCGAGTGCCTCGATGCGGGATGCGTCGGCAACTACTTGGCCGCTCGGCGGTACCTGGATTGATTCAAGATGAGGGATCACGTTGCCGATCACTGCGGCCCTCTAAGAACCCGATAATATGAGGTCCGCTGGAGTCGGCTGGGAAATGACGGCGACGGCTACCGATTCTGTGTTCATGAGTGCCCGTTTCGGTACTACACTATCGGGGCATCGGCCTCAGCTGGATTATGGGTAGGGTTTGTCCGTCCGGACCCGGATTCAAAAGTGGGGTAGTCCAGGTACCCGGTTGCTCCGCTGGAGTAATACGTTGCCGGATTGCCTGGGGCCAGTTTCTGGTCATGGTTCATGCGATCGACCAGATCCGGATTGGAGATATAGGGTCGCCCGAATGCGATTAGGTCGGCGGTCTTCTGGAGCAGCGCCTGTTCAGCACGAGCCCGGTCGTACTCGCCGCAAAGAATCAGTGTCCGAGAAAACGACTGACGCAACTGCTCCAGCAACGGATTATGAGCGTCACGGCTCCAGCTGCCATCCTGATTGTTCAGGTGTAGGTATACCACGCCGAGTCCATTCAGTTCGCGTGCCAGATAACCATAGGTGATCATCGGCTCAGGGTCGCAACGCATGTCGTTGGCCAGGCCCAGGGGCGACAGGCGAACCCCGGTGCGGTCATGTCCGATCGCCTCCGCCACGGCAATGCTGGTTTCCATCAGCAGACGGCACCGGTTTTTCAGATTGCCCCCATACTCATCCGTTCTTTCGTTAAGGTAAGGGCAGCGGAACTGGTCAAACAAATAGCCATTGGCCGCATGGATTTCGACGCCGTCGAAGCCGGCGGCTACCGCCCTGTGGGCGGCATGTACAAAGTCCGCCACAACGTCCTTGGCCTCCTGAGTGATCATCGCGCGCGGCGGTGAGCATTGCTCCAGAATGGCTTCCCCGGTGATAAGATCCGGGGCAAATGTCTCGCAGTTGGCGCGGATGGCGCCCGGTCCAAGCGGCGCCGCATGACCGGGTTGCAGGCTGGCGTGCGATATCCGACCGCAATGCCAAAGCTGGGCGAAGATCCGGCCACCACCTTCATGCACGGCCTGCGTCACTGGCCTCCAGGCTGCTTCGTGCACGGGGTTATACAGTCCCGGTGTATCTGAATAGCCCCGGGCTTGCGCGGACACGACAATACCTTCCGAAACGATAAGGCCGGCCGAAGCGCGCTGCGCATAGTATTCCTCTGTCATCGCGCCCGGCGCGAACGCTGGCGCAGGAGTCCGGCAACGCGTCATCGGTGCCATGACGATGCGGTTTTTGAGATGCAACTCGCCTAAATAATAGGGGGTGAACAAAAACATTGGCATCCTCCTTGGTTCAGTGGTCCAGCTAGCCGCCACAACAGCTCCGAGGCATGGCATAGACGTTTGGCAGCTATATAGGCTGTGGCCCGAGGCGCTGATCCACGGCGGGTGAAGTCGGTCGTCACGCCAATGCCGCGGGAAGGCAAAAACCGACGAACCTATAGCCAGTAACCAGCCCGTTCATAGTGCCGATAAAGGCTGGCCTCGTTTGTCCGGGAAAGTTCGAGGGTGGGATCGTATTCGGGGGCGTGCTGCACGGCATCGCGCGTCACATCGACATGCACACGCATCTCATCCCAGTCCAGCCGGCTGATCCACTGCGGCGGTATCACGACATGCTTGCCGGGCCACCAATTGCGCGTGTCGACGACGAGGTAACGTATGGCCCAGCTTTCTTCGTCCACCAGGAAGTCCTCCAAGTGGCCGATCGAAGCATCAGTAGCCTGGATATGATAGCTGGTCACCTCGCGAGCGCTGCGCAGATGCTGATCGGCGGGCAGTTCGGCGCGTCCGGGCAGCGCTTCGTTGATCCGCGCCGGCGCACCTGTCGGCACCATCGGATACAGGGTTTCTCCCCACTGGAGTGCACCGCTCCAGTAGTAGGGAAATCCATAGTAGCCGGACAACTCCATCTCGTGCTGCCGTGAAACCGGCTTGTTGGTGTTGAAGGATGGGCTCGTCTTGACCTTGTCCATGGTCAGATCGACCTGGACGACGCGCAGAATCCAGTCTATGCCGGTGATTACATACGGGGAAATAAGTACTTTCCGGTCGTCCAGCCAGCTGCCGGTCTGGACCACGAGATAACGTGCGGCCCATCGTTGGTCGTCAAAATAGACATCCTTGACCTTGCCGACCTCTCCATCCGAAGCGGCGATCGACATGCCGATCAGTTTTTCCATGCGATAAAGCATCACTTTTGCTCCTCGAAAGCGCGCACGTGGACCATCCAGTGTTCGTCCGGCGCGGGAACCGAATGGATTAACCCCCACACACGCGAACTGGCCTCAAGATTAATCGTGACGTTTCGCGACGTCGGTACGCTGGCCCACACCGATAGGGGAAAGGCGGTCGTTGCTGCGTATCGAGTGGTTCCCACAGGTCCATTGGATGCGGCGGGCCGCTTTTCCGGTCAATGGCTGCCGTCGCGCCGCAGCCGAGACCTGAGGACTTCAATTTGGTCGAGCAGGTCCATCACCTTGGCCGTACTCGAATGTTCACCTGTAAATCGTGCGTCAGGCGCACTGCTGCACGGGCGTGCCGCAAGGCGGTGCCCCCAAAGAGCCAGTCACGGATCTTAGTGCCACTGGGCCTGAGTGCCCCTTCCTCGAACTTATTCCCGATTGAAGCCGGGATTTGCGCCGATCTTCGATTATTGCGGTGATTGCGGGGTTGGCCCATATCCAGGCGGCGGCGGAGGCGGATAGCCCGGGGGTGGTGGCGGGTAGGGCGGGGGATAGTAGTAAGCCGGAGGCGGCCTGACGTAAACCGGACGCGGCGCGTTGTTCAGGACCTGGTCTCCCTTGGAATACATGCACTGCGAGTAAGCGACGTTGTATTGATACTGGATGGAACCACCGGATCGGGCCGAAGTGTTGGCACCTACGTTGGCACCCACAACCCCGCCTGCGGCTGCGCCAACAGCGGCTCCCCGACCGCCACCTACCGCCGCACCGAGGCCTGCTCCTAGTGCCGTGGTGAGGATGGCTTCACCTACGCCAGTCTGATTGGCGCGGTCCGCTTGGCCGGCGACCTGCTGGCTGGCGTACTGTTTGCACAATTCTTGGTCCCCTTGGAACACATCGAAGGGTTTGTTGGCGCCCGGGAAAACCTGCACCGTAGGACCCATCGGCTCAGTGGCGCATGCCGCGACGAGCAAGGCGGCGCAGGACATGCTGGCCCCGTCAAAAGTGGAACGCCAAACCTTACTCATCTAGTGCTCCTGAGCGCCGGAGAGCTGCACGTCGCGGCCGCTGCTGTTGAAGCCGTTTTTCATATCCAGCGTCACGGCGCCGCCGAGGGCGTTCAGTCCGAACACCGGATTGTTGCCCTGCACTGTCAGGCGGTTGACGGCAACCTGCGGCACCAGGTCCCAGTTGACGGTGTCGCCAAAGCCCTCGTTGATACGCATACCGTTCTGGTATACCGCCAGCCCCTGTGCGATGCCGAAGATCGGCGAAGCCTTGAAGCCACGGTAGACGAAGTCCGGCTGGAACTGGCTGCCTTCCTCGTCGTTGAGGTTGACGCTGCTCATGCGCCCGGCGGCGGCGGTGGGGATGAGGTTGGACTGGCCGTCGCCCTCCAGGTCCTTGGCCGAAAGTGTCTGCACGTTGCTCGGCACCTTGTCGATGTCGACCCCGCTGCCGGGCAGCGGCGCAATGCCGATCACCGTCACCGGCTGGAGTTGCACCGCCGGAACTAGTCTTATAGATTCTGGGATTTGGCCGAATGCTACCGCGCTAAAGCAGCATACACAGCCTAAGGCCGTTGTACTCGCGTATTGGTTGAAGTGCATGAGAGAGTTGTCATATTGACGCTGTTCTGCAGCTCATCGGTTCGAATCCATCAGTTGCCCGAGCTCGCACCGCGGGCGTAGAACTCGGCGAGCGCTTCGCTCTCGGCGTCGGTCAAAGCGACGGCAATCATGCGCATTTGTTCGTTGATGTCGTTGCCGCGTGAACCTTGAGCGAAGGCGGCTGTTTCCCGCGCGAGATAGGCTGACTTTTGAAAGGCCAAAGCGGGCGCGCCCAACTTGTAGCCGCTTGGCCCGTGACAGGATCCGCAGGGCGCGATGCCGCGGGAAGGATCCCCGGCGAACACGAGCCGAACGGCGGGGTCGGATGAGCGCAAGCTGCGGCCGCTGAAAGGAATGGTACGTCCCGTGAGATAAGGCAGCCCAAGCGGCTGCGCCGCGTAGTAGGCTGCGACGTCGGCGAGCCCTTGGGCAGACAGCGCGAGCGCAATGCCGTTCATGACGCCCCAGTCGCGTTTACCCGATCGAAAGTCGGCGAGCTGCTTGTACAGCGCCGCCGCATCCATCCCGGCGAGCGTCGGGACATCGGCGGTGGTGCTGATGCCGCGTGCGCCATGGCAGACCGTGCAATTCAAGGCAACGAACTCGCCACGGCCCGCATCACCGGACGCGATCGCCGCAAGCGTCGCGGGCGTCCAGGCAATGAGACTCGGCACGACGGCTACCGGGGCGGCGGCGTCCCGGTAGCCGGGCGTTAAACCAATGCCGCGACAGATCGCGGCCCAGAGGCCCTCGCGCGGATCCGCCGTGTTTCGCCCCATCACCACGAAACCCAGCAGGAAGGCGAGCACGAGCAGGGCGGCGAGACCTGCCCAGCTGCGCCAGTGCCAGGAGTTCGTACCTGCCGCGGCAGTGAGGGCCATCAGGGCGAGGCGCCTTGTAGGGCCGGCCGCGTCACGTTATACGCCGGTGCGGAATGAGGTTTCAGCACGAACAGGAATTGTCCGACCGGATAGCCGTACGCGGCCAGCATGAGCAGCAGCACCATCCCGTTCCAGAGTGCAAAACCGTTCAAGACAGGCGCAACGCGCCCGGGCGGATGGACCGGAAGCGCGTAGCTCAGCGGCGCGAGCACGCTGTAGGGCGCACCGCGATGGGAACGCAGCAGCGTGATTGCGAGCAGCACCGCCGACACCAGGAGCACCGCGCCGCCGGCCACGGAAATGTCGACTAACGTGGCCCAGCGGGCCACCACCGGCATCGTGTAATCGAACACCGCGACGCGACGAGGCTGTCCCAGGAGCCCCGCAACATGCCAGGGAACGGTCAGAATCAACATGCCCCAGAACCAGGTCCACAGTTGCCAGCGGGCCAGGCGCTTCGAGCGAAGGGGTCGGCCGGTCAGCTGCGGCCACAGCTCGTAAGCGATCGCGAAATACATGATGACCACGGCGCCGCCGAAGATCAGATGAAAATGCGCCGTGACCCACGCCGTGTTGTGGATCATCGAATTCATCGCGTAGCTCATGTTGACGATGCCGCCGAGACCGCCGAGACCGAGCATCAGGAGCGACAATCCGGTCGCGAGCACCATCGGCTCAGCCCACGGCACCGTACGAATCCAGCCGAATAATCCGCGTCCGCCGCGCGCGCGGCCGGCGATTTCCAGGCTCGCGCAGATTGCGAAGACCGTCATGAGCGTCGGCAGCACGACGAAAAACGTGAAGAACGCCTGGAGAAACTTGAAGCCGTTGCCGTGCTCCGGGTCCGCGAACAGGTGATGCATGCCGACGGGCAGCGAAAACACCAGGAACATGATGAAGGTGAGCCGCGCCATGCGATCGCTGTACAGGCGGCCGCCAGCCGCTACGGGTAGCAGCGTGTAGAACGCGATGTACGCGGGCATGAGCCAGAAATACACGATCGAATGCAAGGTCACCGAGAACAAGGTTCGAGCCAGGCCGACATCCATCTGCGTCGTCGCGCCGAAGGCGGCCGGACCGACCACGCCGAGCAGTTCGGCAGCCACGCCGCTCGCCGACCAGGCCCAAAGATACGCCGTTGCCGTGATCGCGAACATGGCGAGCGGAACGGGTTTGCCGGGATTGTCGCGCTTCCAGCTCAGCATGTTCACGATCATGAGTACGACCCAGATCATCGATCCGCCTACCAGCATGAACACCCCAATGTAATACCAGCGATTGGCAAGCAGCGGCGGATAGAACGTGTAAAAGACGGTGGCGCGTCCCGCGAGCGTGACTCCCGCCGCGATCAAGGTTCCGGCGAGACAAATGCCGAAGCCGAGCCAAGCCCACTTCAGGCCGCGCATTGGGCGCGCCAAACTCGTTGTTGCTACCGCATAGCCGAATCCCATGATAAAGAAGGTCGTCAGGACATACGCCATGACCGTGCCATGCAAGCTCACCGAGATGTAGTAGGCGTTCGAATCGTCGAGCGGCGCGGACATCGGGCTGCGCATGAGCATCTGCCAGGCGCCGAGCACGACCGCGGGCAGGAACAGCCCGAAGGCGACCCAGAAGTGTGCCAGCACGACGCGGCTAATGCGCTGCACAGCGCAGCCTCTGTCTGGGGCTCAAGCTTGGGAACTGATCCTTGGGCACGACGATGACGTGAGCCCACATGCCCGCGTGGCCGAGGCCGCAAAATTCGTGACAAGGCATCGCATTGTCGCCGGGGCGAGCGAATCGTGTGCGGACCTCCGAGATGAATCCGGGCACGACCATCGAATTGACGTTGGTGTCGATGAGTAGAAAGCCGTGCACGACGTCCGCGCTCGTGAGTCGAAACTTGACAGGAGTATCAGCCGGAACCGTCACGCAGTGCGGCACGAAGCTGTATTGCTGCGCCAGCATCCGTACCGTCACCGAGCCGTCCGGTTCAAGCGCGGCGCCGAGATTGCTCTCTACGAACTCGCCCGCGAGATGTAAGCTGAGCGGATCGATGACCTCGACATTGCTCGGCGGATGCAAGGCATGCGTGAGGCTCGTCGCCACAACGACGGCCATCATGACGGCAAGAAGCCCGAGCATCGTCATGAGCCAACGATTTTCGGTGCGCTCGTTGGGATCATCCGACGGGTGTGGCAGCGATTCAGCCAATAGGCCCCCGCGGAAGGAATAGCAGGAAATAGAAAGCGAGCCAGCCGAAAAACAGCACCGCGACCGCGAGACCCGCAACGACCAAGGCGCCGCGTGGAGTCGTGGGTTCCGAGGGGTCGCTCAGGGGGTCGCTCATTTTGGGCCCGGTGCCACGTCCGGCGGCGCTAGTCGTTCGTAATACGCGGCGACCGCCGCGATGTCGTCGGCGTCGAGCTGCGGCGCGATCAACGCCATGGCATCGGTACTGTTGCGGCGGAAGCCCGAGGTCCACATTTGCAGCTCGAATGCGAGATAGTGAGCGTATTGCCCACGGAGATAGGGAATGGTCGGCGTCTGACCGGCGCCGTCGATGCCGTGGCAGACGCCGCAGCCGGGCATTCCGATGGCCGGCTTACCGAGGCTTGCGAGGCGTTCGCCGCGCAGCACGAGCGCCTGATCCTCAATAGGTTGCAGCGGAAGGAACGGCGCCGAAACGGCCGCATAGTAGGCGTTCACGTCGGCGATGTCCTCGGGACTCAGGTGGCCCGCGATCGGTGACATGATCGCATTTTGGCGCACGCTTGAGCGAAACGCATACAGCTGTTTGCCGAGATAATAAGCGGACTGGCCGGCGATACGCGGAAATGCTCCCGAACCGTCGCTGGCGCCATTGAAGGCATGACACAGTGCGCATCCTGGAGCCCCGTCCGCATTGCCGCGCGCAGCGATCACGGCGCCGCGTGCGGCATCCGGCAGGCGGACGGATGGCGTGACTTCTGGGGGCGTCGCAACCTGATTTGCGGTGGGATTCGCGGCATCTTCGGTAGCACGGTGGATGACATAGGCACGGATCGCCGTCGACTGGTCTCGATTTAGGACGGCGGAGAAGTTGGCCATGCCGTTGAAGCTCAGGCTTCCCTGCAGAGTGATCCCGTACCAGGCTTCGACCGGCAAATACGGGGACTTGCGCAAATCCGGTATCACGCCGCCACCGACCGCGCTTTGGCCGTGACAGACGCTGCAGAATTGATCGTACCCCTTTTCCCCCGCCGCGAGAGTAGCTGCCGACGCAGTATCTTGCAGCAGCGGTACGAGCGCCGGCAGTTCCGGCGCCAAGGGCGGCAATGCCATCTGACCGTGCAAACTATAGACGAGCAGCCGGCTAACGTTGCGAATCTTGCCGGATGGGTTTGACTGGCGTCCTTCGAGCAAGGAGTAAGCGCCGCCCCATCCGGCGAGCACAGCGATGTACTGCTCACCGTCAACCTCGTAGCTCATCGGCGCTGCCATGACCGGCGTCTCGGTGGCGGCGCTCCATAACTTAGCGCCCGTGTCGGCCCGATATGCCGCCACTGCGCCGGTGGCATTGCCCTCGACAACCAGATTGCCGCCCGTCGTGAGGACGCCGCCGTTCCACGGACCAGCCTGCACGACGCGCCACCTCTCCTTGGCTGCGACCGGATCCCAGGCGACGAGGTAACCTTTGACGCCCTCGGTGTTCGTCGTGGCGACGCCCAGATTCCAACCGATCGTCGCGGGCTTGAAATCCTTGATGTCCGCGTAACCCATGCCGATTTCCTGGGCCGGGATGTAGACCAGCCCAGTGGTCGGGTTGAAGGCCATCGGCTGCCAGTTGTGCGCTCCGAGCGCGCCCGGCATCAACTGCACGGACTTTCCGGTCTTGTCGTAGCGGCTGTCGGGCTGTTCGATGGGGCGCCCGGTCGCAAGATCGACCCCGCTCGCCCAGGTCACGGGCGTGAACGCATTCGCCGATATCAATTGGCCCGTCTTGCGGTCGAGCACGTACAAAAAGCCGTTCTTATTGGCCTGGATCAGGACTTGGCGTGCTTGCCCCGCGATCGAAAGATCGGCAAGCACGAGCTGCTGATCCGCGTCGTAGTCCCATTCCTCGCCGGGCGTTGCCTGGTAATGCCAGACGTAGGCGCCGGTGTCTGCATTCACGGCCACGATCGACGACAGAAACAGATTGTCTCCCTTGCCGGCGCTGCGATACTCCCGGTTCCATTCGGCGCCGTTGCCGACGCCGAAGTAGACCAGATTCAACTGAGGGTCATAACTGATCGCATCCCAGACCGTACCGCCGCCGCCGAGCTTCCACCATTCGCCGAACCAGGTCTTGGCCGCCATTTCCATGGCCGGTGATTCGAAGCCCAGCGCCGGATTGCCGGGCACCGTGTAAAAGCGCCAAGCGAGCGCGCCGGTCCCGGCATCGTACGCGGACAGGTAGCCCCGGACGCCGAATTCATTGCCGCTGTTGCCGATCAGCACGCGTCCTTTGACGACGCGCGGAGCCATGGTGATCGTATAGGGCTTTGTCGGATCGACGGTCATGACGGTCCAGACGGGCTTACCGGTCGCCGCGTCGAGCGCGATCAAGCGACCGTCGAAGGTCCCGAGGTAGAGTTTGCCCTGCCACGCGGCGACGCCGCGATTGACGACATCGCAACAACCGCGCACGCCGAGCGCGCGCGGCACCTTTGGATCGTAGGACCACAGGGGGCGGCCGGTCCTGGCATCGAAGGCGCGGACCATGCTCCAGGCGGTCGACACATACAGAACGCCGTCGATCACTAGTGGCGTCGCCTCCTGGCCCCGCTTGGTGTCGAAGTCGGCGAACCAGACCAGGCCTAGCTGGGCCGCATTCGAAGCATCGATGCGCGCGAGAGGACTGAAGCGCTGCTCGCTGTAGGTGCGCCCGTAGCTCATCCAGTTGCGGGGATCCCGGTCGGCGTCCGTCAAGCGAGCGGCGTCGACGTTCGCAGCCAATGAAGGAGCCGCCAAGGCAAACTGGGACGTCCACAACAGAGTGAGAAGAGCCGCGCAGAACGCGGAGCATGCCGAGACCAACTTGTGGAAGGGCGTGCACCGCGTATGATGTTCCAGAGAGTTGCTCCTTGAGTGCAGGCCCCTGCATCAAACCAGTTTGACCGATGTCAATCAGCGGCAATTTTCGAATCGAACAGAGCAGGCTGTCAGTTCGTTACCGCACATTGCGTGAGGCTGGAGCATGGTGGGCGCAGCGTTGAGCGCGACTTTCGACCCCCCTATGAACAACAGCATGTAAGACCTATGAAAGCCAGCCTCCGCTAAACCCTGCTCGACGAAGGCCGCTGACGATGTAGGGGCACTGCCGCGTCAACCGCCACAACAGCTCGCTCCGATAATTTTCGATCATCAGAACCACCGGCCCTTGGTTTAGCCCATAGTGCCAAGGCGACACCCAGCCGCTCGGATTTCCGGACTTGGCCGGATACGTGGCGTTGAACGTCGCCTTGAATCCGTAGGGATTGTTGGCCTTCAATTTGAGGTCATGAATGAAATACTCGATCGAAGGCAACACGATGTCGGAAGCGAACGGTAGCGAAGCCACGACCGCCCAAGGCGCGATAGTTCCATCATCGGGCCCAAATGGAACTCCCCGAGCGATGTAATTAAAGAAGAGCCGCTCGACACCGTCTATCTTGATGTTATCGGGTCCAGGGCCATCACTGGCGGTAATACCCCAACAACTGGCTCCGTAACCATTAAACTTGAGTGGGTTGTTGATCGCATATTGTCTTTGTATGTGGGTCGCGCGGCGGGTGTTTTCGAAATAATCGATTCCCTTGTCGCGCATGTAGGTATCCTGGATTTTGCGAAAATCAATCCATATGTGCGAAAGCTGATGTGTGAAGAACGATCCCGCATAAAGGTAGTCGTAGCCGTATTGGCTCTTCCACTGGTAAGTCGAGCACCACGCGGCAAATCCTTCCCCAGCCAGCGGATACGTCGGCGAGCCGAGCGCAATCACGTAGAGAAGCAGCCCCTCGTCATAGCCCTCCCAACGATACCGAAGGAAGCCGCTTTCGGGATTCCACCCGTGTGTCAACGTCAGACCATTGTTTTGCGCCCAATGCCAGTTGGCGCGTCGATAGAGCGCATCGGCAACCGAGCGAATCTCCGCCTCATCGTCGGTGCCTGCATCGAAATACGCCGCCGCAGTCAACATGCCAGCGAGCAGGAATGCACTGTCTACCGTCGACAACTCGCACTGCCAGGCTCGGCGGCCGGTTTGCATGTCCAAAAAGTGATAATAAAAGCCTTGATAGCCGGTGGCGTCCAGCTGAGGACCTTGTGGACTATTCCAGAAGAAACGAAGAGTCGTAAGTGTACGTGCGACGGCCGCTGCCCGTGAAATAAACCCACGTTGGACACCAACCGGGTAGGCCGCGAGCGCGAAGCCAGTGGCAGCAATGCTGGCGGGCGACGTTTGCGATGTCTTGTCCCTCACCAAGCCGTTTGCAACATTGACTTCGTGTTCAAAATAGCTGAAGGATTCGCGCTGCAGGGTCTCGATCTCTTCCCCGACGTCACGCTTAACTTCGTTCACTTTTCAGGCCGATTCTGTGAGCTGCTTGCCGATGGCCTGCAATTCCCGCAGCCGCTTTGGAGAGCTTTTGGGATAGGCCATCTTGATCTCATCAAACGCATCCATGAGAATTTGCGACACCATCAGCCGGGCATTCTCCTTGTCATCGGCGGGCACTATGTACCAGGGTGCGTGGTGCGTGCTGGTCTCGGCCAGGCAATGTCCATATGCATGCATATATTTTGGCCAGAATTTTCTTTCGTGAATGTCCGACGCACTGAATTTCCAGTTCTTGTCGGGCTCGTCGATACGCTCCAGGAAGCGCTTGGCCTGTTCCTGTTCCGATAGGTGAAGGAAGAATTTGACGACCTTGGTTCCATTTCGATACAGATGCGCTTCCATTTCAACGATGGAACGATACCGGTCTTTCCAGAAATGCCGGTCATCAAGCGAGTGTTTTGGAAGATTCTGAGTGTCCAGAATCTCGGGGTGAACACGTGTGATGAGCACTTCTTCATAATACGAACGATTGAAGACCCCGATTCGTCCGCGTTCTGGGAGCCGGCACGAGGTGCGCCAGAGAAAGTCATGCTTGAGCTCTTCAGCGCTTGGTTGCTTGAAACTGTAGACTTCGCAACCTTCAGGGTTCACCCCCGACATGACGTGGCGAATAGCACCATCTTTTCCCGCAGAGTCCATGCCCTGAAAGATCAGCAGCAATGCGTATCGGCCTGAGGCGTAATGTAGTTGTTGACGCGAACTCAAGCCTTCGACGTGCTTTTCCAGCAGTTCCTGATACTGCTCTTTTGACTTGAAATAATGCTCCACCGCGGTGGGCCACTCATCAAGATCGACCTTTTTGTCGGTTGGAACGCGGAAATCCTTCGAGTTGATTTTCAATGTAATGCCTCTCTGAGTAGTTCGCGCGTGTGATGCATGAGTTGCCGCCGCTTGAACCGCTGGTGTCTGCGTATACGACGTGATTCCAATGGTTCCCTAGGATTTTGTCTTATCCTTTGAAGCCTTTAGTGTCCGCTCCAGTTCCTGTACGGCCAGAACGTCCTGGCGCCCGAGTTCCTCGTACAATGCATGGACTCGATCGACCAGCTTCGGCGTCAAATCGGACGCTGCAGTGGATTTCGATTCGGGCGCCGGCGCGGGTTTCGCGTCCGCCTTCGCCTCCACCTTGGTATCTGGCTTCGCCCCTGCCTTCTCTTCGGACGCTGGAGCCGCCTTGGCTTCCGACCCCGGCGCGGGCTCGGAATCCGGCTTTGTCTCCGCCTTGGCTTCGGGCGCTGGTGCCGCCTTAGCATCTGGCTTCGCCTCGGCCTTGGCTTCCGACGCCGGCGCGGGCTTGGAATCCGGCTTTGTCTCCGCTTTGGCTTCGGGCGCTGGTGCCGCCTTAGTATCTGGCTTCGCCTCCGCCTTGGCTTCCGACGCCAGCGCGGGCTCGGAATCCGGCTTTGTCTCCGCTCTGGCATCGGGCGCTGGTTTCGCCTTGGCATTCGGCTTCGCCTCCACCTTCTCTCTGGAAGCGATTTCCTTTTCTTTGGCTTTTGCTGCCGCCTTGGGAGAATCAAAAATGCGATACGCGAGCAGCTTGACGCGATCATTCACGAAAAACCAGGCCAGCGAATAACCCCATACGAATCCGGCGTACCCCCAGCTAATTGGCGTCATGAACACGCCATACACTGCGATCAAAGTAGCCACGGCCTGAGTGCCGAACACAGCAATCAACAAAATCCGCGCCGGGCGTATGGACCAGAAAGGCCCGCGCGTGCGGGTCAAGAATATCGTCAGGTGACCAGCCACGGACATCTTTAGGTACATCATGGTCTGGGTGTGGGCATGGTCAAGATGAAAAACGTTCAACGACAGATAGAACAGGCCGAAAATGGCGACCGTCCCTATGACGCCCAGAACCGTGGAAACTCCGAGCACCAGATGCATGTTCCACGCTTCCGGCTTATTGCTGTAGTTCACGTTGTCGTAGGCGATCGACAATATGGCGGCGTCGTTGAGCAAAGCGATCATCACGATCATGACGGCCGTGACCGGGTAAAAGTTGAATACTAGAATCGCCAATGTCATGAACAGAAGTACCCGCAGCGTCTCGGCAATGCGGTACATCGAATAGCTGTTCATGCGCTGGAAGATTTTTCTGCTTTCCTTGATCGCATCGATGATTACCGAGAGCCCGGGCGTCATGAGGACAATGGCCGCGGCAGCGCGCGCCGCATCTGTCGCCGTCGAAACGGCGATACCGCAGTCGGCTTTCTTCAAAGCCGGGGCGTCGTTGACCCCGTCGCCGGTCATGCTGACGATGTGGCCGCGCTTTTGCAGGACACTGATGATGTCGTACTTGTTCTCAGGGAACACTTCGGCGAACCCGTCCGCATTCTCGATGAGGGCCGCCGTTGTTGGTGACTCCATCTGTTTGGCGTCGCCAAGGCTGCCGGCACCGAGGATGTTGGCGCCCATGCCCAACTTCTTGCAGGTCTCCTTTGCGATGGCGATCGCATCGCCGGTCACCATTCTGACCTTCACACCCATCGCTATGGCGGTCGCAATGGTAGCCTTGGCGTCATCGCGTGGTGGATCGAACAAGGGCAATACACCGACCAGCTGCCATGGACCGGTTCCGTCGGCCCGCGCAACACCCAGCGAGCGAAAGCCGCGCGCCGCGAACCCATCGACCGCCTTCTGTACGGCAGCCTTCACCTGTGCTGCGTTGGCCGAGAGCGCCAGGATCACCTGCGGCGCCCCCTTGGTCACCTTGAACGACTTGCCATCCTTGTCTTTGACGTCCGCCTCGGTGCGCTTGTGAACCGGATCGAACGGCGTGAAGTGATCAATATGATAGATCTTCAAGGTTTCCGGATCCTTCACGCCTTTCAGCACCGCCAGATCGATCGTGTCGTCATTGTCTGCCCGCGATGCCAGCGCGGCGTCGAGAATAACTTGAGCCGCCGTCACTCCTTCTGTGCAGAACGGATCACCCAGCGTTAACTTGTCCTGGGTCAGCGTGCCAGTCTTGTCCGCACACAGCACGTCTACCCCCGCCAATTCCTCAATGGCGACCAATCGGCTCACAACCGCTTTTTTCTTCGCGAGCAGGCGAGCCCCAACGGCCATGGTTACCGAAAGCACCGTCGGCATTGCCACTGGAATCGCCGCGACAGTCAGCACCAGGGCAAATTCCAAGGTGGTGAGAATCGGGTCGCCCCGATAGAGCGCGAAGCCAATGATCAGCGCCACTAGGCTCAATGCAAGGACGATCAGGTAATTGCCGATCTTCAGAACCGCTTTCTGGAAATGACTGACGGTCTGCGCCTGCTCGACCAGTTTCGCCGTCTTGCCGAAGTAGGTGTTGGCGCCGGTGGCATAGACCAGCGCGTTGCTCTGACCGCGGCGCACAATAGAGCCGGAAAATATCGCCTCGCCGGGCTTGCGGGTGGCGGGGAGGCTTTCGCCGGTCAGCGCGGACTGGTCCACCGACATCGGATCCCCATCCAGCAACCGAGCATCTGCCGGCACGATATCGCCCTGCTTCAATTGAATGACGTCACCCGGCACTAGCTCACGCGCGGGAGGCGTGACCCACTTTCCGTCGCGCTTCACCCGGGTTTTGGTGGCGAGCTTGGCCTTCAGGCTCGCAATGGCGTTGCCCGCGGAGCGTTCTTCCCAGAAGCCCACGACGGCATTGGAGCACAAGAGGACCAGAATAATGAAGAAGTCTGGCCAATGTTTGACGATACCCGAAAGAATTACGGCAACCTCGATCATCCAGGGAATCGGACCCCAAAAGTACGAGAGAAACTTCAGCAGCGCATTCTCACTCTTGACCGGCAACTCATTCGGCCCATCCTTGCTGAGCCGTTTTGTCGCTTCGGCTCCCGTGAGGCCGTCCGGAGAGGATTCGAGCCGCTTCTGCACCTCGGAAAGCGGCAGGGTTTTGAGATCGTCTGCGGTATCCGGTTTGGCGCTTGCGTCAGGCTTGGACGGCCCTTTGGTGTCGGGAGCTTTCGGCTGCCGAGCTTGTGAACTGGATTTCATGAGCCTGCCTCGTTGGCCGGTAAAGAAATAGGGTCTAGTCGAGTCATCATCCGCGACCTCAAGGCTGGCGGATGGCGGCGTCGACGGTGACTTGCGCCTCTTTGAGAATCTGCTGCAGCTGCTCCGGCCCGCTAAAGCTTTCGGCGTAGATCTTATAAATGTCTTCGGTTCCCGACGGTCTAGCTGCAAACCATCCGCTCGCGGAACTGACTTTGATGCCGCCAATGGGTGCATTGTTTCCAGGAGCATGGTCGATGATGCTGTCGATCTTTTCTCCGGCCAGCTGTTTCGACTTGACGTCACGCGAGGACAGCGCAGCGATTTCCTTCTTCTGCTTCGCGCTCGCCGTCACCTGCACTCGATCGGCCACGGGATTGCCGTATTCATTCGCCAAATCGACGTACAAGGCACCCGGATCGCGGCCCATGCGAGCAGTGATCTCGGCAGAAAGGAGTGCCGCGACGATGCCGTCCTTGTCGGTGGTCCAAACCGAGCCATCGCGCCGCAGAAAAGTTGCCCCCGCGCTTTCCTCGCAACCAAATCCCAAGCTACCGTCGAGAAGCCCGGAAGAAAACCATTTAAATCCAACGGGCACTTCGTACAGGTGGCGCTTGAGCTTCGCCGAAACTCGATCGATCAGCCCCGTGCTGACCACCGTCTTGCCGATTGCGGCATTTGCCCCCCACCGCGGCCGATTTCGGAACAGGTAGTCGATGGCGACCGACAAGTAGTGGTTGGGGGGCAGCAACCCGACCCCCGGCGTGACGATGCCGTGACGGTCATGATCGGTATCGCAGGCGAAAGAGATTTGAAAGCGATCCTTGATATTGATCAACCGCTGCATGGCGTAAGGTGAAGACGGATCCATGCGAATCTGTCCATCCCAATCCAGCGTCATGAAGGCGAACCGCGAGTCCACCGTCTCGCTCACCACCGTGAGATCTATTTTATAACGATCGGCGATTGCCGCCCAATAGTGAACGCCGGCGCCACCCAGGGGATCGACGCCCATACGGATTTTCGCATCGCGGATCGCGTCCATGTCGATTACGGACCCCAGATCGGCCACATAGTCGGCGAGATAGTCTCGACGGTGGGTCGTCTCGGCATGCAGGGCCTTGTTGTAGGACAGCCGCTTGACCCCTCGAAAATCCGCCTCTAGGTACCGGTTGGCAGCTGCCTCGATCCAGTCGGTCGTCGCTTGATCAGCAGGGCCGCCGTTCGGTGGGTTGTACTTGTAGCCGCCGTCGCGCGGCGGATTGTGCGAGGGCGTGATGACGATACCGTCTGCGAAACTGGATCCGCGCCCGCTGTTGTAGGTCAATATCGCGTGCGAGATGACCGGAGTCGGCGTGTATTCGTCGTTGGTCGCCAGCACGACATTGACGTCATTGGCGGCGAGTACTTCGAGGCCGCTGGCGCACGCGGATTCCGACAGGGCATGGGTGTCGATACCAAGGAAGAGAGGCCCGCTGAACCCGTGTGCCAGACGGTAGTCGCATATTGCCTGACTGATGGCGAGGACATGCCCTTCATTGAACGAGCCGTCGAAGGAGCAGCCGCGGTGCCCTGAAGTGCCAAAGAGCACGCGCTGCGCCGAAACCGTTGGGTCCGGCTTAATCTCATAGTAAGCCGTCACCAGTTTTGCTACGTCGATAAGCGACGATGGCGGCGCCGGCTTGCCGGCAAGTGGACTGATCAGAGTTGTCATGCCGCTTGCTCTGCGGACGGCGACTCAGCCGACCCCCGCGGTATCCGCACTTCGACGGTGTGCGCCCGATGGTCATTGACCATGGTGATAGCAGGGCCTGATGCCGCGACGCCATCAATGCTGACACCGAGCCCCTCGCTCGCAAGCGTTTGTATTACCGTAATGTCGTAAGGCGTGTCGTGATATCGGTAATGGATCTTGAAAGACTTCCAGCCTCTCGGGATGCACGGGATGATGCGCAACACGTTCGACTCCACGGTCAACCCTAGCAGCGACTCCATGATCAGGCGATACATCCAGCCTGCGGATCCCGTGTACCAAGTCCAGCCGCCCCTTCCTGCGTGCGGCGGGCGCGAGTACACATCCGAGGCAATCACATAAGGCTCGGACTTGTAAACGGCAATGCATTCCGCTGATGCTGCGTGACTGATGGGATTGATCATCCCAGCGAGCTCCCATGCGCGTTCCGAGTCGCCCAGCGCCGCAAAAGCCATAGTCGCCCACACGGCCGCATGCGTATATTGGCCGCCGTTTTCCCGCACACCTTGCACGTATCCCTGGATGTACCCCGGACTGGGCTTCGAACAGTCGAACGGTGGGTCCAGCAATTGAATGAGCGCCGCGTCTCGGTCGACAAGATGAGAATCCACGGCGTGCATGGCACGACGGCAGCGGTCCGGATCACCCGCACCGGACAGAACCGACCAACTCTGCGGGATCGATGTGATTTTGCACTCGGAGCTCCCCGCGGTCCCCAACGGCGACCCGTCGTCGAACCACCCGCGACGGTACCATTCCCCATCCCAACTGCTTCGCTCGACGGCAGTTTTTAGCCGCGCCGCCTCGCTTGCGCATCGCGATGCGAAATCAACATCGCTGCGCCGCTTCGCCAAATCGCCGAATTTCCGTAACACCGAATACAAGAAGAAGCCCAGCCATATACTCTCACCTTTGCCGCCCTCACCGACCAGGTTCATGCCGTCGTTCCAGTCCCCGGCGCCCATGAGCGGGACGCCGTGCGTACCAAAGCGCAGGCCGTGATTCACCGCACGTCGGCAGTGCTCATACAGGCTGGCAGCCAGTTGACTTTGTTTGGGCATTCCGTAGTAAGTCGCTTCACCCTCTTTGAGTAGCGGCCCTTCCAGAAAATGTACTGGCTCATCGAGCACGCCTGTGTCCCCGGTGACCGCAACATAGCGGCAGGTCGCAAGTGGCAGCCATAGGAAGTCGTCAGAACACCGCGTACGGACACCCCGTCCAGACGGCGGGTGCCACCAGTGCTGCACGTCCCCTTCGGGAAACTGGCGCGATGCGCTTCGCAAGAGATGTTCACGAACCCGTCCGGGCGTCGCGTGAACCAAAGCCATCACGTCCTGCAGCTGATCGCGGAAGCCAAAGGCACCGCTTGCTTGGTAAAATGCGTTACGTGCCCAGAGCCGGCAACCGAGTACTTGATAGACAAGCCAGCCGTTGGCCAATATGTCGAGCGATCGATCCGGTGTCTCGATCTGCACCGCGCCGAGCGTGCGCGTCCAGTACGCCTTCGCTGCTGTTAGAGCAGTATCGGCGGCTACCGGTCCTCGCCAGAGCTGCACCAATTCACTCGCCTCTTCGGCAGTCGTCGCGGCGCCAAGACGGAACGTGATTTGCCGCGACTGATTTGTCGCCAGCTCGAAGGGAATCCTGATTGCCGCACAGGGATCGAGTCCCGCACCGATGGAGCCGGACAACTGCTTCTGCGCCATCGCAGCAGGATTTCGAAGAGTTCCGCAATGCCCCAGAAACTCGCGACGATCGGCGCACCAACTCGATCCCGCCATCTCATCGACATCGAAGAAAGCTGTTCGCCCGGCGAACTCGGTGTTGTAAGAATTTCGCGCAAACAGAGCGCCGCTGCTCGGGTCGATCTCACTCACCACATGTATCGCGGTCTTGGTCCGGTCATCACCCAGGACCCATTCGAGATACCCCGTCACGGAAAGGCGACGCGCGCGGCCCGATTCATTAACCACCCTCATTACGGCAAACTTGATTGGCGCGTCAATCGCCACATAGACGGTCAAGTGAGAACGAATGCCACTTTCGATGTGCTCGAACTGACTGTAGCCGAATCCGTGCCGCACTTCATACGGTGCCGCACCGCCGCAAGGCAGAAGCGTTGGCGACCAGAAATGGCCAGTCTCCTCGTCACGCAAATAGAATGCCTCAGTGTTGGCATCGCCGACCGGATCGTTCGACCAGGGCGTGAGCCGAAATTGCTGGGCATTCTCACTCCACGTATTGGCGCTGCCGCTCTCTGAAATCAGAGTGCCAAACGACGGATTGGCCAGAACGTTGACCCATGGGCTCGGCGTCATGTGCTCCCGCGTAAGCCTGATGACGTACTCGCGGCCGTCGGGCGTGAATCCGCCCAAGCCATTGTCAAACACCAAATCAGGCTGCGGCAGATCCTTCGTTACCTCGGTGGGCGCATTCACGCAATGATCGTCGGGGAGGGTTACCCTCACAAAGGGCGTGGACGTCGATTCACCGGACGCCCGTTCAAGCTGTTCTGCAAGCGATCCGTCGCGGAGAACGACGCGCGCGACCGCCTGCAAAAGAATGCGGTCCGCCACGGGCACCTGAGCGACCGCTCTGATAAATATCCCACCGGACTTATCAAGGAGCGGCCCGGAGACGGACGACGCCTTTACGAGAGCGGTAATGTCATCGAACGGCGACGGCCGTCGACCGCTGTTGTCGTCACAGAGGATGACCAGGTCTGCAACCAGTCCCTGCAGCCGCCAATAGGCGTGAGCGTTTAGGACCTGGCGTGCCAGCGCAATATTAGAGGAGTCGGGGGTTTGCAGCAGTACAATCGGCAAATCGCCCGAGATCCCGTAGCCCCAAAGCGCCGACTGACCTTGCGCGTTTTGCGCAAGAATGCGCCTTCGGCCGCGCAGTGATGGGTTCGCGTAGATCACGGAACGAGCCAGCTCTACATAGAGCCGCGCATCCGCTTCGGTGACTTGAAGGGTTGTTAAGTCAGCTTGGGCCTTGGCTGATGCCGCCAACAATATTCGATCAATGACTGGCCGATCCCGATATTGGCGCAGAAGCGCAATACAATCGTCGCGCGACTCGGCAACGCCGTGGATCATATCTACGATGCACTTCTCGCCCGGCGCCAGGACAACTTCGGTTCGAATCGCAACCACCGGGTCAAGCACGGCGCCATCGCTGTTCGATAAAGCGCCCTTGCAGTCTAGAGCTTGTGGATCTGCGATGGAGCGACCGCGACCAATGAACCGCAATCTATCGGTCTCAAAGGAGATGTTCCCCCGAAGGGGTCCGCGAGAAATAAGTGAATGTAACATCCATGGAGTCAGTTCCTGAGGGGTGCGGGCGCGGCGCTTGCAGAGGATTGCATGATCCTCACGGAGAATCTCGGTTTCCACAAAGAGCTTCTCGAAGGCAGGATGGGCGATGTCTGCCGCCGGATCCCCCAGGACAATTTCCGCGTAGCTCGTGAGGTCCAGTGTTCTTGACACGGACGACAGATTAGTGATGCTGACCCGACGCACTTCAACATCGTCGTTGGGGGACACCACAATCTCGGTATCTACTTGGATATCGTCATCGCAACGTCGAAAGGAAGCCTGGCCCAGCTCGGCATGCATTTTGTAACTATCGGGTGGCCGAAGCGTTGGCTGATAGGTGGAAGACCAGTAACGCCCACTTGACAGGTCGCGGATGTAGCAGAATAGGCCCCAATTGTCGCAGGAGGGATCCTCCCGCCATCGAGTGAGGGCTAGAGTCTTCCAGCGGCTGTAGCCACCTCCGGTGCTCGTTACCATCACGTGATAGCTGCCGTTCGACAATAACTGCAGATCCGACAAGGATGTGCTCGCCGAGGACATTTGCTGCGCAGCCACACCTGACAGGCTCGCTATGGACACTGGCAGAGGTAAACTCATATGGGTGTCTTGCTTCCATGAGACGGAATAAAGCGCACATCGGGCGCCACAGAAACGCTAAGATGAGTATAGCGACCACGGGTTCTATGTCCGTTCGCCAGGACACCTAACGCCTTCGCACGAGAAAGAAGCAATATCGGGCCGCTCACACTAAGACGGCCTGAGCAAGACCCTAAGCTTTAATGGAAGGTCCATGTCTGGCGTGCAATCTGCTCGTCTTCCTGCGAAGGCAAGACACGTACTTGGCACTGCGACACGTCGTCGCTGATCAGATCACGGGCGTCACGATTGCGGGCAGCGTCCAGGTGGACGCCTATCGCTCCCAGATGTCCGCATATGAGAGCGCGGGCCCGTGCATCGTTTTCTCCAATGCCGCCCGTAAATACGATTGTATCGACACCGCCCAAGGCCACGCTCATGGCCGCAAGCTGTTTCGCGGCGGAATAGCAAAACATATCGATAGCAAGGCGCGCGTCAGGCTTTGAGTTGGCCACTTTGTGCAAGTCTCGCAGGTCTGCGGAGACGCCGGAAACACCTAGCAGGCCGCTATGCCGGTCGACCAGGTCTTCGAGCTGATCCGCATTGAGCATCTTGCGCCTTGCAAGATAAATTAACACGCCAGGATCAAGGTCGCCGCTGCGCGTTCCCATGATGATTCCGCCGGTCGGGGTCAATCCCATGCTGGTGTCGATAGACTTACCGTCCTTTACGGCAGTGATGCTCGCGCCATTGCCGAGATGAGCGATGAGCAGCTTGCCTGGCACTGCATTTCCAAGCTGCCGCACAATCGATTCGCAGGAGAGTCCGTGAAACCCATAACGTTGGATCCCCTCCGCCCGCAGTGCGTGGGGAATCGGCAACACACGCGCAATGTCCGGCATGTGTGCATGAAAGCTTGTGTCGAAACACGCGACCTGCGGTACGCAGGGAAAATGTGCCTCTGAGAAGCGGATGACCGACAACGTGGGGGGCATGTGCAGCGGGGCAAAGGCTACGGCAGCGTCGAGCTGATTGAGGACAGACTCATTGATGATGCAGTGGTTGAGGAGCTTAGGGCCGCCGTGCACGATACGATGTCCAATGCTCTGGGGCGCAGGCATTTTCAGGTCGGTCAGCAGACGTGCAATGCGGACAACCGCGTCTTTTTGGCTGGTCAGGTCGGCGCTTTCGTGAAGCAAAGCGTTTCCAGTCGAGTCTTCCGCATGGAAGACGGCTGCCGCCATGCCGATAGACTCTGCCTCACCGGAGACCAGCCTTTGCGTGTGTAAAGGGCCAACCAGATAGAGGCCGAACTTGAGGGATGAAGAGCCGCTGTTCAGCGCGAGCACATGCAGCCTTGGTTCGGCATTCATTTGACGACGCTTTACGGCCGCTTACCCGATGTCGCCGCGCTCTGCGATTCGACCGCAGGGGCTGAGGTCGGCCGTGATGGTGTCTGTCTGTTCGCCATAAGGTTCACTATCAGCCACTGGCTCAACAGCATGAAGAGCAAATAGGTCACCAATGTCAACGCGGTTGAGACGGCCGCTGGGCCCTTTGTCGGCGCCGCCCGCGCAAAGGCTTTGAGCATGGGAAGAGCTCTATTGTGGCGGCGCGGCAAGAGCGCAATCAGTATGCGCGCTAAACCTATGGATTCGAGGCTTGCCGCTGGCGCATTTCTTAGTGCGCCGAGGAGTGAGGCGAGTTGCGTCACCGCGTGCTCCGACGTCATTGTCGTGAGATTCGAGGCCTCCTCCCAGGGATCTACTTCCATTCGTGCCAGCGCCGAAAGAACCGTCAGCGGCACGCCGTTGTTGTCGTCGCCCAATGAAGCGTAGAGGAATTTATTGAATTCAGACCCGAGACGGGAGCTTGCAGTGGCACTCATGACAAGAGCCTCCGTTAAAATTCACTTTGCGATGCATGATGACCTGGCAGCCACGCGCCGTCGGTGCGCTATCGCACGATTGCGCACCCTCCACTCCGTGCTTTTGGCTATTCAGAGACGTCAAGCGCCATTGGAGAGACGCACCAACGAGCCCTCTCCTAAGATGCTGTCATTCGACCTGACATTCCATAGAGAAATGACCGGGACATTCGGGTGACCAGCTTCGTGCGCAAGGATGCTGATCGATGCCGGACCGAGTGCGAGGTGCTGAGCTTCGATGACTCCCAGTCCGATCCATCGCGCCGCGAGAGCAGAGCTAAATTGACCGTGCGAAAAAAGCGCAACATTGCCAGACAACTCGCGCAGTTGGGCTAGAAGCCTGTCCGCGCGATCGGATATGTTGGGGGCAGATTCGCCGTGAGGACAGCCCTCGCTCCACACATTCCAACCGGGTCGTTCCTCCTGAATGTCCGCTGTGCGCCTGCCTTCGTAGTCGCCGTAGTCCCATTCCGCCAAGTCCCGCTCAATCTCAACGTCGACCCCAAACCCCGCCAACTCACACGTTTGTCGCGCGCGGAGCAATGGGCTGGTCAGGATTCTTGTGAAATGCACCATCCGCAAGTTGGGCGCCAATGCGCGCGCCTCGTCCTCCCCGTGGGCGGTCAATGCGATGTCGGTAAATCCAGTGTGTCGGCCCGTAATCGACCACGCCGTCTCCCCGTGTCGAATCAGATAAAGTTGCAGTGGGGCGCTCACGACGGCTCCATGGAAACACCGTATTCGCCTCGAAGCGCGGCGCCATTGCATTTCACCCGATGCAGCAGCGCTTCCTGTGCTGCCCCTCGGTGCGTTTCATCGCCACTCCAAATCCCCAGAGCGGGCCGCTGAATAGCCCGACCAAAGGAAAATGTCAGCGCCCAAGGCAGCGGCGATGGGATCGACGCGGATCCGATGTGCATTGCGTTCAGACGAGCGGAGGCCAGTTCTCCGGATTGACCCCCCGACAAAAACGCTATTCCGGGAACGGCCGCTGGCACGACTTCGAGGAGACATTTCACAGTGGTGAGGGCCACGTCGTTCTCAGATTCCTGAAGAGGGCAGTTCAACCCCGGAAGCACCATATTGGGCTTGAGAATCATCCCCTCCAATAGCACTCGCTGCACATGCAGTTGATCGAAAACGGTCCGCAAACATTCCGCCGTCACCTCGCGGCACCGCTCCAGCGTATGATCACCTTCCATCAACACTTCGGGTTCAACCACAGGAACGAGCCCCACTTCCTGACATAGCGCGGCATAACGGGCGAGTGCGTGTGCATTCGCCTGAATACAACCCCGGCTTGGTCGGTGATCGTCGATGGCAATGACGGCGCGCCATTTGGCAAAGCGCGCCCCCATGTTGAAATATTCTCGGAGGCGATCTCGCAGCCCATCCAGGCCTTCGGTGATTTTCTCCCCGGGATGTCCCGCCAATTCCTTCGCCCCCGTATCAACCTTGATGCCGGCGATGATCCCGGCATCGCCCAACGCGTCGAGAAACGAAGTGCCATTTTCCTTTTTCTGGCGGATCGTCTCGTCGTACAGGATGACGCCGCTGATATTTTGGCCGAGGCCGGGCGTTGTGATGATTAATTCACGATAGCAGCGCCGAGCATCTACCGTTTGAGGAATTCCCAGCTTTGCAAACCGCTTGTCGCATGTCGGGTTGCTTTCATCGATCGCCAGAAGGCCCTTTCCGGTTCCGACCAAGGATCTCGCGATGTGGATCAGTTGTTCGCTATTCATGTGCATCGGCTCCGCATTTCGCGTCTATTCGAGACTAACTGGCTTTTCGCATGATCTCCGGCTCGGCAGACTTGCCGTTGGATCCGACACCGCCAATTGCATCACTTTTGGCTCTTGCTGCGTCATTCTGGTGTGGATTCCATTTCCAGTTGCGTATCTCCGGCATGTCCTGGCCGTGCCGATTGATATAGTGCTTATGTTCGATGAGCTTATTCTGGAGACTCTGTTTCAGGTAAGCGCCCCGGGTACCCAGGTCCGGTACCCGTTCGATCACGTCCATGACCAAGTGGAATCTGTCGAGGTCATTTTGTACTCGCATGTCAAATGGCGTAGTGATCGTGCCTTCTTCTTTATAGCCGCGGACGTGCAGGTTTCGGTTGGTGCGCCGATAGGTCAAGCGGTGGATCAGCCACGGGTACCCATGAAAGCCGAAGATAATGTGCTTGTCCTTTGTGAACAAGGAGTCGTAGTCGATCTCGTTCAATCCGTGCGGATGCTCCGTGCAGGACTGCAGCTTCATCAGGTCGACCACATTGACCACCCGGATTTTGAGTTCCGGCAGGTGCTCGCGCAGGATTGAAACGGCAGCCAGGACCTCGAGCGTCGGCGTATCTCCGCAGCAGCCCATGACCACGTCCGGCTCACTGCCCTGGTCATTGCTGGCCCATTGCCAAATGCCGATACCTTCCGTGCAATGGATGACGGCTGCATCCATGGCCAGCCATTGGGGAAGTGCGTGTTTGCCGGCTACTACCACGTTGACGTAATTGCGGCTTCGCAAGCAATGATCGAAGACTGATAACAGGCAGTTCGCATCAGGCGGCAGGTAGACCCTGACAATATCCGCTTTCTTGTTGATGACGTGATCGAGAAATCCAGGGTCCTGGTGCGTGAAGCCGTTGTGATCCTGCTGCCACACGTGCGAGGCGAGCAGATAGTTCAACGACGATATTTTCCGGCGCCAGGGGAGCTCTAAACAGACTTTCAGCCATTTGGCGTGCTGGCTGAACATCGAATCGACGATACGAATGAAGGCCTCGTAGCTGTTGAATAGTCCGTGGCGTCCGGTTAATAAATACCCTTCGAGCCAGCCCTCACACTGGTGCTCACTCAGCATGGAATCCAGCACTTGCCCCTGGGATGCGAGAAATTCATCATTCCTCACGTGGCGGGCATCCCATTGGCGGTTGGTAACTTCAAACACGGCGCCCAAGAGGTTTGAGAGCGTTTCGTCCGGACCAAAGATGCGGAAATTACGCTCGCCCTGATTGAGCTTCGACACATCGCGCAAGAACGTGCCCAGCACTTGCGTGTCGCAGGCCTGGATCGCACCCGGCGCGGATACATGCAAGGCATGGTCGTGAAAGTCGGGCATTTTGAGATCATGCAGCAACAGACCGCCGTTGGCGTGGGGGTTTGCGCCCATCCTCCGATCGCCCTTCGGGGCGAGTTCAGCCAATTCCGGCAGTAGGCGGCCATTCTGGTCGAACAATTCCTCCGGCTTATAACTTCTCATCCAGCTTTCAAGCAGCGGAACGTGGTCGGGATGCTCGGGATCGACCAACATAGGTACCTGATGCGCCCGGAATGTGCCCTCAATCTGCAACCCATCCACCACTTTCGGTCCAGTCCAGCCTTTCGGCGATCTCAACACGATCATCGGCCATCGCGGCCGCGACGGGTTCTGCTTGGTGCGTGCATTTGCCTGGATCCGCCGGATATCTTCGATCGCGGAGTCCATCGCGGTCGCCATCCGTTCATGCATCAGCTCCGGGTCATCGCCTTCCACGAACAGCGGCGCCCAGCCGCTGCCGCGCAGGAACTGCTCCAATTCCTCACCTTCAATGCGCGCAAGAACGGTGGGATTGCTGATCTTGAACCCATTCAAATGCAAGATCGGCAACACCGCCCCGTCCGTCACGGCGTCCAAGAACTTGTTGGATTGCCAGGAGGTCGCCAAGGGGCCCGTTTCCGCTTCACCGTCACCGATCACGCAGGCGACTATCAAGCCGGGGTTGTCAAATACGGCCCCAAAGGCATGACTCAAGGAATAACCCAGTTCGCCTCCCTCGTGAATAGAGCCCGGCGTTGTCGGTGCCACATGGCTGGATATACCGCCAGGAAATGAGAATTGTTTGAACAGCTCTTTGAGTCCGGCCTCATCTTGCGTGACGCCGGGGTAAACCTCACTCCAGGTGCCTTCCAGGTACACGTTGCCCACGATCGCCGGGCCGCCGTGACCAGGTCCCGCGACGTAGAACATATTCAAGTCATACTTGTTGATCACCCGGTTTAAGTGTACGTAAATGAAATTCTGGCCTGGCGTGGTGCCCCAATGGCTGACCACGAGCGGCTTTACGTCGGACAGCTGCAATGGACGTTTCAGCAGAGGATTGTCATAGAGATAGATTTGTCCGACCGATATATAATTGGCGGCCCGCCAGTAAGCATTGATCTTACGAAGCAGTTCGGGTGACAGGGTAGTGGTTGTCATGACTCAGGATTCCTGTTTTCAAGTGCCTGCACCTTCGCCAGACGACGTCGGTGGCGTGGAGCTTGGCTGAAGTGAGCGTGTAGAAATGTTTCGACCAGTTCCAAGGCAAGCCCGGATCCGAAGACTCTGCCGCCTAAACAAAGAACGTTCATGTCATCGTCTTCAACGCCCTGGTGGGCGGAAAACACATCGTGTATCAGTCCGGCGCGCACACCGGGGATTTTGTTCGCGGCGACAGAAGCGCCGACTCCGCTGCCGCAGAGTGCCACGGCACGCTCCACACGGGCGGCGGCCACCGCGCGTGCCAAGGGAATGATGAAGTCTGGATAATCGTCAGAAGAGTTGAGTTCGTGCGCGCCGTAATCTTCGATCTCGTAGCCCGAAGCGCGCAGGGTGTCAGACAATTCCGCTTTCAGCACGAACCCTCCATGATCGGCGGCGATTCCCACCCGCTTCACTCGTGGCGGCGAAGCCGATTGATCGCTCTTAACCATGTAGGGGTATCTCGCTGATAATCGCCTCGAAATCCGTGGCCTTCAGGCTCGCACCACCCACTAGCGCTCCGCCAACTTCCGGAACTGAAAGGACCGAGTGCGCGTTTGCTGGGTTCACGGAGCCGCCGTAGAGTATCCGAACCTCTCTGCCTTCGGCTCCCAAGTGCGCGACGAGACACTGACGGATATGCGCGTGCATTTCGCCGATTTCCTCGAAAGTCGGCGTGTGACCGGTCCCTATCGCCCATAAAGGTTCATAACCAATGGCAGTGCCGAGCGAGGTGATGCTTTCGGGTACGCTGCCTCTGATTTGATCAGTGCATACGGTGAGCGCTGCACCGGAGCGCCGCTGCGCCTCGGTCTCACCGATACAGATAATTACGCGGAGTCCGGCGCGCAACGCAGCCTTCACTTTCGCCACCACTATCGAATCCGTCTCACTGTGATGCTGACGCCGTTCCGAGTGGCCGACTATGACCCAGGTGGCTCCCGCGTCTTTCAACATCTCGGCGCTCACATCTCCGGTGAATGCACCGGATACTTCGCTGGCGCAGTTCTGGCCACCGATCGCAATTCGACCGTCGGCCACCTTTACCGCGCGCGTGATCAGCGTAGCAGGGGGGCAGATTAGAATATCGGCGGTTGGGCCCGTAGCCTGCACTCCGGCGGCAATGGCAGCAATTTCGCTTAGTTGCGGCCCCGTTCCATGCATCTTCCAGTTACCGACGATCAAGGGTCGCATGCTCTGCTCACCTTCGCGGTACAAACGCACAACTGTCTCGTTGCGCGACGCAATCGGGGTGACGGGACTCTGCGCCGTCGCAAACGTCGGCGGAGAACATCGAGATCGCGCCGATTTCAGAGGGATTCGGCTACAACCGGACGCCGGATCGGAAGCGGATCTGGCGCCCCTTTGGCCGCCAGCGCTAGCGCCAGGGTCGCCGAGGCGGGATTCAGGGTGTCGACCATAGAACTTGGCAACAAGATGGTGGCGCCTCGTTCCTTGGTGGTCTCGTAAATGATGTTCATCGCCCGAAGCTGCAACGCTCCGGGGTGACCTGCGTAAATATCCGCCGCTTCGACGAACTTCCCCGCAATAGCGGCTTCCGCCGATCCGAGGATCACCCTGGCCTGCTTCTCGCGCTCGGCCTGTGCCTGACGCGACATCGCGTCCTGCAGGGCCTCGGGGATGGCGACATCGCGGATCTCCACCGAACTCACCGATATGCCCCAGGGAGCGGTCTTCCGCCCTATTTCGATCTTCAGTTGCTCGTCGGCTTCCTTGCGGTCGGATAGCAGCGCTGCCAGCATGGAGGAGCCGATCATTTCACGCAGCGACGTCTGCGCTACCCGGTCGATTGCTTCACGGTAGTTGGTGATCGCCAAGGCGGCCTTTTCGGCATCTTCCACATGCCAGAAGATAATCGCATCGACATTCACCGGAACCGTGTCCCTGGTCAAGGCCTGCTCGGCGTTGAACGCGGTGGTCTGAATGCGACCGTCGATCACCGCGACGATGTTGTCGATTACAGGAATGATGGCGAACAGGCCCGCGCCCTTGACGCTCTGCAGCTTACCCATGCGCAGAATCACGAACTTCTGCCAGACGTTGGCCATCTTGAGGGAGCTAGCGACGATCGCGGCGGCGACGAAAAACACCAGGCCCAGAGCAGGGCTGAGCAGGTAGCCGACCGCCAGGCCAGCGGCGATAAAAACAAATACTAGAAACGTCGTAACGGCATTCATATTCATAGCTCCGGAAACTCTTTTTGGAAGACTGCTGAAGTTACGCGCCACTGTGAGTTTTGTCCGCTCGCTAACGTACAAACAGGCATTACACCGGCGGCCTTGCGCTATGCGCCTCAGCCAACAGACAGACTATCGGAACTGGCGTAACAATCGACTGCCTTGTTTCCTTCAAGAGAGCGACCAGACCATGAACCTCACCTTCGCGACATCCTGTTTAGTCATCGGCACCTTGCTGATCCCGGTTGCGGCCTATGCCGACGAACTGAGTTCTGACGTTAAACAATCCGAAACGTTCGTCAAGGACTCAGTCATAACGATCAAGGTGAAGGCCAAGCTTTTCGATGACAGAATGAGTAGCCTAACGAACGTGAGGGTCGATACCGACGCCAAAGGTGCGGTATTTTTGAGCGGCACCGTCACATCCGCGCACGACGCGGACGTGGCTGTTTCAACTGCGCGCGGAACCGAAGGCGTCACTTCGGTCACCAGCACCCTAAGTATCAACCACGCTGAATAACGCTTGCCATCCCGGCGGATCAGCTCAAAGGTTCGGTGATCCAGCTTCGGGGACTTCCCCGCAGCACCGAATAATGTCTGCCTTCTGCGTTTTTAAGGGGTTGAAAAGCATCTGCCATACACTGGTGATGGTCGAAGGGCTTTAATCGTTACTGCACTCTCTTCAGAGTCCGCGCACCAATAGCCTTCCAAGTCATTCATGCTGCGTACCGTTGGCGTTTCTCCTGGTAGAGTCGAACACAATGCATCTACAAACGGTGAGACCTCGTGCTTGCGCTGGCGAATCGACGGCTCTGATGCACGTTGTGGCGGAATGCTGAACCGAACTGTACGCGTTGACGCACCTGCGAGTCGGTTCGCTTCCGCACCTGGCAGCAAATGAGATGAGGTGGTAGTACGGGTAGCAACCACGATGCGCCCTCAAGACGTCCACGCACATGTCGGTGTGAGTCCGGATCGCGGCGCTCACCAGCGCGCCAATCTCAGCCGGCGATAGCGCCGGATCAGCGCATTGGTGGAGCTGTCGTGGCCAGGTGCCGGGTCGTCCGTGCTAAGTATCTCTGCAGCGCTACGCTTCGCCAATGCCTTGCCTAGCTCCACGCCCCATTGGTCGAACGAATCGATGTCCCAGATCACTCCCTGCACGAACACGCTGTGCTCGTACAGCGCAACCAGCGCGCCGAGGGTCGGCGGATCGAGTCGCTCGGCGAGGATGGTGCTGCTTGGCCGGTTGCCTTCGAACGTGCGGTGCGCCACCAGCGCGGCGGACACGCCCTCCGCCCGCGCGTCCTCGGCGGTCTTGCCGAAGGCCAGCGCCTCGCTCTGCGCGAACAGATTGGCCATTAACAAGTCATGCTGGTCGCCGAGCACATTCAGCGTCTGACAGAACCCGATGAAATCGCAGGGAATCAGCCCGGTGCCCTGGTGGATCAGCTGGTAGAACGAGCACTGCCCATTGGTGCCCGGCTCGCCCCAGTAGATCGGACCCGTCGCGTAGTCCACACGCGCGCCGTCGAGCGTGACGTGCTTACCGTTGCTCTCCATTGCCAGCTGCTGCAGGTAGGCCGGGAAGCGCTTGAGGTATTGCTCATAGGGCAGCACGGCCACGGTCGGCGCGCCGAGAAAGTTGGCGTTCCAGACCCCCAACAGCCCCATTAGCACCGGCAGATTGCGTTCCGGCGGGGCGCTGCGGAAATGCGTGTCCATGGCGTGGAATCCCGCCAGCATGGAACGGAAGTTCTCCGGCCCGATCGCTCGCATGGTCGAAAGCCCGATCGCCGAGTCCATTGAGTAGAGGCCGCCGACCCAATCCCAGAATCCGAACATGTTGTTCGCATCAATGCCGAATTTAACGGCCCCCTCGGCATTGGTCGAAACTGCCACAAAATGTCTCGCCACGGCCTTCTCCTCGCCCAGCGAGTCCAGGCACCAGACCCGTGCGGCATGCGCGCTGGTCAGTGTCTCCAGCGTCGTAAAGGTCTTGGAGCAGATCACGAACAGGGTTTCCGCCGGATCGAGCCCGCGCAAGGTTTCGGCCAGATCGGTGCCGTCGACATTGGAGACGAAGCGGACCGAAAGGTCACGCTGGCTATAGTGGCGCAATGCTTCGAACGCCATCACCGGGCCGAGATCGGAGCCTCTGATGCCGATGTTGACCACGTTGCGGATACGCTTTCCGTCGTTGCCGGCCCAAGCGTCGCTGCGCACTCGCTCGTAGAACAGCGCCATTCGGTCCAGCACCGCGTGCACCTCCGGCACCACATTCCTGCCGTCGGCGAAGATCTGCGCGCCCGCCGGCGCGCGCAGGGCGACGTGCAGCGCCGCGCGCTGCTCAGTGACGTTGATCCTGTCGCCGCGGAACATCGCCGCCACGCGCTCGGGCAGGCCGCATGCGTCGGCAAGATCCAGCAGCAGGCGCCGCGTCTCGCCGGTGATGCGCTGCTTGGAATAGTCCATGTACAGACCGCGGCTTCGGCGACGAAACGCTCGCCGCGCGATGGCTCCACGGCGAACAATTCCCGCAGATGCCGGCCTCCGATCTCGCCAAAATGCTTGTGCAGCGACTGCCACTGCGGGCGCTTGGTCAGCGACGGTACCGCCTGGGCACGCTGCGGAAAGTCGATATTCACACGCTCTCCTTGCTTGCGCCGGCGAGTGCCGCGCTTTTGCTGGCGATGCTCGCCAGCAGCTCCTTCCAGGACTTCACGAACGCCTGCGCACCGTCGTGCTGCAATTGCTGTGCGAGTGCGTCGATGTCGATCCCATTGTCAGCGAACCGGGCCAGAACTGCTTCGCAGTCGCCGCCATCGGCCGCCATCGCACCCTTGAGTTCGCCGTGCGCGGCGAATGCACGCAGCGCTTTCTCGGGCATGGTATCGATGGTGTCAGGCGCCGCGAGCGCTTTGACGTACAAAGTATCGGGAGCCTGCGGATCCTTGGTTCCAGTGCTAGCCCAAAGCAGACGCTGCGGGCGCGCGCCAATGGCGGCGAGCTTGTGCCAGCGCGGCGAGGCCAATAGCTCACGATAGGCGCGGTACGTGCGCTGGGCGATCGCGATGCCGAGCCGGTTACGCAAATCCGCGGGCAAATAGCCGCTGACCGTGTCGTCGCCACGACTGTCGGACATCGCCATGACCGCGGCGATCTGCGGATCGATCCCGGCATCCCGATCGACACGGTAAATGCTTCGGGCGCGCGCTGTATTGAGCTGTTTGCTCGACTCGCTGAGCCCTGTGCCGCTCACTGCGTTGTCCCAACGGCTGACAAACAGCGACGCGACCGAGGCGACCTTAGGATCGAGCCCGGCGGCGATGCGGCGTTCGATGCCGCGCTGGTAGGCCTCGGCGGCGGCCAGGTATTGCTGGCAGGACAACAGTATCGTGACGTTGACCGGAACGCCAGCAAAGATCGATTCCTCGATCGCCGGAAGCCCTTCCGGCGTACCCGGGATCTTGATGAAAAGATTGGGGCGGTGCGCGCGCGCATGCAGTCGCGCCGCAGCCTTTATGGTGCCGGGAGTGTCGCCCGCGAGCATGGGCGAGACCTCCAGCGAAACCCAACCGTCCACACCGAAGGTGGCGTCATGGATCGGACGGAACAAATCCGCAGCCTGGGTCAGGTCCTCCAGGGCCAGTTCGAAGAACAAGTCCTCGCCTGACTTTCCATCATTCGCTTTTTTACGAATGGCATCGTCGTAAAGGCCGGTGCCTTCGATAGCTTGGTCGAAGATGGTGGGGTTGGAGGTGAGCCCGGTCACCGAAAACTCTCTGATATAGCGACTGAGTGTGCCGCTGGTCAGCAGGCCACAAGTAATGTTGTCGAGCCATAGGCGTTGGCCCAGATCGTGAAGCTGTCTAGTAGCGTTCATGTTGTCTCCTGTTCTCGAGCACCTTTCCATTCGGAGGCGACATGCTTGCCGTGCGACGCCACCTCAGCGATGCATTCGAACATACGCTCTCATTCCGTAAGAATGGTGCCGCGGTGGCGGACCATGTTTCTTGGAGTCGATGACGTCGATTCATTTTTTTCGCACTCCATCGATTTCCTGCTTGAACGATGCTGCGGCGCGGATCCTGGAATCGTATCGCCAGATTGACGGGACGTCTGTATGACGGCGCACTAACACTCGAACCCGGGCTCATCGAGAAATCTTGCGGATGAGATTAGCGATCCCGTTTGTGCTTTGGCGCTGAGGCTCGGACTAGACGCGTTCGCTCAAACCTTTCGCCCCAATCGTTGGCCTGCTAAGTGGTATTTCCGGCATCGTCGTACCTTGGACCTCTCTACTCACCTCCGTGGTCCTCTACCCATGACCTAAACACGTTTCTGGAGACCACCAAGAGCCAGTTGATTGCCCGTTACATAAACGTCGAAGCGCTTCTGAATCAACGCTATTTCACCCACTGCCTTTCGCAAAGCCGGGGCTGCTTTATTGGGACAGTCTTGAACGCCGAGCTATCGCCACATTAGCCGGTGTTCTCCAGGCATGCCGCCACCAACAGATGCCGTGCATCGTCGTAGAGCGGTCCTTCGCACAGACCAAGGAACGCCCTTTTTTCATGCAATCTAGGCACGCTTCAGTGCCCTAAGCGTGTGACCGCACAGACCAGACGGCGCATTCCGCTCAAACTAAAAAGTCTCAACGTCAGCGTGCGGAACATGATCGACGGCACAAGCGATGCCTAGACTTTCTCTATCCGCTCCATCGGGGAAAAAGGCATTACCATGAAAACAGAGCATATGAAGATAACAGGCATGTCGTGTGGCGGCTGTATCAGCAACGTCACGAATGCGCTGACGGGGCTCTCGGGCGTCAGCGACGTCAAGGTATCGCTCGCAGCCGGAGAAGCTACTGTGCATTACGACGAGCGAGTGATCTCCCTCGACACACTGGAATCGGCAGTAAAAGGCGCGGGTTACAGTGTGGACTCGGTCGGCACCACCCGCGGATAACACCCCAGCATACCTGCAACAGCCGGCTTTCGGCCAAGTGGTAACCATGAACGATGACAATCGGCGCGGCCGCATCAGGAAGAATGCAGTCGCTACACATCACGGGCCTTACTGGAAACGCGCCCATCAGCACTGGCCGTTCTGGGTCGGATTGTTCCTGATGTTTGCGGCCGTCGGAATCTATGTCATGACCGACAGCCTGTCGCTGGTACCCCGCGGCTATACGGGCCTAGTGACGTCGCATGACGCCCGATAGCCGCAAGACGGCGAATCCGAAGCCCGATGGCAAGGGCGCTGTCACTCCAGACGGCCAGCATAACCTCCGGCGGCCTTTGAATGTATTTTGATTCGCCGCAGTAGGCCAACAAAGTAACGATGACCGTCACTTTTCGTCTGAGAAATTGCTCGGAGCGGCAACAGCAATCATGATCAGAGGAACGCCGACGGGCGGTGTGCGGAATTTTGTGTAAACGGGTTTTCTATTAAATCGGTTGTATGCTGTCTTCGAACTGGATAGTGAATCGATTGAGGGCGGCTTTCCAGTCTCGGATTGGCATGGTCCACTTTTTACTGATGTTGTTCAGCGCCAGGTAAAACAGCTTGGTGACGGCGTCGTCGGTCGGGAACGAGCTGCGGGTTTTGATGACTTTGCGCAGACTCATGTTAATCGACTCGATGGCGTTGGTCGTATAGATCACTTTGCGGATCTCTGGCGGATAGTCGAAGAACGGGATGATCCGCGCCCAGTTGCGGCGCCAGCTCAGGCTGATGGATTGATATTCCGGGCCCCATTTGCGCTCCAGGTCTGTCAGCTGCTGCTCGGCCAGCTCGACCGTGGTGGCGGTGTAAATCAGCCGCAGATCGGCTGCCACGGCCTTCCTGGCCTTCCACGAGACGAAATTCAGGCTGTTGCGCACCATGTGCACCAAGCACAGTTGCACCGATGCCTTGGGATACACCGCTTCGATGGCTTCCGGGAATCCCTTGAGTCCATCGACGCAGGCGATAAAGATTTCTTGAACGCCCCGGTTCTTCAGCTCGGTCACAACCTGCAGCCAGAACTTGGCACCTTCGGTTTGGGCGATCCACAGGCCCAGCACTTCCTTGTGACCGTCCATATTCACGCCGATGGCCAGGTACACCGCCTTGACTCGGACGGCCCCGGCGTCACGCACTTTGACGTGAATGCAGTCCAGATACAGGATCGGATACAGCCGGTCCAGCGGCCGGGCACGCCACAGGGTCACCTCCTCGCTCACAGCGTCCGTGACCGCCGAGATCAGGCTTGGGGACACCTCCGTGCCGTACATCTCCTCCAGGTGGCCCTGGATCTCCCGCACGCTCAGGCCGCGGGCATACAACGAGATGATCTTTTCGTCAAAACCGGTCCACCGGGTCTGATGCTTGGCCACCAGCTGCGGCTCGAACGAGCCCTGCCGGTCGCGCGGGATTGCCAGCGGCAACTCGCCAAAATCACCCTTCAGCGTCTTGTCGCTATGGCCGTTGCGCGCATTTCCAGTGGCATTGGTCACGCTCTGGCTCTTGTCGTGGCCTAGATGATCGGCCATCTCCGCCTCCAGCGCCCTTTCCACCAGCATCTTGGTCAACTGCTTGAGCAGGCCGTTTTCGCCGATCAGGTCTTCTGGCTTCTGGTAGTTGGTCAGCAGGCTGTCAGCCAGCTTCACCAGCTCCGGGTCCGGCTTGGCACGCTTGTTTCGCTTCGCTGCGGTCATGGTCTCTCCTTGAGAGCGGCAGTGTCCTGCCAAATGACCGTTTACACAAAACTAAAAACACCCTCCGCCGACGAACATCAAATTGATTCCAACATAACGGCCGATCACCCACCTAGTACTGCTTGGCCGGACTTTCCATACCAGATACGTACCACACGCCACGCGCCACGCGGATTTGCCGTTCTATCGAATGACATTCAGGATCTGCTCCTCAAGGTCGTCACGATCTACCGCGCTGAGTATATTTGTTTGATTTAAGCGATTCTGCTTGCGTTCTACTACTTTCCGCGACTCGATCTCGGCTGATTCACTATATCTAGACGTCCCTTCTTGACCCTGTTTATGCTTCCTCTTGTGTCTGTTCTCATTCATGTTCGTATATCCCCAGCTTTTCGCTCATTAGGTCGTCGTCGCTTGGCACCACGCGCCACAGCGAATCTCCCACGTATGTTGGACCGAAGGGCTCACGTGTCGCGTGGTTGTAGGGACGCTGAGATACGTTGGCGGATACCAAAGATAAGTGACCTCCTACCTTTTGCGGGGTCTGAAGGTCCGCATGGCCTGCACTGGCTCCATTCATGGCGACCTCTTAATGTATCGTCACACGACATTACAAAACGCAGTCACTCAACTCGTTTCAACTACCAACTGCTACAACGCATTTCAGCCTATGCGCTAGGCTCCTGCTTAATTTAAGTGAAGCGACCTCCGCCGTGTTAGTGACTCTCAGTTGTACGCACGATGTCCTTTGCCCCGCATAATGACTTGGCAGGCTTAATGTAAACGGATGCCTTGCGGACGTTTCGTAGGCGTCGTTATCACTGCCGCGGATCTCTACTAAATTTGGAAGCGGCACCGTATGTGCATTTGCAGGCATGCCCGCCTCAAAGTACAAAGGTGCCGCTTCCGCAGACATCGGGTTTTGGACAACATTGTGTCGAATCACAACGTGACTCCCCAGCGCAGCAGTTCCACTCGAACCAACGCCAGAACTTTCCGGTAAGCGTGATGAGCGAACTTAGCCGCTGCTGGAGTTAGTGTCTGTACGGTATCGCACCACGGTGCTGATCTGGACCCGATGGTGCCTCCCAAATAGACGACCTCAGTAACGGGTCACTGCAACAAAGAGGCGTGGGTTAAAGCGCATTATTTACTTCCGCCAGGTACGGCAGCATGACCACCAAACTCATTACGCATGGCGGAAAGCATCCGGTTGGCGAAATCGTCCTCCCCGCGCGAACTGAAGCGCTTGTACAAGGCGGCGCTTAGCACCGGCGCGGGAACGGAGGTGTCAATGGCAGCCTTGATGGTCCAGCGGCCCTCACCAGAGTCGGACACCTGGGTACGGAAGGCCGCCAGCTCCGGATCGGCCAGCAGGGCTTGCGCACTCAGGTCGAGCAGCCAGGACCGGATCACGCTTCCGCGGCGCCAGACCTCCGCGACATCCGCCAGGTTGAAATCGTATTGATAGACTTCGGGATGCTCCAGCGGCGAGGTCTCCGCATCGACTTTCTGCTGGCGTTTGCCGGCATTGGCGTGTCCGAGGATATTCAGTCCTTCGGCATAGGCTTCCATGATGCCGTACTCGATGCCGTTGTGGACCATCTTCACATAGTGTCCCGCGCCACTGGCACCACAGTGCAAATAGCCTTGTTCCGCGGTCCCCGGATGGTGCTCGCGCCCCGGCGTACGCGGCGTGCTGCCGATACCCGGCCCAAGCGCGGCGAAAATTGGGTCGAGGTGATCGACGACTTGCTTTTGGCCGCCGATCATCAGGCTGAATCCTTCGCGCAGACCCCACACGCCGCCACTGGTGCCTACGTCCACGTAATGGATGCTCTGCGGCTTTAGCTTTTCGGCACGGCGGATGTCGTCGCGATAATGTGAATTGCCGCCGTCGACGAGGATGTCATGAGGCGACAGCAGTGAGGCCAGTGCGGTGATGGTGTCTTCCACCACCGCGGCGGGCACCATCATCCAAAGCACACGTGGCGCCGTGAGCTGATCGACGAGTTCCTTGAGGGCGAACGTTCCCGTAGCGCCGTCTTTCTGTAGAAGTTTCACCGTCTCCGGATGGACGTCATAGACCAGAACCTTATGCCCGGCTTTCATCAGCCGCCGAGCCATGCCCGCGCCCATTCGTCCCAGCCCGATCATGCCAATTTCCATGGATACACCTCTGCCACTGGATCAGTGTCGCCGACCATCATATGACGACTGCGCCACCACCTTACGTGCGCTATCGAACGGACGAACATCATTTGTGGAGCCTACCTTTCGGAGACGCAATCGCATAGCGACCAGGTCGTGCAGAACGGCATCTGGCCAGCCCCGGTTGCCTGCTTAGTCAGACGAGTTACTGGATGGTCACTTGCTTAACAGTGCAGTGACGTGGCCGCCGCACCATTGGATGACGCAAAAATGCTGTCAAGCGTATTACCGGCCGGCGGGCGACAATTGGCTTTCCCAGCGAAAGTGGTCCAGACAGTAGGCAAGGAGAACATCATGAAAGTGCTTTCGCTTCTGGCGGTGCTAGCATTTGTAGCGGTGGCGAACGAAGCAATGGCCGATGCTTCTACCGCTACACCCGGCTCTGGTGGCGTGCAATTTGAAATAACTGGTGTCGGAATGGGGATCTTCGCAAATGCGGCGATCGCATCAAAGCCCGGAACGGGAAACGGCACAGATCGCAGGCTTTGCCTGACCCTTGAGGGAGGCTCTCGCGACAATAGTTTGGCGTTGATCAAGTGGGTGAAGTCAAATAGTGCGGGAGTTGCATTGGCTTCGAAACCCGAAGCAATGTTGACGGTGACCCAAAACCAGAACGGTTTACGTAAAGGGCAGTATCACTTCTCTCACATTACTGTTGATGACTACACCGAGAAAGCGGATCAGGACTTGAGTCATCCACGCCTGGATGGGCTCAAAGTGAGGTGCGACTCTCTTGAAGAGCCTTCGTCGCCTGGACATGCCGGATGACTGCGAGGTACCGCCTGTAGCGGTCTGAGAACGACCGTAGCCTTGAACAACCGATGGTAAGGAGAAGATCATGAACATGCTTTCGCTTCTGGCGGTACTGGCATCTGTAACTCTTGCGAACACGGCGATGGCGGATACGCCAGCTGCCGCCACGCCAGCGACCTCGGGCGCACCAGTAACTCACGCTGCGGCGCCCAAGGCGGTTAAGCCCGCAAAAATGACCTGCGAGGAGTTTCTCGAGTTCGATGAAGTCTCCAGGCCGCAGATCATTTTCTTGTCGGAAGGGCTCAATCGTAAGGGCAAGGCCGAAGATGCTGTGATCGATATCGACAGGACAAACCGTCTTGTGCCTATACTGGTGGAAGACTGCACAAAGCAACCAAAGGCGTCCTATTGGACAATGTTGAAAGCTGAATTAAAGAAGGTCTTCTGACTCCGCAAGAAAATCACCCTTTGTCGGAGCGCGGATGTATCCAATCCGTCGGCATGCACGGCCGCTGCTAAAGACCTAAATATCCGTTATAGCCGGCTGGATTGTCATGTCTTCGGACCAGTATGCGGAGCGATCGTAGTGTCGATAGAGTCCAATCTCCAGCTTTCGATTCAGCTGCTCGGTGGAGTCGTACGACGGGGCGTCTTTCACGGTTTGGCGTTTCAGATCGATTGAGACCGTTTGGTCGATCCAGCGCACTTCGTCGATCCATTCCGGCGCGATCAGCACCTGGTGGCCGACCCACCAGTTGCTGGTTTCGATGACGAGATATCTGACGGCCCAGGTTTCTTCGTCGACGAGCATGCCCGAGACATGACCGATCTCCCCATCCGTGGCAAGGATGTGATACCCCATTACGGCCTTGCAACTACGCAAGTGCGGATCGTCATTGCGATGGCTCGCTCGTTCGACTCGCACATTGGCGATATTCTCCTCAATTGCCCCTGTTCGCTGGGGACCGTAGCCGACGTAGCCCGGATACATCGCGTACGGATAAATGCCGCCGGCCCAGAGCCCGACGCCACCCCAGTAGTGCGGATACCCGTAGTAGCCCAGATACTCCGTTTCGTGCTGGCGCGAGACCGGCTTGTCGGTGTCGATGTCGGGGCTATTCCTGACCTGCTCCTTCGTGATCCCAACGGGAAGAGTCTTGTCCACCCAGTTCGGCGGACGGATGGCGATAGGCGAAATCAGCACTTTCCGGTTTGACAGCCATGTCCCGGTTTTGACTACGAAATAGCGAATAACCCATGCGTCATCGTCGAAGAGAAAGTCATTGACATGACCGACATTGCCGTCGATCGCGCCGATTGCGTAGCCTTCCAGATCCTTCATGCTGCGTAACATCGGTGCTTCTCCTGGCTGGGTTGAACAACATGCATCGACAAACAGAGAACTCGCGATTTCACGGGCGACACGGGAATTCTGCTGCATGCTGAGGAGGACTGCTGAATTTGACTGTACGCCTAGACGCCCGGCGATTCAGTTCGCTGCCGCACCTCGGCGCTCGACTGGAACGAAAGCAATCGAAGGATCAACAATACGGGCACTTCCTTTCATCTAATTTCCGGACCAAGGACGCCCTCGTTCTGCCTTTAGCTCCGTTGTCCGGGACCGTCCACGCGGCGCTTACTGCCGACCCAAAGTTCATACCTGAAAAGCAAAGGCCGGAGTCCCGCACCACGCACCTCCTGGGTCGTTGAGCAGAACTGCCGGTGATTCATGCCACCTTGCGCCACAGAGCCTGCCACCGCTCCGTGTCCATCTTGAGGCGATCGACTTTCGGCAGGCATCCGACAATCGATCCTTCCGGGCTCAGCCTGAACACCAGGCAGAAATCCTCGCCGCCTGCGCGTATGTCGAAGACATCGACGGCTTGGGTCCGGTGCGATTTGAGCTGGGCGAGGAACTCTCCGACCGCATGTTTGAGCCGGCTTGTGTATGGGGAATCAAAAGAGGCCAGATAGACCTCACGCCGTCCATAGGCGCCAATAAGATCGAGCGCTCCGAGCGCTGCCGCACGCTGTGTGACACTATTGCCTGGTTGGGCGAGTATCTCAAGCGCTGTTGCCGCCTCGCACAGCGAGCAGACGGTGAGACCGGCCACAAGCGACAGGTCAACCTGTCTCGTACCTTCTGACTCAACGATCATGGCCACTGCTCCTTACGCGTATTCAACCTGTCGTGATGGCAATCACGGGCGAAAGCCGATTGCACGAGGCCTAGTTGCTTTCGACCTGCCTTGCCGGCCAGACAAAGGCGACCCGATCGTGGGTTTTGCCGGCGATATCGACGTTCCGTACCTTGTTGTAACGTCCGTCGCTGGCGGTGATCCTGTACTTGCCATCCGGCAGGTTCACCAGCATGAACGGGCCGCCAGCCTTGGCGGTGAACACAGTGCGATTGTGGGCACCCTGGATCTTCACCAGCTCACCGGCGCTGTACTCGCCGACCTTGCCGGCCTGCTCCACAAATTCCAGGGTCAGCGGGTAGCGCTGCGCGTCGGCTTTCATGGCCTTGGCTTCGTCGATGCCGACACCGCCGGTGCGATAGGCGATAGCGCCGTAATGCTCAACCGGGGGCAAGGCTGTGTTTGCGGACGCCGCAGCCGTGGCCGTTCCGAAGATCAGGGCGAGGCTCGTTGCCAGGGCTGAGGGAGTAAGTGTTTTCATTGCAATCTCCTGTTTCAGATGATGGAAAGCGGGTGCCGCCCGCATTTATGCGAAGGGCACCGGTACGAAAATGCGCGTATCGCCGCGAGCGATCAGCAGGGCCACCTGCTGATCCTGCTTGGCGACGATGTCGCGCAATTGGTTGACGCTGCTGATCGCGGTGCCGTTGACGGACAGCACGATGTCGCCGCTCTGGATGCCGGCCATTTCAGCCGGGCCTGATACGTCCTCGACCAGCAAACCGCCGGGCACGCTGGCATCCTTGCGTTCTTCCGGCGTCAAGGGACGTACAGCCAGCCCCAACTTGCCGTGCGGCACAGCATCGTCATTGTTCAAAGCGACCTGTTCGGCTTTGCCCAGCTTGAGGTCAATGTCGAGGTCCTTCTTGTCCCGCCAAACTTCAAGCATCGCCTTGTCGCCGGGCTTGGCCAGGCCGACTCGCGAAGACAGATCTCCGGCGTCCTGCACAGGCTGGTCGTCGTACTTGAGAATCACATCTCCGGGTTCGATACCGGCCTTGGCGGCGGCGCTGTCCGGTGCCACACCGGATACCAGTGCCCCGTCAGGCTTATCCAGCTGGAACGACTGTGCCAAAGCCTGTGTCAACGGCTGCACCGTGATGCCGAGACGGGCGTGTTCCACCCTGCCGGTGGCAACAATCTGGTTTTCCACGCTCAGTGCGACCTTGATCGGTATGGCGAAAGAAAGGCCTTCATAGCCGCCGGTATTGGTATAGATCTGGGAGTTGATGCCGACGACATTGCCGGCCGCATCGAACAGCGGCCCGCCGGAGTTGCCGGGATTCACCGGTACATCGGTCTGGATAAATGACACGAAAGAGTCGCCGGGCAGCGAGCGGCCTTTGGCGCTGACAATGCCAGCGGTTGCGCTTTCCTCGAATCCATAGGGAGTACCTATTGCCAGGACATAATCGCCGACTGCGAGCTGGTCCGATTGGGCGAGCTGGACTGTCGGCAGATCGTGTGCCTGAATCTTCAGGACGGCGACGTCGGTGGTTGAGTCGACGCCCAGGACCTTGGCCCTGAACTCGCGGCGGTCGGATAGCTTGATGGTCACGCGGTTTGCGCCATGGACGACGTGGGCATTGGTGAGAATCAGGCCGTCGGCGCTGATGATGAATCCCGATCCCTGGCCGAACATCGGAGTGTGTCCATGCGGTGTGGGCAGATGCTGGAAGAATTTGGAGCCTGGCCCATTCTCGGATGGTCCTGGAACGACCTTGGGCGAGTCGGAATCCGATCCCGAATCCGAGTCCGCTACATCGACATTACCTTCCGTGGTCACTCCGACCACGGCGGGGCCGTAGCGCATGACGATTGCACGATAGTTGGGCGCGTTTGCGGCAGGAATCGGACCAACAGCGATATTCGCTGCTTCCGGCATTGTGGACGTGGCCGGCGACGCGGCCGCGGAGACTGGCCGCAGGTACGGTCCGGCCCAGGCACCTGCCGCAAATACCGCTGCAATCGGAACCAGTACGTAAGATGGTGAAAGCTTGGGTCGGAACTTCATGGGGCACTCCTTGAAGCGTGTTGGACGCTTCTTGTATGCCTTCAATCTACGTGCCCTCTCTTAAATGCCGCTTAAACCTTTGAATGGCTTGTTCACCCACCTGCCGTCTGAATTTGAACCGGTAATTGGCCGCTCGCCGACAGTGAATTGGATTCCCCGCACATCTGGTGCTGAACGAATCTGCTATTTTCTTGCCTTAGGCAGATCGAGGCGCGACACCGCCGACGCCACCGGACATTCCGTAATGCACGCGCTATTGGTAGAAGATGACCGCATGATCGCGGAAGGCATACTCACTGCCATGCGGCAGGAAGGCTTTGCCACGGACTGGGTGAGTGACGGCGTCGGCGCATCCGAAGCATTGCTTGCGGGGCACTTCGATATCGTGCTGCTTGATCTCGGCCTTCCCAAGCGGGATGGACTCGAGATATTGCGGGAGCTACGCGCCCGCAAAGATGCTACGCCGGTAATCGTCGTCACCGCCCGTGACGAAGTGCGGGAGAAGATTGCCGGACTGAACGCCGGTGCCGACGATTACCTGGTGAAGCCATTCGATCTCGACGAACTGATCGCCCGTACCCGCTCGCTGCTTCGGCGCAGCGCAGGCCGCGGCGCTCCGCTAATCGAACACAATGGCGTTCGTCTGGACCCGGTCACACACGCTATCTGGCAGAACGACAAGCCGGTGTCGCTTTCGGTAAAGGAATTCGCGGTTCTGGAGGCCTTGCTGCAGCGGCCCGGTGCCGTGCTCTCGCGCCAACAGCTCGAAGATCGCATCTACGGCTGGGATGACGAGATCGGCAGCAATGCCGTCGAGGTCTATATCCATTCCCTGCGCCGCAAGCTGGGTGCGAGCTTTATCCGCACCCTGCGGGGCGTCGGTTACTGCGTGCCGACAGATAAATGATATCCGTCCGTCGCCGGCTCCTGGTTGGGCTCCTGGCGCTGGTGCTGACTGTCGATGGTCTGGCCGGATTTCTCAGTTATCGTCGGGCGCTCCATTCCACCAGCACCCTGCTGGACTATCAACTACGCCAGATGGCCTTGTCCCTTCGCGACCAGGGCGCGGCCGCACCGAACGTCAGTATTCCACCCGAAGACCAGGACTTCGATTTCGTGATTCAGATCTGGGATAGCGTCGGTACGCAGATTTACACCTCGCGCCCCGCGTCTCCTCTAACCCACAGCGCCTTGCTGGGCTATACGGACCTGATAATCGACGAAGAAAGCTGGCGTGCCTTCGCTTACCAGACACCGCAGCGCGTAATACAAGTGGCGCAACCTTGGCGCGTACGCAAGGAACTTGCTGGAAGCGTTGCACTACGCACGCTGGCACCGCTGCTGATCCTGACTCCGTTGCTGGCCATTGCCATCCGGTGGACGGTCATTGGCACCCTCGCGCCGATCGGTCGGATCGTCGGGGAGGTTAAACGGCGCGATGCGGATAGCCTGGCGCCTTTGCTTGCCAGCGATCTGCCACGGGAAATCGAGCCCCTGATTACGGAACTGAACCGGCTAATGGAGCGACTTTCTGTCGCATTCCAGGCGCAACGGTCGTTCGTCTCCGACGCTGCCCACGAACTGCGCTCACCACTCACTGCATTACGGCTGCAATTGCAGTTACTCTCCCGTGCCGACGAACAGTCCTCGCGCGATGAGGCCCTGAGCAAGCTAGGCATTGCGGTGGATCGTTGCGGGTCCCTCGTTCAGCAGCTGCTGACATTGGCGCGCCTTGAGCCTGGCTCGTCTGCGGCGGTATTTTCAGCAATTGCGCTTGATGTCGTGGTGCGCGACGCCATTGCCGACAGCGCGAGCCTGGCCGTTTCCCGTGGAACCGATCTCGCGCTGGATGCCGATGCCGGAATCAGCATGATGGGCGACGAGGATTCTCTCCGCGTACTTGTGCGCAATCTGGTCGATAACGCGGTGCGCTATACACCTCCCGGAGGTCGCGTGCTTGTAAGGCTGCTCGATGAGGGTGCGGCGGCGAGGCTCGAAGTGGAAGACTCCGGTCCGGGAATTCCTGAAGCCGAGCGTGGGCGGGTGTTCGATCGCTTCTATCGCGGGCCCGAGCCCGTGGAAAGTGGCAGCGGCCTGGGCCTGGCCATCGTTAAAGCCATTGTTGAACGCCACCACGCGACGATCGGGCTCGACGATGCGCGCCTTGGGGGTCTGCGAGTCATGGTGGTTATTCCCAAGTCGCCAGGCGGTCAACCAGGCAATCAGGTCCACCACCGGTCGATCCAATGATGAAACTGACCTATGTGCTGCTCGCCGCAAACCTGGTCGCTTTCGGACTGGAGATGCAATTTGGCGACGCTTTCCTAACCCCTCTGATGCTATGGCCAATCGGCGACGGCTTCAAAATCTGGCAGCTGATCACGAGCGCGTTTCTGCACGCCAATTTTACTCATCTGGCTACGAACATGTTCGGCTTATGGATGTTCGGTCGCTCGGTCGAAGATGCCCTGGGTTCCCGCAGATTTCTTCTGTTATATGTGGCGAGCATGCTGACTGCCAGCGCAACGCAATTGATTGTAGGCAGCATCCTCCCGAATGGCGGGCCTACATTGGGCGCGTCCGGCGCACTATTCGGAGTGCTTGTGGCGTTTGCAATATTGTTTCCGAAACGAACCATTATCTTGCTGTTTCCTCCGATTCCCCTGCCGGCCGGGGTCTTTGTATTCCTGTATGCACTGGTTGAACTATTCTCCGGAGTTTCCGGCATGCAGCCAGGCGTTGCCCACTTTGCGCATCTTGGCGGACTCGTCGGCGGCATCGCCCTGATGCAGCACTGGCGCTACCTCAGTGCCGTTCGCAAATAGGTGGATCGTTCAGCGATTGCTCGAACACGCTGTTGCGGTACGGCTGCGTTCAAGGAGTTTGGTGATAAGAGTGCGGTTCCTTTAACGACTTAGGAGGCCGTACATATGACCATATTATTTTTAGTCGCAAAGGTTCTTGGATTGTTTGCCGTGCTTATCCTGTTTTTAGGCGCAACAATAGCGTTTGTAATAGTAACGGATCGCCTTTCGAAGAAAGTGTGGATCTGGATCAAGCCGCGCCGCGGACCTCGCCGATAGCTCGCGCAATGCAAGTTACCAGTGCCGCGTCGTAAATTCCTGAAACGCGGGCGCAGGCGAACACATCGCCATCCTTGTAGGCTCTGGATTTTTCAATTTCCTATCCATCGCCGAACATCATCGCAAGGTGATCGTGTCTTGTGCTTTCCGCTCGCATCAGCTTGAAGGCTCCGCACTTTTCGAATAGATCGGCGATTAAGGGTGGTTTAAGACCAGTCGCGTAGTGTTCGGTGCATGCAGAACGACTCTGTTCCCACCGGACACCGACAAAGTGACACCCCAATCCCGCCTCACCGTGCTGCTGTTTGTCAGCCTGCCCTTCGCCGGGGCAGCAGTCTGCCATGCAGGGCCGGTGTTGTGGGTCCAGAGCAGCCCGATGGAAGCTCCTTCTGCTTCCAACACGCCCGGTCATCCAAAATTGTTGATCCGGGCTTCGGCTGCATCTGCGTACTCGCATTCAGGACAGTTCCCGATTCGCAGTTGGAACTTCTATCCGCCTTCTCCGTGAAGGCCAACCAAGAGACCTTCGATGGAAAACCTCAGTATTCTTGAACGACATGCCGCCACTGGCGCCTCGCTCGCCGCATTCAACGATCTCCGTGCTTATCTCAACGGGCAGATCCTGGGCCAGGAACACCTGGTCGAGCGGCTTCTCATCGCCCTGCTCGGCGACGGCCACTTGTTGGTGGAAGGACCGCCGGGCCTGGCCAAGACTCGCGCCATCAAGGCTTTGGCGCAAGGCATGGAAGGAGTATTCCAGAGAGTGCAGTTCACTCCTGACATGCTGCCATCCGACCTCACTGGATCGGATATCTACCGGCCGGAGGAAGGCACTTTCCAGTTTCAGCGCGGGCCGCTGTTCCACAACCTGATTCTGGCCGACGAGGTCAACCGCGCCCCGGCCAAGGTGCAGTCGGCCTTGCTCGAAGCCATGGGCGAACGGCAGATCAGCGTCGGCAACGCCACTTATCCTCTGCCGCGGCTGTTTCTGGTGATGGCTACGCAAAACCCGATCGAGCATGAGGGCACCTATCCGCTGCCGGAGGCGCAGCTCGACCGCTTCATGCTGCATACCTTGGTGGACTATCCAGATCGCACCACCACGCTTCGCATCATGGACCTGGCACGGCGCGAAGCCATCTCGACCCATGAATTGCCGCCGCCGGCCAAGCCGCTGGCTCAAGCGGCGGTGTTCCTGGCACGCCGCCAGGTGCTCGGCCTGACCCTGGCCGACTCGGTAGCCGACTATATCTCCGCCCTGGTCGATGCCACCCGCCGTCCCGCGCCCTACAGTGCCAAGTTGGCGGAGTGGCTGCGCTGGGGCGCCAGCCCGCGCGCAGCCATCGCCATCGAGCGCGGCGCGCGTGCCTATGCCTGGCTGCACGGGCGCGACTATGTCAGTCCCGAAGACGTCCAGGCCATCGCCCCGGATGCCCTGCGTCACCGCCTGCTGCTCGACTACACCGCGCAGGCACGGGGCATCACCGCTCAAGCCTGCATCGACGAACTGTTGAGCCAAGTGCCGGCGCCATGATCCTTCCTGATCTGGCTGAGCTGGTCGCTCTGCGCGGAGCCGCGCAAGGTCTCAGCTTGCATGCTCATCGGCCAGCCCTGGCGCGACTGCAGGGCAACCATCGCAGCGCCCAGCGAGGCCGCGGCATCGAGTTCGAGGAGGTGCGGTTATACGCCCCGGGCGACGACGCGCATAGCATCGACTGGCGCGTCACCGCCCGGCGCGGCCGCCCCCATACCAAGATGTTCCGCGAGGATCGCGAACGCCCCGTATGGTTGCTGGCCGACCTGCATCCCGGGCTTTACTTCGGCAGCAAACGTCAATTGATGTCCGCGCTGCTGCTGCGGGCTGCAGCCGTACTCGGCTGGGCAGCATCTCTCGGCGGGGACCGCCTCGGCGCTGTTCTGGCAAGCGGCCAGGGCCGGCCCGGCATTTTCCCGCCGCGCGCGCGCCTCGCTGGTGTGCTGCCGATATTGCAGGCTCTGGTCGATGCGCAGCCGCGCGCGCCAGGGATGCCTGATTCCAGCGGATTGGCCTCGGCTCTCGCCACACTGCGGCCCCTGGTCAAACCCGGCAGCCTGGTGCTGCTGCTCAGCGATTTCAGTGGTCTGGACACCAAGGCCGAAGCGCTGCTGGCCGGCATTGCCGCTCGCTGCGATTGCCGGCTGCTATGGATTGCCGACCCGCTGGAACGCGGCGGACTGCCTGCAGGCGATTACCGGGTCGGATTGCCCGGCCGTCTGTGGTGGCTGGACGGCAATTACAGCCGCGCCCCCTGGCGGGCCGCATGGGCCGATCGCGAGCGGCGCATCCGGGATCTGGCGCTTCGCCTCAATCTGCCGCTGACGCGCCTGGAGACACCGGACGCAGCCAGCGATGTGCTGCCACCCCTGCTGAGGGAGCCGCAATGGGCAGCCTGAACGCGAACTTGCTGGCCCAGCTGGCGGCGGCGCATGCGCCACCGCCGCCCGGCTGGTGGCCGCTGGCGTCCGGCTGGTCGATGTTGGCGGTATTGCTGCTCATTGCTGCCGCGGCGCTGGCGATTTGGCAGCGTCGTCCCGCAAGACGAATGCGCCGAGCCGCCCTGGACGAACTCCGGCAGCTTGAAATCAGCGCCGGCGACGATTCCGCACTGGCCCGCGGGCTTGAGCTTCTGCTGCGCCGGTATGCCGTCACCCGATTTGGGCGGCGGCCCGTCGCGCCGCTGCACGGCAAGCAATGGGTCGATTTTCTTGTCGCCCATGGCGGATCGGCCCTGGCAGGCGACGCTGGCCGGGATTTCCTTCAGATCGCCTACGGAGGAAAGGCGACTGCCAGTCGCTCACTCTGGCTCAGCGGTGCACGCAGCTTCTTCAGGAGCCGAACATGATCCATCTTGCCTGGCCCTGGATGCTGCTGTTCCTGCCGCTGCCCTGGCTCCTGTCGCGTCTGCTGCCGCCAGCACAGCGCACGGGCGCAGCCCTGTTCCTTCCCTTTGCGGCTGCCGTAGCCACCGCGGGAACGGTACGCGACAAGGTTTGGCCGCACTGGCGTCGACTGTTATTCGTGCTGATGTGGTTGCTGATGGTCGGCGCGGCCATGCGCCCGCAGTGGCTGGGCGATCCGCAACCCGTACCCACCACCGGGCGACGTCTGTTGCTGGCGGTGGATGTCTCCGGCTCGATGGCCACACCGGATATGGCCGACGGTTATTCGCGTCTTCAGGTGGTGCAGAAAGTAGCGGGAGATTTCATCCAGCGCCGTCATGGCGATCAGGTCGGCCTGATCCTGTTCGGCACCCGTCCGTACATCCAGGCGCCGCTGACCGCCGACCTCGGCACCGTGCAGCAATTCCTGCAGGAAGCGACGGTCGGCGTGGCCGGGACGCAGACCGCGATAGGCGATGCCATCGGCCTGGCGATCAAGCGCCTGCGGGATGATCGCCAAAAACCCGGCGCCAAGGGCGATACCGTCATGATTCTGCTCACCGACGGCGGCAACGATGCCGGCGAGTTGTCTCCCGCAGAAGCGGCGAAGCTGGCGGCCGATGCGGGCCTTCGCATCTATACCATCGGCGTGGGCGCTGCGGCGCAGGAAGGAATCTTCGGCCTGGGCGGAGGCAACGACGACCTCGACGAGGACACACTCAAAGCCATTGCCAAGACCACGGGTGGCGAGTACTTCCGCGCCACCGATGCCGACGCTCTGCAAAAGGTTTACGCACAGATCGACAAGCTTGAACCGAGTGCCGGGCGCGAACAATGGTATCGCCCGAGCTCCGAATGGTATCCCTGGCCCCTGGCGCTGGCCTTATTGCTCAGCCTACCGGCGGTGCTTCTAAGAGAGCGGATATGGACATGAACGGCGTGCTGCACGCCTTCCACTTTTTGCGTCCAGTATGGCTGCTGGCACTGATTCCGCTGCTCGGCATCGCCGCCTGGCTGGCCTGGCGCCGCGCCCGCGACGGCAACTGGTCGCGTCTCATCGACCCCGAGCTGTTGCCGGAGTTGCGTCTGCCGGGTAGCGGCATCGCCGGTGCCAGTACATCGCCCTGGCCCTGGCTGGCGTTGGTCTGGCTGCTCGCGGTGCTGGCGCTGGCCGGGCCAACCTGGAAGAAAGATATCTCGACCAGCTATCGCGCCGCGGCGGCCTGGGTCCTGGTGCTCGACCTGTCTCCCTCGATGAACGCGACCGACCTCGCGCCGAATCGTATCACTCGTGCCCGATACGCCATCGAAGACCTGCTGGGCGCGGCGCGCGATGCGCGTGTCGGGCTGGTGGCTTTCAGCGATGAACCCTACACGGTGACGCCTCTGACCGAGGATGTGGCCACCATACGCGCCCTGCTGCCGCCCCTGGCGCCGGACATCATGCCCACCGTCGGCGACAATCTCGCCCCTGCACTTGCGCAGGCTGGACAGCTGCTCAAGCAAGCGGGCGCGAAGGACGAGCGCGTGATCGTATTGACCGGCGGCTTCGCCGATCCCGCCGCCGCCTTTGCCGCCGCTGCACAGCTCGGATCAAGAGGGATCGTGGTCGATGTCATCGGCGTCGGTGCACAAAACGGCACCACCGTCCACAGCGCCGCAGACAATGCGCCGACCCCGCGACTGGATTCGGACCGCCTGCATCAGCTTGCTGCCGCCGGGCACGGCGACTACGTGGACCTCGCCAACCTGTCGTCCTTTACGGGCGAACTGCAAAAGCCAGAGGACCGGACCAGCGGGGCCGTGGCGACACAGGACATTCAGGTCGATCACTGGCGCGAAGAGGGAATATGGCTACTGCCGGGGCTATTGCTGCTGGCTGCGGCGCTGTCTCGCCGAGGGTGGCTGTAATGCGCAAACTAACGTTGCTGGCTGCCCTCATGCTCCTTGCCTGCTCCGCGTCGGCCGACGGCTGGCCGAGCCTTTGGCGCACACCGGATCAGCGCGGAGAGCAACTGCTGCGCAAGGGCGATGCCGCTGCCGCCGCACGTACCTATGCCGATCCGCGCCACAAAGCCTACGCGGAGCTGCAGGCTGGCAATTACGGCGCGGCCGCACGCGATTTTGCATCTTTTGATGACAGCGATGCGCACTACGACCGTGGCAATGCCCTGGCCCGTTCCGGCGATCTGCAGCAGGCACTCAAGGCCTACGACACGGCCCTGGTGCGCAATCCGGGAAACAAGGACGCAAAGCACAACCGCGACCTCGTGGCGGAGGCGCTGAAACAGCAGCAGCAAAAATCACAGCAATCTCAACAACAGCAGCAGTCTCAGCAACAACAGCAGCAATCTTCACAATCTCAGAAATCACAGCCACAGCAAGGTGGACAGCAGCAGAAAGCGGCCGGGAATGGACAGTCGCAACCATCCAAGGGCTCGGACCAGAAAGCTGGCTCAAAAGGACAGGAAGGAGCATCTCCGGATGCGAAGAACCAGCAGCGGGCGGCCGCAGGAGTTAGCAACAGCCCCGGCCAGGACGATCAAAGTCAGTCGCCAAAATCCACACAAGCAGATCAGGCCCGGCAAGGCACGCCACAGGATTCGCCGCAGGCCAAGGATAATGCGGCGCAAGCGCGACGCGATGCCGAAAGCAGTCTCAAGCAATCCGCACAGAGCAAGGCCGCTGGACAGGGCACTGATTCCACCGGAGCACCGGATGCGGCCAGCCAGGCTACGGCCACACCCAGATCCGAACAACAACTTGCCCAGGATCAGTGGCTGCGACGCATCCCGGACGACCCGGGAGGCCTGCTGCGGCGCAAGTTCATGATCGAACACCTGATACGGCAACAGAGCCAACAGCCATGAAGAAAATACAGCGTATCTCTAGTGCCATGCTGCTATGCAGCGTGAGCTTGTCGGCCTCGGCCGCTGTCAATGCTACCTTGGACCGGGATCGGATTGCGACGGACGATTCGGTGCAGCTGACACTGCAGCACGACGGCAATGGCAGCGCCCAGCCAGACTTGGCTCCGCTGAAGAAGGACTTCGATATCCTGGGCAGCAGCACGGGTTCGAGCATTCAAATTGTCAACGGGCGTATGTCCGCACAACGCGAGTTGCGGCTGACGCTGGCGCCGAAGCGCGCCGGTAAACTGGAGGTGCCGCCACTGAGCTGGGACGGCGAGCAGTCCGATGCGCTCGATCTCACGGTCGCAAACGGCGGCGCTGACGCGCAGATTGGTGGCGGGACGGATACACATTCGGGACATGTATTCCTGACGAGTTCGCTTGACCAGAAGCAGCCCTATGTGCAATCAGGCGTGGTGCTGACCGTGCGGCTGCATACCGACGAGCCGCTTAACCAGGCGAGCCTCGACCTGTCCGGCAACAATGAAGTGCTGGTGCAGCAACTGGGCAAGGATCAGCAAGGAAGCGAGACGCGCGGCGGCCATCGTTACGACGTCGTCGAGCGCAAGTATCTGCTGCTTCCGCAACGCAGCGGGGCCATCAGCCTCGAAGGCCCGACGCTCGACGCGCAGGTGCCGGATATCAGCACCGCGAGTCCGTTCGGCGCGGATTCCCCTTTCGGCAATGCCTTCGGAGGCACGCCTTTCGCCGGCATGATGAACACGACCCGTCCCGTTCGCCTGCACGGCGATGCCATCGACTTGAGCGTGCGGCCGCGCCCGAGCGCTGCCACTGGAAGCGACTGGCTGCCGGCGAGGCGGGTGATCCTGGAGGAAGCGTGGCGCCCCGACAACGCCAGCGTGCACGCTGGCGAACCCCTGACCCTGCACTTGCGGCTCAGCGCGGAGGGACAGACCGGAGCACAGTTGCCGGACTTGAGCACCCAGCTATCTTTGCCCGACGGCATCAAGGCCTATCCCGATCAGGCCAAGCTCGATACCAGCTTGCAGTCCGGCGAAGTCGTTGGTAGCCGGGACCAGGACATCGCACTCATAGCCAGCACCCCCGGTCGCTACAGACTGCCTGCCTTGCAGCTCTCGTGGTGGGATATCGCGCACGATGCTCAACGCCAGGTGAACTTGCCTGAGCGCACGCTCGACATACTCCCGGCGGCCGTCGGCACCAGCTCCCTCACCCCATCCCCCGCGTCGTTGGTAGGCCAGGGTGGCTCTGCATCGGCGCCGGGCGTCGCCGCAAATCACCCGATCACTGCCTCCGCTGCTGCAAGCATCTCGGTGCGAGCCCCCTGGCTTTGGATCAGCGCTTTTCTCGGCGTCCTGTGGCTCGGCGCGCCGCTCGCGTTTTGGTACCGGCGTCGCAACACGTCCCGCTCAATTACGCTAGCCCGCGCCGGGGAATCCACGGCCGGTGCGCCGGACGCGAGTCGTGCGCGAAAAGCGTTTCAGCAGGCCTGCCGTGATAACGACGCGGACGCTGCGCGTCGAGAACTGCTTAGCTGGGCGCGCGCCGCATGGCCGGACACTCCACCGTTGGGATTGAATGCATTGGCCCAGCGCCTGCAAAGCCCAGGCGCGACGGACTTGCTGGGCAAGCTGGATCGGGCCTGTTATTCCGGTGGACATTGGCAGGGGGGACAATTGGCTGCAGCCCTGTCGAAGCTGCCCAGCCCCGCCACCGCACGCCGCAAGACGCCCGAATTGACAGATCTGTATCCTTGATACTAGAACCTATGTCAAAACTATTGGCGAGGCGGATTCATCGCTGTAGGCTGGGATATGCAGCGAATGAGCGATGTCCATTGGGAGCGAATCCGGGAGCATTTTCCGGAGGAGCATTATCCGGCCGACCGCCCAGGCCGCAAACCGGTGCCGGCCCGCGAGATTTTGGATGCGGTGCTGTGGATTCTTAACACTGGCGCGCAGTGGCAGATGCTGCCGCAGTGCTACCCCAACTACAAGACGGTGCACCGCCGCTTTCAGCAGTGGTGCCAGCAGGAAGTTTTGCGGCAGGTGCTGACGCAACTGGCCAATGAACTGCGCGAGGAAGGCGGCATCGACCAGCGGGAGAGCTACATTGACGCCACGTTCGCCTTCGCCAAGGGCGGGGGCGACCAGATCGGGCCGACAAAGCGCGGTAAGGGTGTGAAAATCCTCGCAATTGTGGATCGTAACGGGTTGCCGCTGTCGGTCAGCACTCACGCTGCGAACCACCACGAAGTGACTTTGGTCCAGCTGAGCTTCGATTTCTATATGCTGGAAGCCAAGCCCGATTATCTGATCGGCGACAAGGCGTACGACAGCGATGCCTTGGATGCTGAGCTGGCACAGGACGGCGTGACGATGATTGCGCCACACCGCAGCAACCGCAAAAGGCGCAAGACCCAGGATGGCCGTCAGCTGCGCCGCTACGAGCGGCGCTGGTTGGTGGAACGTTTCTTCGCCTGGATTCAGTGGAAGCGCCGCCTGCTGGTGCGTGGGAGTTCTATGCCCACAATTTCCTGGGCTTCGTGCAACTCGCCGCCGTGCTGGTGCTACTAAAACGGTTTTGAGATAGGTTCTAAATAACATCGGATCGACCAGTCAAAGTCAACGCGTGACGCGTTGTGAGGCGCGTAGTTGTCACGGTATGATTCCTGGCATTTAACCTGCCTTTGATTCGCTGAGTGATCCAATGAAAGGGGCGCAGCCAAGGCGGAGGAGTCCCGCAGCTCTCACAGCCCAGGAGGGGCCGGAGGTCTGCTAATACAGTGTAGGCAACATTGAGCATTGCCTGGAAGGGTCTCCGCCCAAAGAGACGCACATTGAAGCTGCGTGCTAGCCACCTCGTGTTCGGCAGACGACGCAGGGTTTCGGCAATGGCCTCTCCGTTCGTTTTCATTGAGCCGTCTGGCATCAGAACATGTATGTTTGCATAAGCGTCCCAAATGTCGAGTCCTGGGTTAAGAGTTCGCAGAATCTGTGGGTCGCTGCCTATCGGCCGAACGGTGATAGACGAGCGCCCTGGCTGGCATTCTGCGGATTTTTCAACCCAGCGTGCAATCACGCGACATACTGCACACTCATCATTGAATAAGAGGATCGGTTTGCTCGGGGTTTGCTTTCTGATCACGCTAATTCCTCAAATGGGCGAGTAACGGCATTCCACAGGACCTGCACCGATGGATCAGGGCCAACCACTCGTCCAACTTCGATTCCCTTGAAAAACATTACAAGGGTAGGTGTTCCTTCAATCTCATAGCGATTTGCCAGTTCCTTGTCGATCGCAGTATTTACCCGTAAGACT
>Ga0302314_10000817_pt1 | contig 58061 bp, 60 predicted proteins | sample III_Palsa_N2_3_FD_200533 | JGI IMG/M metagenome (GOLD analysis project Ga0302314, IMG submission 200533) | Peat permafrost microbial communities from Stordalen Mire near Abisko, Sweden - III_Palsa_N2_3 | ecosystem: Environmental > Terrestrial > Soil > Palsa > Peat permafrost | place: Sweden...
CGGTCCTCAAGCAGCTCGGCTGCAGCGGCGGGGCGGAGCGGACCTACCAGACCGACGACAACGCCTTCACCGTCACCGTCCAGCTCATCCACTTCGACAGTGACGGCGACGCAGGACAGTGGGTCGAGGGGATGACCTTCACCGGCGGGAACACCTTCACCATCCCCGGCGTCAGCAACGCCCAAGGGGTGGCCCTCAACCCGCCCAGCAGCGCGGACACCGGTGACCTCCAGGGGCTCTCCCACCTCGGGGACATGGAGTACGAGATCGACATCCAGGGCGTCGGAGCGGTCCCGCACTCGATGCTCACCCAGTTGATGCAGCAGGAAGAGAAGCTGCTCACCACCGGCCACTGAAGGCCTCACCGAACCGTGCATGTGCCTGTGGAGGAACGTTGACCACCGAAATAGCCGAGGAGGCAGCCGGGCAGCCGGCCGCGCCCACGGCCGAGAAGACGAAGAAGCCGCGCCCGCGCGGCCGCACCGCGCTGATCATGACGGGTGCCCTGGTCCTCGGCGCGGTCGGCGGCGGTGGCATCGGCTACGCCGTGCAGAGCAGCCGCCCGGAGACGCCCCTGCCCACGCTCTCGGTACCGCAGCCCAGGTACCCGGCCCGGCACACCGCTGCCCCGGTACTGTCCCCCGCCGACGACGACATGGTCCTGACCGACGGCGATCTCACCAAGCTGCTGGTCTCCGCCCCCAAGGGCTCCTCGACCCGGACCGACCCGCCGATCGAGGGCTGGGCGGACCTCTCCGACTTCTCCGAGAACTACACCAAGCCGGCCGCCGAGTTCGAGTGGATGCTGAAGAACGGCTTCCGCCGCGTGGCCGGCACCTCCTGGACGGAGGGCCAGACCTCCTACGAGGTGGACCTCATCCAGTTCAACGACGGCAGCGAAGCCTCGGCGGCGTCCTACGCCACCGCCCAGGCCACGTACGCGGGTTCGGCGGCCGACGGCTCGATGTCGCCCACACCTGTCCCCGACACCGTCGACGGTGAGGTCTACGCGGGCGGTCGGCCGGTGCCCTACAGCAACGGGGGCGGCAGCTACTACCGCGGCATCGCCCTGGCCGTGCACGGCGACATCGCGATCGCCATCTGGGTGAACTCCCCGAATCCGGTCAGCGAGCAGCCGCTGATGACGCTTGTGCAGAGTCAGTTGGAGCGACTGTGAGCAGTGAACTCGTCCGGCCCGAGCCGCAGCAGCCGGGCAGGAGGCGGTGGATCGCCCTGGGCACCGCCGCTGTGCTGGTCTCCATGGCCGTGGGTGGTGGAGTCGGCTATGTGCTGCTCCAGTACAAGAAGCAGCCGGCGCCGGTCGCCAAGGTCTTCGCGGCGCCTCCCGCCTCCGTGCACCTCCCGGCCTACGGAGCGCAGTCCGACGGCGACCACTTCGGTCCCCTCTCCGACCTGCTGCTGCCGTTTCCGAGCGGCTACACGCCGGGCCCCGACCTGCCGGGTGTGGGAAGCGATGTGCAGCTCACCCCCGCGCAGTTCGTGAGCGACAGCGCCGATTTCGACCCGTGGGCGACCAGCAGTGAGCGCAGGACGATGGTGCAGAGCGTGGAGAGCTCCCATCTGGAGGGCTTCGCCCTGCGCTCCTACGCGCCGACGTCGGGCGGTTCGCCCGACTACTACCTGCAGATCTCCCTGGCCCAGGAGAACCAGCACGAGGCGTCCAACGGCCTCACCGTGATGCACCGGATGGTGCAGTACCTCGGCATCGACCGGCCCGGCCCCGCGGTCCCCGGTTCTCCGGGCGCGCAGTGCTTCCTGCCCATTGCCGCCACCGGCGACCAGCTGTCCAGCATGGAGTGCGTGGCCGCGGTCGGCGATCTGTTCGTCGACATGCAGGAGTTCGGGGCCGCTCCGCTCGACACCGGCGACGCGGTCACCGTGTTCGAACAGCAGCTGACCCGACTCGCGATCCCGGCGGCGCAGATATGAGCGAGACGACCGAGACGACCGAGGCGACCGAGAGCCGGACCGAGCCGCGCGGCCCGCGGACATGGGTGCGGACGATGCTGCGCTGGGGCACCGCCGCGGTGCTGTGCTGCGCGGTCGGCGCCGGATCCGCCCTGGCGGTGATGCACCCGGCGCGGACCGACATCCCCGGGCTGGCGACCCCGAAGGACGTCCGCTACACCTTCCCGCCGCTGAAGCTGCCGGAGCTCCCGGTCGGCGCGCAGGGCCCCAACGAGACCCAGACCGGCGGCGCCACCGTTGACAGCAACGAGGTCGACACCGCCAACGGCGACCCGGTCGTGCTGCACCTGGCCGACCTGCGGCAGTTGCTGCTCCCCGCCCCTGTCGGGGCCACAGCTGACCCGGGCCTTCCCGGCACCCGCGCCTGGTACCCGCTCACCTCGCTGGCCGCGGAGTACGGCGACAGCGCCGCGTTCACCGGCCGCCTGGAGGAGCAGGGGATCCGTCATACGGCGGCCACCGGCTGGACCACCCCGGACGGCACGCACACGGAGATCGACCTGATGGCGTTCCGTTCCAGCGCCACGGCGAGCCTGGCGTACACCTATGTCATGTCCTCCCTGCCGACGGTCGCCGCGGATGCCCAGATCGACGACTCCCCGTGGTCTCCCGACGAGTTCGGCAGAACCCTGGGTTCCAACCAGCTCCAACTGTCGGTCCAGCCCGCCCACGGGTCGGACAAGGCGGCCCAGGTGGCGTTCTTCGAGGAGGGCGATGTGATCGCCGCCGTGGTGATGACCAATCCCAGGGCCGTTCCCCCGGTGGACCTCCGCCAGGTGGTCATTCTGCAGGACGAGCTGCTCCAGGGCTGACGGAGCGTTCGGGTGACGGTCGGGCAGGAACGCAGGAACACAATGATGGGGGTAGGCATGGCGGACAACGACGGCGGAACCACAGGGGGGACGCTCCCGGGCGGACCGGCGTATCCGCCGATCCCGCCGCCCCCGCCCGCGCTCCAGGCGCAGGTACAGCCGCCGGCGCCGGATCGGCCGCGCTCGCGCACGGCGCTGTACACCTCGCTCGCGGTGGCCGGGTTCCTGGTCATCGTCGCCGGGACGGCGGGGACAGTGGTCGCCCTGGGCCGGCCGGGGGTGTCCTCCGCCCAGGCGGGCGCCGCGGCCACGCCCTCCGCGCGACCGGTGGTGGTGGCCACCCCGACCGCCACGGCCACGGTGAAGGCGGTGGTCCCCACCGTCGCCCCAGCGCCGGTCTCCACCGTCAAGGGCTCTGTCAGTGGCGACTCCCACAGCGGTGACCTGCGGTTCTTCCTGTTGCCCGTGCCCAGTGGGCCCAGGTGATCGGCGATCCCGACGGTACTTCGGAGAGCCTGCAGGACCTGGCCGACGAGATGAACGATCCCAGCCAGGGCCTCACCAACCTCAAGAGCTGGAACTGCTCGGGCGGCGCGGATCGCCAATACCGGAGCAGCGACGGCACCTTGACGATCCGGACGGAACTGCTGCACTTCGACGACGACAGCGACGCCAGTGGCTGGGCGTCGGGGTTCCGGTTCACCGACGGCACGAGTTTCTCCGTGCCGGGCATCGGCGACGCCCAGGGCCGGGCGTTCGACCCGAGTGACGCCGAGGGCGCGGGAAGCATCGTCGGCTGGTCGCACGACGGCGACGTCATGTACGAGATCGAGATCGACGGAGTGGGCAGGATCGACCGCTCCCTGCTGGGCCCGCTGATGCGGCGCGAGGAGCAACTGCTCAGCACCGGCCACTGACCGTCGGCCCCGCCCTGCCCCTCCCCACCAAGTGACGTCCCCGTGGAGGAACGTTGACCACCGAAGTGCCCATGACCGCCGCCGCCCCGCCGCAACCGGGGCCGAAGCCGTACCCGCGCGGCCGGACCGCGCTGTTCGCGGCGGCGGCCGTCGTCCTCGGTGTGCTCGCCGGTGGCGCTGCGGGCTATGCCGCCCAGGACGCCAGTGCGCCCACGCCGCTGCCCGCCCTGGCCGTGGCCCAGCCGAAGTACCCGGCCGTCCACCTCGCCGTGGCTCCGTCCGCGCTGCCGGCGTCCGAGGACGACATGGTGCGCACGGACGGGGACCTGACGAAGCTGCTGGTCCCGGCCCCGGCCGGGGCCACCGCCGTGGACCCGTCCGGGAACATCGACTTCTGGCTGAACATCGCCCAGGTCGCGGAGGGGTTCGACAACCCCGGCCAGGAGTTCGCCAATCTGTCGGACGCGGGCTTCCGGCGGGCGGCGGAGGCCAACTGGGAGCAGGGCGGCGACGTCTTCTACGAGATTCGGCTGGTGCAGTACTCCCACGCCGAGGAGGCGAGCTCGCTGCAGTACGAGCAGGGCATCCTGGACTTCACCCGGACCTGGACCGGCAGTCAGGGGGTCGCGCTCCCCACGACCGACGACGACCTCGCCTTCGCCGGGACCAAGTCGCACACCAGCGGCAACACCTACTACGAGGGCCGTGCGCTGGGCGTGCACGGCGACATCGCGGTGGAGATCTTCGTCCAGTCCCCCGGCCCGGTCAGTACCCGGACGGTCGAGACGGTCCTGCAGAACCAGTTGGAGCGACTGTGACCACCACTGACCCCGACGTCACCCGGCCGGCCAGCAGGCTCCGCTGGATCTCCCTGGGCGTGGTCGGCGCGCTGGTCGCCGTCGCGACCGGCATCGGCATCGGCGACGCGATCCTCGCCGGCGAGAAGGCCCCCGCGAAGGCCGCGGCCCCGGTGCCGGTCGCCGCGGTGCCGGTCTTCGGCGTCCGCCCGGACGGCAGCCACTTCGGCTCCCTCGACGATCTGCTGCTGCCGGTGCCGTCCGGCGACAGCCTCGGCGCGGACGATCCCGCCTTCGGCAACGACGTGGTCCTCGCCCCGGCGCAGTACCAGCCGTTCTTCGCCGAGGACTTCAATGACCTGGCGGCAGGCGACCGCAGCGAGCTGGGGAGCCTGATCGGCCTCGGCGGGCTCGGCGGGGCCGCGCTGCGCACCTACACGGTCACCGACGAGATGAACGTCGAGATCGGTCTGCTGCAGCTGAGCCGCAGCCGGGTCGCGGCAGGCCCCGCGGTGCACCAGGAACTCCTGAACGCGACCAATGCCTTCCGGTCCGCCGGGGTCTCCCTCGACGGTTCCACGGCCGCGAAGGCCGCCTGCTACCTGCCGCCGCTGCCCGAGGCCGGGGACAGGCTGGACTACCTGGACTGCGACGGGGTGGCCGGGGACATCCTGGTGACCGTGCGGGCCTACGGGCAGGCCCCGTTGAACTCCGACGCCGTCGCCGTTCTGCTGCAGGAGCAGCTCGCCCGACTGACGACTCCGGAGGCCCAGGCATGAGCGAGACGACCAACGCCCAGCCGCTGCCCCAGCCGGCCCAGCCCCAGCCCAGCGCGGTCTGGGCGGTGCCCGCGCACATGGCCCCGCCGAAGCCCGAACGCCCGTGGAAGCGCACGGCGCAGCGCTGGTCGCTGCTGGGCGGGCTGTTCCTCGGCGTCGCCCTGGTGACCGCGGTGGGAGTGATGGTGCCCAACCGCACCGACCTCCCCGGGCTGAAGACCCCCGCCGACGCCCGCTACACCTTCCCCGCGCTGAAGCTCCCGGCGCTGCCGCCCAAGGAGCAGGGGCCCAACGAGACCGGGGCGGCCACCGGGACGGCCGTCCACTTCGCCGACCTGCGGCAGCTGCTGCTGCCCGCGCCGGTCGGCGCCAGGGCCGACACCTCCCTCCCCGGTGCCGGTGGCTGGTACCCGACCGCGAGCTACCTCGCCGGGTTCAGCAACCGCGCGATCCTGGGCGGGACCCTCTCCGAGTACGGGCTGCGCCACATCGCGGCCACCGGGTGGACCATGCCGGACGGCACCCGGACCGAGATCTACCTGCTGGGCTTCCGCTCTCCCAGTAGCGCTCAGGCCGTCTACACCTACGACAGCACCGACAGCACGCTCCTCGAAGCGGCGGCGGTCACCGCGGACCGGACGGCGGACGCCTATCCGGGCTTCGAGGGCATCGCCCAGGTCTCCTTCGCCCAGGACGCGGCCGGTCCGCGGCAGCAGGCCGTGCGGCTGGCGTTCCTCGACGAGGGGGACACCGAGGCGCTGGTCGTGCTGAGCAACCCCAGATCGGTCCCGCTGGTGGACTTCGAGCAGGTGGCCGTGCTGCAGAACGAGATGCTCCAGGGCTGACGCCGCACCGGATGTCTCGGGGGCGTCCCCTAGGGGACGCCCCCGCCCGCATACCTCCGAAGACCGGGTGCGTCCTGGTGCCCAATACTGATGCGATGTGATCCGGGCCACCGATACGGTCGTCCTGTGTCTGTCATCATCACGGACAACCTCACCAAGAGGTTCCCCCGGGTCACCGCGCTGGATCGACTGACCGTCGATGTGCAGCCCGGAGTGGTCGGCCTGGTCGGAGCGAACGGCGCAGGCAAGTCCACACTCATCAAGATCCTCCTGGGCCTCGCCCCGGCCACCGAGGGCTCCGCCCGCGTGCTCGGACTGGACGTCGCCACCGAGGGCGGCGCCATCCGCGAACGTGTCGGCTACATGCCGGAGCACGACTGCCTGCCACCCGACGTGTCGGCCACCGAGTTCGTCGTCCACATGGCGCGGATGTCGGGGCTCCCGGCCTCCGCCGCCCGTGAGCGGACCGCGGACACGCTGCGCCACGTCGGCCTCTACGAGGAGCGCTACCGGCCCATCGGTGGCTACTCGACAGGTATGAAGCAGCGGGTGAAACTCGCCCAGGCACTGGTCCACGACCCGCAGTTGGTGCTGCTCGACGAGCCGACCAACGGGCTCGACCCGGTCGGCCGCGACGAGATGCTGGCGCTGATCCGGCGGATCCACAGCGATTTCGGCATCTCCGTGCTGGTCACCTCGCACCTGCTCGGCGAACTGGAGCGGACCTGTGAGCACGTCGTCGTCATCGACGGCGGCAAACTGCTGCGCTCCTCCTCCACCGCCGACTTCACCAAGGCCACGGCGATGCTCGCGGTCGAGGTCACCGACCGGCGCTCCGACCCGGAGTTCGACGCCGACGCAGCCCTGTACGAGCGCCTCACCACGGCGGGCCTCACCGTCACGACCGACGGCACCCGGGTGCTGGTGGTCGAGATAAAGGGCGACGAGACCTACGACCTGATCCGCGACGCCGTCGCCGACCTGGGTGTCGGCCTGGTGCGCATGGAGCAGCGACGGCACCACATCTCCGAGGTCTTCAGCGACGACCAGCCTGCCGCCGAAGAGGAGTCAGCCCATGTCTGAGCCAACGGCCCCGCCCGTGGACGTCATCCACGACATCGGCTACCGGCACTACGAGGGTGAGCGGCTGGGCCACGGCTACGCGGTCCGCTCGCTCTTCACCCAGACCCTGCGCGGCAGCTTCGGTCTCGGACGCTCCATCAAGTCCAAGATCCTGCCGATGGGCATGCTCGCTCTCATCTGCCTCCCCGCAGGGATCATCGTCGCGGTCGCGGTGTACACCAAGATGAGCAAGCTGCCGGTGGAGTACTCGCACTACCTCGACAGCATGCAGTTCGTGATCGCGCTGTTCGTGGCCTCGCAGGCGCCGGTCGCGGTCTCCCGCGACCTGCGCTTCATGACGCTCCCGCTGTACTTCTCGCGTCCGCTCACCTCGCGCGACTATGTGCGGGCCAAGTTCGGGGCGATGTTCTGCTCGGTGCTCATCCTCACCGCGCTGCCCGTGCTGATCATGTGGATCGGCACCCTGCTCGCCCAGATGAGCTTCGGCTACAACCTCAGGCACGTCGCCTACGGGCTGGTCGCCGCGGCCCTCTACGCCCTGCTGTACTCCGCGATCGGGGTGGCCATCGCCTCGCTGACACCGCGCCGGGGCTTCGGCGTGGCCGCGATCATCGCGGTGATGCTGATCTCGCTGGCGGTGTCGGGGATCATCTACGCGGTGCTGGACAACTCCGGCCACATCGGCGTGGCTCCCTGGGCGAACATGATCAGTCCGGCCCGGCTGGTGGACTCCACGGTCACCTGGCTGTTCGGCCTGGCCTCCATCACCTCCTCCGACGCCGGGGACATGGTCCCCTCCACCTTCGGCGGCTGGGTCTTCCTCGCCGAGATCGCCCTTGTCCCCGCCGCTGCCTACGGACTCATGGTCCGTCGCTACCGGAAGATCTGAGAGGCCCACGTGACCACGATCAGCATCGACCGGGTCTCCCGCTGGTTCGGCAACGTCGTCGCCGTCAATGACATCAGCATGGCCATAGGGCCGGGTGTCACCGGCCTGCTCGGTCCCAACGGAGCGGGGAAGTCCACCCTCATCCATATGATGAGCGGCTTCCTGCCGCCCTCGTCCGGACGCGTCGACATCGACGGGGTGCCGGTGTGGAAGAACCAGGGGGCGTACCGGCAGATCGGCCTCGTGCCCGAACGCGAGGCCATGTACGACTTCCTGACCGGCCATGAGTTCGTCCTGGCCAACGCCGAACTGCACGGACTCGCCGACCCCGGCGCCGCGGCGCAGCGTGCGCTGGCGACCGTCGAGATGGAGTACGCGCAGGACCGCAAGGTCACCACCTACTCCAAGGGCATGAAGCAGCGGGTGAAGATGGCTTCGGCCCTCGTCCACGACCCGTCCGTGCTGCTGCTGGACGAGCCCTTCAACGGCATGGACCCGCGCCAGCGGATGCATCTGATGGAGCTGCTGCGGCGGTTCGGCTCCGACGGCCGGACGGTGCTGTTCTCCTCGCACATCCTGGAGGAGGTCGAGCAGCTCGCCCGCCACATCGAGGTCGTCGTCGCCGGTCGGCACGCGGCGTCGGGTGACTTCCACAAGATCCGCCGGCTGATGACCGACCGTCCGCACCGCTACCTGGTCCGCTCCAGCGACGACCGCGCGCTGGCGGCCGCCCTGATCGCGGATCCGTCGACGGCCGGCATCGAACTCGACTGGACCGAGCGCGCCCTGCGCGTCCAGGCCATCGACTTCTACCGGTTCACCGAGCTGGTGCCGCGGGTGGCCAAGGAGGCGGGCATCCGCCTGCTCACCGTCTCGCCCGCGGACGAGTCCCTCGAGAGCGTCTTCTCCTACCTTGTGACCTCCGCATGAGGCCGACCAGCACGCAAAAGGAAGTGAACCAGTGAACCTCACCGTCGCCCGGCTGACCGCACGCGGCCTGCTCGGCCGCCGCCGCGGGCTGATGCTGCTCGCGGTGCCCGCGCTGCTGCTGCTCCTGTCGGTCGTCATCCGCGCCGCCGTGGGAGAGGACGAGTCCACCACCGTGAAGGTGCTGGGCGAACTGGGCCTGGGCACGCTCGTCCCGCTGCTCGGCCTGATCGCCGGGACCGGGGCGATCGGGCCGGAGATCGACGACGGCTCGATCGTCTACCTGCTGTCCAAGCCGCAGCCGCGCTGGAAGATCATCACCACCAAGCTGATGGTGGCCGTGGGCTGCACCGTGGTCTTCGGCGCGATCCCGACCTATATCGCCGGGGTGATCCTGTTCGGCGACTTCGAGAACCTGGCGATCGCCTACGGGGTGGCCGCCCTCGTTGCCGGGATCGCCTACAGTGCGATCTTCCTGCTGCTGGGCGTGGTCAGCCGGCACGCGGTGGTCTGGGGCCTGTGCTACTCGCTGATCTGGGAGAGCGTCGTCGGCAACTTCGTCAGCGGGGCGAAGACCCTCAGCGTCCAGCAGTGGGCGCTGGCGCTGGCCAGGAAGATCGCCGAGCCCGGCGTGGTCACCTCCGCCGTCCACCTGCCCACGGCGGTGCCGCTGCTGATCGTGGTGACCATCGGCGCCTCGGTGGTCGCGGTGATGCGGCTGAGCCGACTGACGCTGGCGGCCGAGTCGTAGCACTCGGGGAGCGGATTCCGAAGGTGTCCACGAATCCCGGACACCTTCGGAATCGACGCCGTCACCCCTGTTCGGGGACGGCCCGCAGGGTCACGTTCCGGCCCGCGCCCAGGCCGGTGACCAGGGCGATGCCGCAGCAGCCCAGCAGCAGGGCCAGCGGCAGCGTCCAACCGCCCGTCAGCTGGTTCAGCGCACCGACACCCACCGGGCCGCAGGCAGCGATGAAGTAGCCGACCATCTGCGACATCCCCGACAGCTGCGAGGCCACGCCGGCGCCGCCCGAGCGCAGCACGATCATCGCCATGGCCAGCCCGAAGCCGCCGCCCTGGGCCAGGCCCAGCAGCGTCGCCCAGATCCAGGCGCCGGACACCGGGGCGGCGATCAGGCCGGCGATCCCGATGACGTTGGACGCCACCACCAGCAGCACCAGCGGACGCTGGGTGGTCATCCGTCCCGCCGCCAGCGGGAGCAGGAACGCCCCGGCGACCTGGATGAGGTTGCTGAAGGCGAAGATCAGTCCGGCGGTGCCGCGCGCCATGCCGTGGTCGGTGAGGATCGTCGGCAGCCAGGCGATCAGGGTGTAGGAGAGCAGCGACATCAGGCCCATGAAGACGGAGAGCTGCCAGGCCAGCGGGTGCTTCCAGAGGCCGGCCATCCGGTGCGTGGCGCCGTTCTGCGCCGGACGGGCGGCTGTCCCGGCCCTGCCCGTGCGGGCGTTCAGCACCTGGGGCAGCCACAGCGCGGCGGAGACCAGGGCGAGGACCGACCAGGACGCCATCGAGCCCTGCCAGCCACCGAAGACATGCTCCATGGGAACGGACAGGGCGGCTGCGAAGGTCGCGCCGACGATCATAGCGGTGGAGTAGACGCCGGTCATCGTCGCCGCACGGTCCGGGAAGTCCCGCTTCACCAGGCCGGGCATGGTGACGTTCAGCAGGGCGATGGCCGCGCCGATCACGATGCTGCCGGCGAACAGCGCCCAAGAGCCGCTCACCACGCGCAGCCCGACCCCGCCGACCAGCAGCGCCAGCGCTCCCAGCACGACCTGCTCGGGACCGAAGCGGGCCACCAGTTTGGGCACGAACGGAGCGACCACGCCCATCAGCAGCACCGGCAGGGTGGTGAGCAGCCCGCCCGCCGCCGCGGAGAGCCCGTAGCTGCCGCTGATGGTGGAGAGCAGCGGGGACACGGCCGAGATCGAGGCGCGCATGTTGACCGACACCAGCAGGATGCCGACCAGGGCGGTCGCCGGGTGCGCGGCGATCCGGGTCAACCGGGAGGGTGCGGGGCGGGCGGGGGCGTACGGGGTGGCCGGGGTGTCGAGCGCGGTGCGGGACATCGTGGTTCTTTCCGAGCAGGAGTGGGCGTGCGGCAGGTCTGGGGGTGGGGGTGCGCCCGGGTCAGCCGAGCAGGCGGCCGACGGCGCTCATGGGTTCGGCGATGAGCAGCCGGCTGGCGGCCTCGGCGGCCTCGGGGTCGCCGGAGGCGATGGCGTCGACCAGGGCGCGGTGGGAGGCGAGGTCGATCTCGGGCATCTCGTGGTCGCCGAAGGCGGCGCGCATCGACTCCCGCACGGAGGCGCTGAAGTAGCGGTACACCTCGGTGAGCGCAGGGTTGTGCGCGGACTCGACCATCGCGGTGTGGAACTCGAGGTCGTGCTCGACGGTGTCCTCACGTGCGGCGCGCTCGGATCTGGTGAGCAGGATGTGCTCCTCGGCGTCGAGGGCGGCACGCATCCTGGCCAGGTCGTCGGGGGTGTGCCGGAGCGCGGCAAGGCGTGCGGCCTCGTTCTCCAGTGCGCCGCGGACCTCCAGCACATCGCGCACCCCGGAGCGCTGCACCCCGTGCAGCACGGCGGCGGGGTCGCTGGTGGAGCGGACGAAGGTGCCCTCGCCCTGCCGGGACTGCAGCATCCCGGCGTGCACCAGCACCCGCACGGCCTCGCGGACGGTGTTCCGTCCGACCTGCAGCTGCTCGGCGAGCTCGTGCTCGGTCGGGATCCGGTCGCCGACCTGCCAGCTGCCGCTGCTGAGCTGGGCCCGGAGCTGCTCGATGGCCGCGTCGACCAGAGAGGTGCGCCCGGCCGCCTGCAGGCTGCTGCCGCTGTTCATTCCGCACTCCTCCGGTTGCCCTGACATCCTCTTGCCCAGTCATCCTACAACTGCGGATGTGTTCCAGCGAACCAGGGCTGAGGCGCAGTGCTCAGAGCTGCGGGAAGAGGCGTTCCAGCGCGACGGCGACGCCGTCGGCGTCGTTGCTCAGGGTGACCTCGTCGGCGGCCGCCACCAGGGCGGGGTGGGCGTTGGCCATGGCCACGCCACGGGCGGCCCAGCGGAACATGGGCAGGTCGTTGGGCATGTCGCCGAAGGCGAGGGCGCGGGCCCTGGTCACGCCCAGGCGGGAGGCGGCCAGCGCCAGGCCGGTGGCCTTGGACAGGCCCAGCGGCAGGACCTCGACGAAACCGGGTCCTGCCATCACCACGTCCACCAGCTGACCGGCCGCCGCACGGGCCGCGTGCGCGAGCTCGTCGTCGCCGAGCACCGGGTGGCGCAGGAAGAGGCGGGTGATCGGCAGGGCCCAGAAGGCGGCCGGGTCGGTGATCTGCACGACCTCGGCGTCTCCCGGCATCGTGTAGCCGGGGCCGACCAGGACCTCGCCGTCCAGGCCGTCCTGCGCGACGGCCAGGAACACCGGGCCGGTCTCGGCCTCGATCTTGGCGAGGGCGAGCTGCGCCAGCTGACGGTCCAGGGTCACCGAGGTGAGCTGGCGGTGCGCGCCGGCGTCGTAGACCTGGGCGCCCTGCCCGCAGACCGCCAGGCCGGTGTAGCCGATGGCGTCCAGCGTCGGCCGCGTCCACGCCGCCGAGCGCCCGGTCACCACGATGTGCACCGCGCCGGTGGCGGTCGCCGCCGCCAGCGCCCGCTGCGTGCGCTCCGACACGGTGTGGTCGGAGCGCAGCAGGGTGCCGTCGAGGTCCGTCGCGATCAGGTCGTACGGCCTCGGCGCGGAACCGCTCACTTGGCGATCGGCTCCAGGACGGTGCGTCCGCCGAGGTAGGGGCGCAGCGCCTCGGGCACGGTGACCGAGCCGTCCGGCTGCTGGTGGGTCTCCAGGATCGCCACGATGGTGCGCGGCACCGCGCACAGCGTGCCGTTCAGCGTCGCCAGCGGCCGGTTGCCTCCCTCGCCCCGCATCCGGATGTCCAGGCGGCGGGCCTGGAACTCGGTGCAGTTGGAGGTCGAGGTGAGCTCGCGGAACTTGCCCTGGGTGGGGATCCAGGCCTCGATGTCGAACTTGCGGTACGCCGACGAGCCCAGGTCGCCGGAGGCCACGTCGATGACGCGGTAGGCCAGTTCCAGCTTGTTGAGGAAGTCCTTCTCCCACTGGAGCAGCTTGGCGTGCTCGGCCTCGGCCTCCTCCGGTGCGACGTAGGAGAACATCTCGACCTTGTCGAACTGGTGCACGCGGATGATGCCGCGGGTGTCCTTGCCGTAGGTCCCGGCCTCGCGGCGGAAGCAGGGCGAGAAGCCGGCGTAGCGCAGCGGCAGCTTGTCCGCGTCGATGATCTCGTCCATGTGGTACGCGGCGAGCGGTACCTCGGACGTGCCGACCAGGTAGAAGTCGTCCTGTTCGAGATGGAAGACGTTCTCCGCGGCCTGGCCCAGGAAGCCGGTGCCCTCCATGGCGCGGGGCTTGACCAGCGCGGGGGTCAGCATCGGGGTGAAGCCGGCCTCGACGGCCTGGGCGATGGCCATGTTGACCAGCGCCAGCTCCAGCAGCGCGCCGATGCCGGTGAGGTAGTAGAAGCGCGAGCCCGAGACCTTGGCGGCGCGCTCGATGTCGATGGCGCCGAGGATCCGGCCGAGCTCGACATGGTCGCGGGGCTCGAAGCCCTCGGCGGCGAAGTCGCGCGGGGTGCCGATGTGCTCGAGGGTGACGAAGTCCTCCTCGCCGCCGATCGGGGCGTCGGGATGGAGCAGGTTGGCGAACTGCGCCAGCAGGCGCTGCGCCTCCTCCCCTGCCTCGTTCTGCTCGGCGTTGGCGGCCTTGACCTCGGCGGCGAGCACGGCGGTGCGCTTGAGCAGCTCCGCCTTCTCCTCGCCCTGGGCCTTGGGGATCAGCTTGCCCAGCTGCTTCTGCTCATTGCGGAGCTCGTCGAAGCGGGACCCGGACGACCGGCGCCGTTCGTCGGCACTGAGGAGCGCGTCGACGAGGCCGACGTCCTCTCCTCGGGCGCGCTGGGAGGCGCGCACACGGTCAGGGTCCTCACGAAGCAGGCGAAGGTCAATCACGGGGATGAGCCTACCGGTCGGGCGGTGCTGCCTGCCGCGTCATTTGTGCCGTGCCAGATGCGCGGATGGCGTGATCATCAATTGCTTGTATCTGCCACAATATGACCGTTGTACGGCAGATGTGCCCGCCTGTCGCTTTGTCCGACCCCTGGGGATAACTGGCCTGAGCCTGTGGATATCTCATAGCGGCCTGGGGATTCATGGCTTTGTCCACAGTTCCCGCCCCGGGGCTGTGGATGTTCGCGGCGGTCGGCCGAGCCGGGGGCTGAGCACGCGGAGACTACCGCTAAACCTCGGCTCTGCACACATTTGCGTGATTTTTGATGTCCGAGCGGCAGTGATCGGGTAAACAAGCGGGTCCTATTGCGATTTGTCCGGTTTGAAAGGCGGACGCTCGGTTCCTGATCATGGCGGCCCCCGAGAGCCGGGCCGCCGCACAATCCCCAGCCTGTGGATAACTCGCCGGCTCCCCACCGCCGGGCGCCTGGGGAAAACCCTCACAGGAAGTTCCCAGGCTTCCGTCGACTCGTTGATCGAAAACGGTCAGAGACGATCAACGCTCGCCGCGGCCGTCGAGGCAGCGGGACAGCCAGTCCGCGGCCTCGCTGAACTCCGCGTCGGACGTGCCGGTGCGGACCACCGGGGCGACCTCGTCCGCGCGCGGATAGGAGCCCAGGAACCGCACCTTGGGGCAGATCCGGTGCAGGCCCATCAGCGCCTCGCTCACCCGGCGGTCGGTGATGTGGCCCTCGGCATCCACCGAGAAGCAGTACTGGCCCAGGCCCTCACCGGTGGGGCGCGACTCGATCCGCATCAGGTTGACCCCGCGCACCGCCCACTCCTGCAGCAGCTCCAGCAGCGCCCCGGGGTGGTCGTCGGCCAGCCAGAACACCGCCGAGGTCTTGTCCGCGCCGGTCGGCGCCGCCGTCCGACCCGGGCGGCCGACCAGGACGAAGCGGGTGGTCGCACTGGACGCGTCGTGGATCTCGCTCGCCAGCGGCTCGAGGCCGTACAGCGGCGCGGCGAACTCCCCGGCGAAGGCCCCGTCGAAGCGGCCCTCCTGCACCAGCCGTGCACCGTCCGCATTGGACGCCGCCGACTCCCAGAGCGCATCCGGCAGGTTCGCCGCCAGCCAGCGCCGCACCTGCGGCTGCGCCACCGGATGGCCGGTGACCGTCTTCACGTCCGCCAGCGCCGTGCCGGGACGGACCAGCAGGGCGAACGCGATCGGCAGCAGCACCTCGCGGTAGATCATCAGCGGGCTGCCGGACGCCAGTTCGTCCAGGGTCGCGGTGACCCCGCCCTCGACCGAGTTCTCGATCGGCACCAGCGCCGCCGCCGCGTCACCGTTGCGCACCCCGTCCAGCGCGGCCGCCACCGACACCGACGGCACCAGCTCCCGCGTCGCCGCCTCCGGGAGCGTGCGCAGCGCCGCCTCGGTGAAGGTGCCCTCGGGGCCGAGGTAGGTGTAACGGTGGGGGGACAAGAGGGCCTCCGGGTGACCGAAACCGTGCACAACGGGCGTGGCGCTGTCGAGGCAACGTTAGCCACTCGGGACGACTCGGGAGGCACTGTTCCGCAGCGTGGACGCGGACGTCATGATTCCAGCAGCGCCTGCCCCACGTAGCCGGACGGTGAGGCCGCGCCGCCCGGGACCGCGTAGAGGCCGCTGGACTCGTGGGAGATGAACTGCGACAGGGCGTCCCCGCGCGACAGCTTGCGCTGGACCGGCACGAAGCCCGTCAGCGGGTCCGACTGGAACGCGACGAAGAGCAGCCCGGCGTCCGGTGAGCCGTCGGGGCGGAACCCGTCGGAGTAGGAGTAGCCGCGGCGCAGCATGGCCGCGCCCTGGTTGGACTGCGCGGCCGCGACCCGGATATGGGCGTCGCCGGGGATCGCCAGCGAGCCGTCCGGGTTGAAGGCGGAGAGGTTCACCGCCGTCGTCCCGGTGCCGCCGGACAGGGGCGCGCCGGAGGCCTTGTGGCGGCCGATGGTGCGCTCCTGCACGGTCAGCGTCTGCTGCTCCCAGGTGTCCAGCAGCATCCTGATCCGCCGGAAGACGGCATAGCTGCCCCCTGCCATCCACGCCGGGCTGCCGCCGCCGCCGGCCGGTACGAAGATCTCGGTGTCGAAGTCCGCGTCGGTCGGCTTGGGGTTGTTGGTGCCGTCGATCTGGCCCATCAGATTGCGGCCGGTGCGGGGCTGGGCGGTGGCGCCGGGCGAGCGGCTGAAGCCGCTCATCTGCCAGCGCACGCCGGCCGCCCCCGCCGCCAGCCGCTGCAGCGTCCGCATCGCGTGGAAGGCGACCAGCCCGTCGTCGGCGCAGACCTGCACCCAGAGGTCGCCGTTGCTCTGCGCGGGCACCAGCGCGTCCGAGGAGAACGGCGGCAGGGGCGCGAGCTGGCCGGGGAGCCGGTCGCCGAGCCCGGCCTTGGCGAAGACCGAGGCCCCGAAGCCGAAGGTGACGGTGAGCGAGCTGGGCCCGGCGTCGAGGGCGACGTCGCTGTCGGTCGCACCGGGCGGCGTGCGCCCCTCGGCCATCGCCGCGGCCGCCGCCGACCAGCGCTTCATCAGCGCGGTCAGCCCCGGCCGCGCCGTGCCCGCCGTCAGGTCGAAGGCGGTGGCGTACATCCGGGCCTGCATGGGCTGGACGATCCCGGCCTGATGCGTCCCGAAGAAGGGGACGGCATCGGCGCCGAGGTCGGTCAGCGGGGTGGTGTGCGCGGGGGAAGCGGCGGCGGTGGGCGTGCCGACGGTCGCGGTGGCGTATCCGCCGGCCCCGACCGCGAGCCCGGCGGCGCCTGCCGCGCCTGCCGTCGCCAGCAGCCGTCGGCGCGAGACTGCCCCGTTGGGTGCGTCGTTCATCGTTCAGCCCACCTGGATGGTCTTGGACACGGTCGTCTCGTCGATGGCGTCCGAGCGGACGCTCACCAGCATCAGCCAGCTGCCCTGCAGCGGGATCTCCAGGCCGGCCGACGCCCAGTGGCCGGTGCCCACCTGCTTGAGCGTCACCGGCAGCGGACCCAGGTCCTGGGCCGCGAGGGAGAGGCTGATGTCCAGCTCCGGTTCGTCCACCAACTTGCCGCCGCTGCCGAAGACATAGGCGTTCAGGGTGTTGAGGCCGACCCGGGACGGGTCGATCTCGACGGTCACCTTGCCGGTGGCGTTGTCGCCGGTGCCGCCGGTGTTGAAGGACAGGGTGACGTTGGTCGGGGGGTTCTGTGTCGCGGCGACCGCGGCCGCCTGGGCGGTGGCGGCGCGTCCGGGTGCGGAGTTGGTGAGCAGCGTGGTGACGGTCAGGACGACGACCGCGAAGGCGAGTTCGAGCAGCACGCTGCGCAGCAGCATCCCGCGCGCCGGGCTGGCCTCGCGGGCGCGCCGGGTCACCACATGGGCGCGCAGGGCCTGCTGGCGCTCCAGCTGCGCTCTGCGGACGGGGTCGACGTCCGTGGCTTCCGGCTCCGGCTCCGGCCCGGGTTCGGTGGCGGCTTCCTCCACCGCGGGGGCGGCGCGCAGCGCGGCTGTCCAGCGCCGGGACATCCAGGCGGCGCCGAGCATCACCATCACTGCGCCGATCTTGACCAGCAGCAGCTCCCCGTAGGTGGTGGTGACGAAGGCGTCCCAGGAGCCGAGGCCGCGCCACGCCTGGTAGACCCCGGTGCCGACGAGCGCGGCGACGGAGCACATGGCGATCGTCGAGAAGCGCGACACCTGGGCCGCCCCGATGCCGCCCTCGGCCTCGGACCTGCGCAGGCCGACCAGCACGGCCGCCAGCCCGCCGAGCCAGCAGCCCATGGAGAGGATGTGCACGACGTCCAGCGGGACGGCCAGGGCGACCTGCATGCCGACCGAGGCGTGGTCGCCGAGGGCCCAGGTGCAGGCGAGGGCGATGGACAGGACGGCCCAGCCGGCGCCGAGGATGATCCGCAGCCGCCGCTCCTGCCGCGGGTCCTTGCCTTCGGCGTCGTCCTGGCCGACCCCGGCCTGTCCGGCGAGCAGGGAGAGGAACACCCCGGCCGCCGCCAGCAGCAGCACCCGGACGACCAGCAGCGTGCCGAGCCGCTGGCCCAGGCTCTGCTGGACCAGCGTCAGATTGAACACCCCGCCGATGCCGCTCGCCGCCGCGTAGGGGCCGCGCAGCAGCAGTTCGGCGACCGTGGCCAGCAGCAGCCCCACCCAGCCGCCGAGCATCAGCCGCTGCACCGACCGCAGCCGCACCCCGCGCGGCCAGCAGATCAGCACCATCGCGACCGAACCGACGAGCAGCGCATACGCGCCGTACTGGACCCCGCGGGCGGTGCCGTAGAGGTCCGCCACCAGCGCACCGACCGTGGTGGGCTTCTCGCCGGCGACGGCCGTGGTGCTCGAGGCGTGTCCGTAGGAGAAGGTGAAGGCCCCGGAGACCGGGTGGGTGTCGGCGGAGATGGCACGCCATGCGACCGTGTAGGTGCCGTCGGCGAGACCGGGGGACAACCGCACCTGCGCGGTCGTGTCGTCGTTCCCGGCGTGGCCGGTGGCGCCGGAGTCGACCCGCTTGCCGCTCGGGTCGAACACCCGCAGGTCGTCGGGGGAGAGCGTGACCTGCTCGCTGAAGTGCAGCGTCACCTCGGTGGGCATGGTCTGCACGATCGAGCCCTCGGCCGGGTCGGTCGACAGCAGGGCCGCGTGCGCGGAGGCCGCGGTCGCCCCGGCGAGCATCAGCCCGAACAGGGTGACCAGCATCGCGAGGAGCGAGCCGGCGCGTCGGCGTGCGGCGTGGGGGCGGTGTCGGGTCGGCATCATGGCGGTCAACTCGCGGGCTGGTAGGTCAGCGGCTCGACGGTGGCCTGGACGGTGATCGTCCCCGAGTGCTGGAAGGTGAGTTGCAGTTCGACGTGCTGTCCGACCCTGGGCGCGGGCGCCAGGCCCATCAGCATGACGTGCCTGCCGTCGCGCGCGAAGGCCACGCTCCCGTGCGCGGGCACGGCCACCCCGCCCGTGATCGTGACCATCGAGGTCGCGGTCGACTGGTCCAGCTCGCTGCTCTGCACCTGCGGGCTGCGCGCGCTCAGCAGCCGGTCGGCGCTGCCGCCGCTGTTGCTGATGTCGAAGTAGGCGGCGGCCATGCCGGGGGTCGCCGGCATCGGGATGTAGGCGCCGCTGACGGTGATCCTCGCGGGGGAGGAGCCGTGCAGGTCCGCCCCGACGGCGAGGCCGCCCCCGAGCACTGCGGCGAAGACCGCGCAGGCCAGTGCGGCGCGCCTCATACCGGCACGCTCTTGATCAGCAGGGGCATGTCGTGGGCGTAGTCCTGCCACACGGTTCCGCTGGTGTAGAGGACGTGCGCCGCGTTGTCGGAGGGGAAGAAGCCCAGGACCTCCGCGCCGTGCACCGGCTCCTGCCCGGCCTTCGCCGCCGCCACGAACACGCCCACGGAGGCGGCGGCCTTGATCACCGTGTTGATGTCGCCGGTGAGGCCGATGAACCGCGGGTTGAAGGACCGCAGCCACGTGCCGATCACGCTCGGCGTGTCGACCGCCGGATCGGTGCTGATGAAGACCACGTCGACCTGCTGCTGCTGGGCCGGGGTCAGCTTCGACACGGCGACCGCGAGGTCGCCCATGGTGGTCGGGCAGACGTCGGGGCAGCGGGTGTAGCCGAAGTACAGCAGCATCGCCTTGCCGGCCGTGCCGGTCACCAGGTTGAAGGGCTTGCCGCTGGTGTCGGTGAGGGTGATGTCCGGCTTGGCGAAGGTGCGGCCCAGGTCGGTGCCCTTGTAGACGCTCTGCTGCTGGGTGTCGACGGAGCCGGCGGCCGCGTTGGGGGCACTGCCGGACGAGCTGCCGCCGCTGCTGCAGGCGGTGAGCAGCAGGCCGGTGCCGACGGCGAGGGCGCCGCCGAACAGGGATCGGCGGGACACGGTGCGGTGGGCTGCGGTGCGGTGGGGCGTGGGGCTGGAGGACATGCTGCGGTCCGTTCTCTCGGACTGGCTGGCTGGCTGGTTCGGGGCGGGTGCGCGGGCCGGGCGTCCGCCCCCTGAGGGGACGCCCGGCCCGCGGGTTTCACGCGCGGGTGCCGCTGTTGCCGCGACGCCAGCCGAGGAAGCCGAAGGCCACGCCGAGCAGGCCGATGACCAGCCCGGCTCCGCCGAGGACGCGGGCGAGGGTGTCACTGTCCGAGCCGGAGCCGGAGGCGGCCGCCGTGGTCGTCCTGGCGGCGGCGGTGCTTCCGCCGGTGGGCGCGCCGGTCGCGCTCGCGCTGGTCAGCGTCAGCACCGGCGCGGGGTTGGCCGGCTCGGGCTGTCCGGGGACGTCGTTCTGGATCCAGCGCACCACGGTGCCGTCGCTGTAGGTCTGCAGGGCCTTGAAGGTCAGCGAGCCGGCGTTGCTGGGCAGCTGCCCCATGTCGACGGTGAAGTCCTGGTAGTAGCCGGGTTCGATGTTCCCGCCGGTCCAGGTGATCTCGGAGACCGCGTTGGTGATGGCCCCGTCGTCGGTCTGGATCGGGGTGGCCAGCTTGACGCTGGTGATGGTGGCCTTCCAGCCGGGCGTGGGGGCCACCAGCACGGAGGCGATGGGGGTGGCGGTCGGGAAGAAGACCTGCAGCTCGGTGGTGGAGGCGGTGTCCTTCTCGTTGGGCACCCGGAAGGAGAAGGTCTGGTCGGACGCGCCCGCGACGGCCGTCGACGGCTGCACGGTGACGTGTGCGAAGGCCGGTCCGGCCAGCAGCAGGACGCCCGCGGCGGAGAGGCCCGAGACGGTGGCGACGCGGCGCTTGAGGGACGTGGTTGTGCGCATGGGAGAACAGCTCCAGGAGTGCGAAGTGGAGTGAGCAGGTGAAGGCGGTGCCGACCTGTCCCTGCGCTCCCCGGCGATCCCTGTGGGTGCTGTCCGGCGGCAGGCGGGTCAGGTCGTGAGCAGCGCGGGCGGACCGCGCCGGACGACCTGGTGCCGCAGCAGCGCGGCGCGCGGCAGCCGCCGGGACGAGCGGTCCACTGCCGTGCGCGCGGTGCCAGGACCGGCGTGCGATTCGCCCGGCAGCCCGCGCAGCAGCGCTGCGGCGAGCGCCAGCACGGTGCGCAGCGGCGCGGTGTAGGTCCGGGCGAGGGTCTCGGCGAGTTGGACGGTGGTGCGGGCCAGCCGCCGTACGGCTGTCTCGCCGCGGTGCAGCCACCAGCCGATGACCACGGCGGCGGTGAGGTGGCAGACCAGCATCAGCGGGGTGAGGCCGAGGAAGGCGGAGTGCGTCCAGTGCGCCCAGAAGGAGAGCCGGGGTGCGGCGGTGACCACGAGGTGCGGGTCGATTCCGGCCCGGCTGACGATCTCTCCGGCGGTGGTGCCGGGCGGGAGGGTGCTGGTGCCGATCGTCCCGGGGCCGCATATCAGCCGCAGGGCGAGGGTGAGCAGGGCACTGCCGTGCCCGGAGGCGGTGAGCCCGGACGCCATGCCGGGCATCCCCGCCATGCTGCCCGTGCCCGGTGTCCCGGGCATGCTGCCGGTCATGGTCTCGTGGAAGTAGAGGTGCAGTCCGAGCTGCCCCACGGCCAGCCCGCCCGCGATCGCCCGCAGCGAGCGCTCACGGCCTGCCAGGGCGGTCGCCGCGGCCCACACCACCAGGCCGCCGATCAGCAGGGCGCTGAGCGGGACGGTGCCGCCGCCGCCGAGGCTGTGTCCGAGCCCGGACACGACGACGCAGACCGTCGCGAAGGGCAGTGCCCGCAGGGCGCGAAGGTCGAGCGCGGCGGGTACCAGGCTCTTCACCATGACGTCGGCCAGTGTCTCACCGCGTCTGTGTCGGGCCCCGACCGGGTCGGGAATCCGGCCCATGTCGCTGCTCGCGGGCCCGGTCGGTGAGCAGCCGCGCACGCGGGCGCACGCCTGCGCCATAGGCGCCCCTGCGCGCGCCTGCCATGGACCACTGCATCCGTACATCCGCCATCGGAGTGACATTTCGCTCCGGGAGCGGTTGGTTCCCCGGACAGTCGGCAATACGTAGTGGTATGTGGAACCGCTGCCAGGAGGAGCGTGTCGTGGACATCTGGTGGTCTCTGCATCTTCGGCGCGAGCCGGCCAGCGTTCCCCTGGCCAGGCGGATCCTGCTCGGGACGATGGCCTCGGCCGGCGTCGACCCCGACATCTCGCACGAGGTGGGCGTCGCCCTGACCGAGGCCTGTGCCAATGCCGTCGAACACGCTGCGCCTTCCTCGGGGCCGGGGGCGGACAGCGGCTTCCAGGTCACCGCGACCATCGAGGACGGCCGCCTGCGCGTCGAGGTCACCGACTCCGCCCCGGGCTTCTCCGCCGCCCCGGTCCGCGCCGCCGGTGCCCGGCGCAGGCGCGGCACCGTGGTCCACGGCATCCCGGCCGACGCGGGTACCCACCTCCCCGACCCCTGTGCCGAGCACGGCCGGGGCCTGTTCCTGATCCGCGCACTCGTCGACCATGTGCAGTTCCGCAACCATCCGCGCAGCGGCGCGGTCGTCTCCTTCGACAAGATGCTGAAGTACCGGGACCGCCCCCTGCTGCACGCGTCGTGACCTGCTTCGCTTCCGGCTTGACCCTCACGCAACGTGAGGACCCAGGCTGGACCGCGCAGGGCGAGAAGGAGAACGCGATGAGCGGCAGCACCAGCAGTGGGTACTCGGTCGGGCAGGTCGCCGACTTCGCCAAGGTGACGGTGCGCACGCTGCACCACTACGACGAGATCAAGCTGCTGTCCCCCAGCGGTCGGACGCCGGCCGGCTACCGCCGGTACGGCGACGACGACCTGGACCGGCTGCAGCAGATCCTGTTCTATCGCGAACTCGGGTTCTCCCTCGATGACATCGCGTCCGTCCTGGACGACCGGGACGTCAGCCCGTCCGAGCACCTGCTGCGCCAGCAGCGGCTGCTCGGCGGGCGGATCGCCCGGCTCCAGGAGATGGCCGCGGCCGTGGAGAAGGCACTGGAGGCACGGACGATGGGAAACAGGCTGACCCCCGAGGAGAAGTTCGAGATCTTCGGCCCGGGATACGAGGACCACGAGGCCGAGGCGGAGCAGCGCTGGGGCGACACCGAGGTCTGGAAGCAGTCACAGGGCCGGACGGCCCGGCTGGCCAAGGAGGACTGGATCCGGATCAAGGCGGAGGCCGACGGGCTGATGCGCCGCATCGCCGACTCCGTCCGGGCCGGTGTCGCGCCGGACAGCGAGCAGGCGATGGCGATCGCCGAGGACCACCGGATGCATGTCGTGCGCAACTTCTACGACTGCTCCTACACGATCCACCGCGGCCTGGCGGAGATGTACACCGCCGACCCGAGGTTCGAGGAGACCTATGAGAAGGAGGTCAGGGGCGGTGCGGCCTGGTTCCGCCTGGCGGTGATCGCCAACGCCGACCGCGCGGACCGCGAGCGCTGACCGCAGCTCAACCGCCGTCCGCAGTACCCGCTCCGCGGAAGGCGCGGCGGTAGGCGGTGGGCGTGGTGCGCATGGTGCGGGTGAAGTGGTGGCGGTAGGTGGCGGGGCTGTCGAATCCCACGGCGGTGCAGACCTCCTCCACCGTGCCGTCGCCCGCTTCCAGCAGCGGCAGGCTGGCCGCGATGCGCTGGGAGACGACCCAGCGCATCGGGCTGGTGCCGTTACGCCGGGTGAAGTGCCGCAGGTAGGAGCGCTCCGACATGCGGGCGGTCCGCGCCAGCGCCGCGACGGTGAGCGGGTCGGTGAGCCGTTCCAGCGCCCAGGCCATGCTCAGGGCCACCCCGTCGTCCTCGTCGGCGACCGGGCGCACGGCGGCCTCGATGAACTGCGCCTGCCCGCCCTCGCGGTGCGGCGGCACGACGAAGCGGCGGGCCACGGTGTTGGCGACGGTTGCGCCGTGGTCGCTGCGCACCAGGTAGAGGCAGAGGTCGATGCCCGCGGCACTGCCGGCACTGGTCAGCAGCCGGCCGTTGTCGATGTAGAGGACGTCGGGGTCGACCTCGACGGCGGGGTGACGGGCCCTCAACGTGTCGGCGTAGCGCCAGTGGGTGGTGGCCCGCGCGCCGTCCAGCAGTCCGGTCGCGGCGAGGGCGAACGCGCCGGAGCAGATGGACACCAGCCGCGCCCCGCGCCCGTACGCCGTGCGCAGCGCGGCGACCAGCGCCGGGGAGACCTCGCCGCCCGGGTCCGCGACGCCGGGGACGATGACGGTGTCGGCGGCGGCGAGCACGTCGAGGCCGTGCTCCGCGCGGATGCCGAACCCGCCGACCGCACGCAGGTCCCGCCCGGGCTCCTCGGCGCAGACCCGCAGCTCGTACCACGGGATGTCGCCGACCTCGGGCCGGCTCAGCCCGAACACCTCGACGACCACCCCGAGTTCGAACGGGGCCATTCCGTCGAAGGCGAGGACGGCGACGGTGTGCGGGGCGGCGGCGGTCATGGCGGGATCCCTGGATTGTTGCCTGGCGGTGACACTGCCCGTACACGGCGGGGACCAAGCGTTGACAGGATTTTCCCAGCGCGAAGGACCGGACCTGAGTGCTCCTCCACACGGCTTCTCAGGGATGGTCTCGATGAACGCTCACCTCTCCACCGGCACCGTCCTGGCTTCGCTGCTGACCGCGGGCGTGGCCGCGGTCGTGATCGGCGCCACCGGAGACAGCGGCTCGGTCCCGCTGCTCGGCCTCGGCGCCGCGCTGGTCGCGCTGGGCGCGTCGGTGGTGGGCCTGGCCTTCCGCAGCGGCCGGGGACGCTAGCCGCGCGACCACCGCGGGCCCGGGGGCCCGCGGTGGTGACGTCGCGTCAGCCCTGCAGCTCGGCCATCCAGGCCTCGATCGCGGTGGCCGTGCGCGGCAGGCCGGCCGAGAGGTTGCGGTTGCCGTCGGCGGTGACCAGGATGTCGTCCTCGATGCGGATGCCGATGCCGCGGTACTCCTCGGGGACGGTCAGGTCGTCGGCCTGGAAGTAAAGGCCGGGCTCGACGGTCAGCACCATGCCGGGCTCCAGCACGCAGTCCACATAGGCCTCGGTGCGCGCGTGGGCGCAGTCGTGGACGTCCAGGCCGAGCATGTGGCCGGTGCCGTGCAGGGTCCAGCGGCGCTGCAGTGCCAGCTCCAGGACGCGCTCGGCCGGGCCCTCGACCAGGCCCCACTCGACGAGCCGCTCCGCGAGCACCCGCTGCGAGGCCTCGTGGAAGTCGCGGTACCGTGCACCGGGCTTCACGGCCGCGATCCCGGCCTCCTGCGCGTCGTACACCGCGTCGTACAGCTTGCGCTGCAGGTCGTTGAAGGTGCCGTTGATCGGCAGGGTGCGGGTGACGTCGGCGGTGTAGAGGGTGTGCGTCTCCACGCCGGCGTCGAGCAGCAGCAGTTCGCCGGGGCGGACCTCGCCGTCGTTGCGGACCCAGTGCAGGGTGGTGGCGTGCTCGCCGGCGGCGCAGATGGAGCCGTAGCCGATGTCGTTGCCCTCGACCCGGGCGCGGCGGTAGAAGGTCCCCTCGATCCAGCGCTCGGAGGTGGCGACGGCCTGGGCCAGTTCGCGGACGACGTCGGTGAAGCCGTTCACGGTGGCGTCGCAGGCGGCCTGCAGCTGCCCGATCTCCCAGTCGTCCTTGACCAGGCGCAGTTCGCTGAGGAAGACCCGCAGCTCCTCGTCGCCGTGCTTGGTGGTGTGCTCGGCGAGCACGGCCTCCAGCGCGGCGTCGTGGCTGCGCAGCACGCGGGTGGTCGCCGGGTTGTCCTCGGCGGCAGCGGCGAGCTCCTCGGCGACCTTGCGGACGTCGCGGGTGGGCAGGCCGAGCAGGGCCTCGGCCTCGGCGAGGCTGTGGCGGCGGCCCACCCAGAGCTCTCCCTGGGCGTCGAGCCAGAACTCGCCGTTCTCGCGGTCGGAGCGCGGCAGCAGGTAGGCGGTGGCGTCGTGGCCGCCCTCGGAGCGGGGCTCCAGGACGAGGACGGCGCTCTCGGCCTGGTTGCCGGTCAGGTGGACGTACTCGCTGGAGGCCCGGAAGACGTAGTCGCAGTCGTTGGAGCGGGTCTTCAGCTGCCCGGCCGGGATCACCAGCCGGTCGCCGGGGAAGCGTGCGGAGAGGGCGGCGCGGCGCTTGGCGGCGTACGCGGACTGCTCGGCGGGCGCCAGGTCGCGCAGTTCGGTGTCGTCCCAGCCGGACTTCATGACCTCGGCGAGCTCGTCCGAGAGGGCGGGGTAGAGGCCGTTCTTGCGACTCTTGATCGGTGCCTCCTCGGTGGACTCCTCGGCGACCTCCTCGCCGGCCTCCTCGCTGGTCCCGACAGCGTCCTGCGTCCGGTCGTCCGTCACCTGTGTGGCCTCCTCGTCGTACGGGACCGCTCGGGTGCGTCAGGGGTGCGACGGGTGAGCGGTCCCTACAAGCTTAGGGGCAGCGAGCGACTGATCGACAGATGAGAATATTTGTTCGATTAAGCGAACCGTGCGGCGAGCAGCACGATGTCGTCCCCGGCCTCTTCGCCGTTGTCGGCTCCGGGAGGCTGCTCCGCGCCGTCCAGGCAGGCCTCGAGCAGGTAGCTGCAGAAGCGGTCGGGGTCCTGCCGGGCCTCGCGCGGGGCCGACGCCGCGGTGGAGCGCAACTGCAGCTGACCGGCGCTCAGGGAGGCGCCGCAGCGGCGGGCCAGGCCCTCGGTGTAGAGCAGCAGCAGGTCGCCGCGGTCGGCGTGGAGTTCCACCCCGGGCGCCTCCCAGCAGCTGAGCATCCCCAGCGGCGCGGACAGCGAGGTCTCGACGAAGCTCGCGCCGAAGGAGGTCACCAGCAGCGGCGGGCACTGGCCGGCCCCGGCCAGGGAGAGCTGGCGGCTGTCGGGGTCCAGGTAGGCGTACAGCGCGGTGGCGGTCCGGGCGGGTTCGGTGGCCTTGAGCAGCAGCTCCAGGTCGCCGAGCACCGCCACCGGGTCCTCGCCCTCCAGCACCGCGTAGGCGCGCAGCGCGGCACGGAGCCTGCCCATGGCGGCGGCGCAGTCGGCCCCGCCGCCGGTGACGCTGCCGACGCTGAGGGCGAGGCAGCCGTCGGGGAGTTCGAGGGCGTCGTACCAGTCGCTGCTGGTGGCGACGTCGAGCCCGGCCGGCAGGCAGTGGGCGGCCAGCTGGACCCGGGGCAGCCGGGGCAGCCGGTCGGGGAGCAGGCCCCGGCGCAGGGCGTCGGCGGTGCGGCGCAGCCGCTCGCGCTCGATCTCCTTGGTGATCAGGCGGGAGGCGGCGGTGCAGTAGAGGGCGGCGTGGCGCTGCTCGCTGCTGCTGGGTTCGGTGGGGGCGTCGTAGAACCAGACGACGACACCGAAGGGTTCGAGGCTGTCGCCGCTGCTGGTGCCGCTGCCGTGGGCGGTGAGGGGGAGGGCGTAGGAGGCGCCGATGCCGAGGTGCCGGGCGACCTCGCGGAACCTGGAGTCGGGCTCGTCGGCGGGCCCGTCCCGGCCGGGGGCGTCGGCGTCCGGGTGGTCGAGGGCTTCCTGGCCGTTCTCCTGGCCGTTCAGGGGTCCGCAGTGGAGCACCTGGGTGCCGCCGGTGAGCAGCCCGGCGTACGGCCCGCTGTCCCGGGGGACGGTCTCCAGCGCGCCGATCGCCGAGCGGTCGAGCCTGAATCCCACCGTGGTGCCGGGGGAGTCGACGGTGCCGAAGGCGGGCGAGGGGGCGTTGGTGTGCGCATGGGGGTGGGTGCTCTGGGCGAGCAGCACCATGCCGCGCTGGGCGCCGACGAGGGAGGCCCCGGCCTCCAGCACGCCGCGCAGGGTGTCCTCCAGCGTGGAGGCGGCGGTGAGGCGTTCGGTGAGTCCGTAGAGCGCGGTGAGTTCCGAGAGCGGGTCGTCGGCGCCGGTGACGGCCGCCTGCACGGTGTCCGGTTGAACCGGGGCGAGCAGGGGGGTCGGCGGGTTGGCGGGTGTGGGGAAGGCGAGGATCCGGCCGGTGCTGGGGTACTGGGAGTCAGCCATGGTGGGTGCCCTTCACGGTGGGTGCGAGCGGGAAGGGTGAAGCGGCGGGTGTGGTAACGCGGAGCGGCCGGTTCGGATGGCCCACCGGCAGGGATGTGCGCCGCATTTGTCCGAATTGATCCATTGCGCACCCCCATGTCATGCGATACGGCAATTGATGTTCCACTTCTACACATACCGATTGGGTGATGTCCAGAACTGTGCCGTATCGGATGATTGGTGTCTTTCGAGTCTCCTGCGATCGAAAGTTTGGACGAACGGCGGTGTGATCAGTGGGAGTTCCGGCGGGCGGCGATCTCGCGGGCGACCACCCGGCAGCGGCGCAGTTCCCGCAGGCCGGCCCGCAGGCCGCGTCGGCTCGGCCGGTGGCCCAGCGCGAGCGGCACCTCGACCACCTGGAACCCCTGACGCAGCAGGTCGATGATCAGACCGGGCCCCGAGTGGACGGAGTCGGTGGCGGCCGCGAATGCCGCAGCACTGAGACACAGTTCCCCACTGAGCGGGTGGGACACGGTCACGCCGGTCGCGCGCCGGATCCCCGCCCGGGCCCGCCGCGTCGCCGCCCGCGCGCCGTCCGCGCCGGTCGTGCCGATGGCCAGGCCCGCCCTCCCCTCGAGCACCGGCTGCACCAGGTCGGCCGCCCGGGCGGCGCTCTCGCCCAGGTCCGCGTCCAGCAGCAGCAGGCAGGAGGGGCCGGATCCGGCCAGCGCCAGTACCTCGGCCGCGCCGCGCTGCTGCGCGGCGGCGCGTCCCAGCCGGGTCGGCTGGCGCAGGACCCGGGCCCCCGCCTCCTCGGCCACCCGCACCGTGGAGTCGGTCGAGGCGTCGTCCACCACGATCACCGGTCCCACCCGGGGAAGCCGCAGCGCGGCCAGTACGGTCAGGGCGATCCGGGATGCCTCATTCCGCGCCGGAATCACCACCGCCACCGTTCCAGGCGATTCCGACGCTGCGTCAGAAACCGTGAATGGAACGGAATCCTCGCCATCTGGTGACTCCCGGTGCGTATCCATCCCCGGATCGTACGATTGTCCGGCGTTCTGCGCTGCCCCACCGCACTCCCCCGAACGGTGGAACCATCGGCGCCTGCCGTGCGTCAATCCCGACGATGCGTCAATCTCGTTGGTGAACGTGCAGTTCCGGGGTACAAACCTGGTACGAGACGGCAGTCCCAATCGCCACCCCGCGCCACCCCCCCGCCAGCTGTCGCCAGAGGCGGTGGACGTGGTGCGCTTCTCGTAGCGCGAGGTCACGTACCGATCCTTGACTGGTCACGGAAAGGAACGAGTGCTCATGCGCGGGGTCCTCAGCACAGTCGTCAGAACCGTCAACACCGTCGCCCGTACGGTCGTTGAGCGGAGTATGCGAAGGAAGGGCAGGTCGCTGCTGCTGGACGCGGTGACGACCTGCGTGCAGGAGTGGGGTTGGCCGGTGGTACCGGGCGCGGGCGTCCTCCACGGGCTCGGCCACGGGGTGGTGCACGGCGTCGGGAGCGGCGTCGCGGAGCTGCCGTGCGCATGTCCGCGCCCGGACTGCCCGACACCCGCCGCCCATCCGTACGATCCGCCGCTGCTCGCGGCCACCGTCGATCCGCGGATGGTGCGCTGGTGGTGGCATCGTCGTCCGGACGCGCCGATCGTGGTCGCCACGGGCGGGGAGGTGTCGGCGGTGAGCCTGCCGATCGAGGCCGGTGAAAGGGCGCTGGCGTACTTCGACACCCTGCGGGTGGAGACGGGGCCGGTGATCGCCACGCCGACCCGCTGCGTCCTGCTGGTCGCGCCCTACACGATGCAGGAGTTGGCGGAACTGCTGGTCGCCCAGGAGTGGGTGCCGACGAGCCTGAGGTTCCACGGCTCGGGCGGCTATGTGCTGCTGCCGCCGTCGCGGACGGGGGCGGGCGCGCTGCGCTGGATGCGGGAGCCGGTCGCGGCGACTACGCCCGGGGCGCCGTGGCTACCCTCGGTGAGCGAGTTGATCGACGCGCTGGTCTCGGCGAGTGCGGCCACGCCGGACGGTGCACGGCTGGCCTACTGACCGGCCTGAAAAAATGGCTCGGCCGCTGGCGACGGGGGATGCACCAGCGACCGAGCTGTTTAAACCGTAACAAGAATCGCGCCGCAAGCAAATTCCCGGAGCGCCCCCGGGCCGGAAGAATTTCCGACCCGGCATCAATCTGTGACCTGCATCACGCAATTGCGACTCGATCGGCAGGTTTCATGCCGGTCGGTGACTTCCACGCGTAACGGGAAGGACGCACTACGTAATGCGGAGGCTGTCAGCCGATCGTCACCTGGCGGTTCACCAGGTCCGCGCGGCTCTTCCGCTCCTGGACGGTGAGCGGCTCGTTCTGCGCGAGCGCGCCGGCCAGTCGCTCCAGGAAGGCCGCGGCGGGCTTCTCGCAGTCGGCGGCCGTCATCGCCGAGGGGAGGTCCCACACCGGGACGCCGAGACCGTGCGCCCGGAAGGAGCCGACCAGGCGCGTCCCCTCGCCGAGGCCGGACTCGCCGGCCGCCACCAGCCGGGCCAGCGCGTCCAGCAGCCGGTCCTCGGCGTGCGGCATCACCCAGCGCAGGTGGTTCTTGTCCGTCACCGAGCACCAGTAGGCGCTGTCGACCGAGGTCAGCTTCACCGTCGGGATCACCTCGGCGTTGGCCTGCTCCAGCGAGGCGGCCACCTCGGGCGTGGCCGAATCCGCGTCCTCGAGCCAGAACTCGAAGCCGGTGTGCACGACCGGCTCGAACGGCGCGGAGAGGTCGAGCAGTTGCTGCAGGCGCGGCGCGTCCGGCGCCGGACGGCGCGGGGGCACGGGCGAGCCCGGCTCGGCGGCCAGCGCCTGGGCGAGGGCGTCGCCGAGGTCCCGCCCGGCGTCCCCGGACGCGGTCTGCGTCTGCAGCCCCAGCAGGATGCTGCCGTCCTGACGGCGCATCGCGGGCCAGGCCATCGGCAGCACCGTGGCCAGCGTCACCGAGGGCACCGCGCCGTTCGCGCCGGACAGGGCCTCCGCGGTGAGGGTGAGCGGCACGGTCGCCGCCGGGACCAGCTCGCGCAGCGCCACCCAGTCGCCCTCGCCGGGAAGTCCCTCGAACGGACGCTGCACCAACTCCTGCACGGCGTGCGCGGCCTCGCGGCCGTGGCACGCCTTGTAGCGGCGGCCCGAGCCGCAGGGGCAGTCCTCGCGGGCGCCGACGACGGGGACCTCCCCCGACACTGCGGTGCTGTGCTGCGCGCGCGAGGGCGCCTTCTTCGCGGCCTTCTTAGCCATGGTGCGGATCTCCCGGTGGGGCGTTGGGTCTGCCGGCCCCGAGCGTAGTCGCCCCGCGGGGCCCTACGCGCTGTTGCCGACCGCGCCGCTGCTGCCCGGCGCGCCGATCCGCCGGGCGTGCCGGGCCCGGGCCGGAAGGACCGCCCACACCGTGACCTCTCCCGGCGCGTCGCGGACCCCCCAGTCGCTCGCCAGCTGTCCGACGATCCCGAGCCCGCGGCCGCCGCGTGCCGTCAGCGAGGGGCTGCCCCGCCGCGGCCGGGTCGGGCCGCCGCCGTCGGTGACCTCGACCGTGAGCAGCCCGTCACTGTGCAGCTCCCAGCCGACGACCACCCGGCCCGGGTCCCCGTATCCGTCTCCGTGCGCCTCCCGTTCCCGCTCCCGCACCTGTGCCTGCGCCGCGTCGAACCCGTCCAGGACCGCCTCCAGCGGCCGGGCGTGGCGACAGGCGTTGCTCAGGAGTTCGGAGAGTATGAGGACGGCGTCATCGATGACCACGTCCGGAACCTGATGCTCCGCAAGATCTTTTCGGAGCCGTCGACGTGCCGCGCTCACGCTGGCAGGACCATGGGGAACCGCCATGGTCGCCGAAGAAGTCGGCACATCATGCGCCACCACCAGCGACACCCCCGGACCTCCTCCTCAGCCTTACAACAGGGTGTGAATGCCCGGTGCGGGGGAGCCGGAAACGGGAATAACGGCACCGTTGGAGTTCCTTGACGGGGCGTAAATCGAGGCCCGCGCCCTCTTTTTACTGGGAGTAGCCGAATGGTTACTTTCTGTTTCCCGGAGGTGGTGAAAAGGGGCGCGGATGTGTAATTTTCGGCCATTTACACGCGCCCGCGCACGCCCTTGGCGGTGCTTCGTACGGATTTACGGCTGCCCGGTCCGTGTGGAATCGCCCGGAATGCGTCCCAGCTGCCGCAGGACCCGCCGGGGATGGTTGGTGATGATCGTCTCCACGCCCAGCCGCAGGCAGAGCTCCACGTCCTCGGGCTCGTCCACGGTCCAGACGTGCACCCGCTGCCCGGCCCGGTGCAGCGCCGCGACATAGCCGGGGTGCTTGCGGATCAGGTCGATGCCGGGTCCGGCGATCCTCGCCCCGTAGGGCAGACGGCCGTCCCTGAGCCACGGGAGCATGCGTTCCAGCAGGAACACCGTGGGGACCTCGGGGGCCAGCTCACGCACCCGGCGCAGCGAGAGGTGCGAGAAGCTCATGATCCGCACCGGGGACGGCTCCCCCGAGGCGGGGGTCAGCAGGTCGAAGCGGCGCAGCAGCTCCAGCAGCTTGTGCTCCACCCGACCGGCGTAGCGGGTGGGGTGCTTGGTCTCGATGGCCAGCTCCACGCGCCGCCCGCAGTCGGCGACCAGTTGCAGCAGCTGCTCCAGCAGCAGCACCGAGCCGTGCTCACTGCCGGACCCCTCGGTCATCCAGGAGCCGAAGTCCAGCTCCGACAGCTGCGACAGCGTCATCGCGGAGACCACGCCCCGGCCGTTGGACGTCCGGTCGACCGTGCGGTCGTGGATGCACACCAGCTGACCGTCGGCGGTGAGCCGGACGTCGCACTCCAGCGCGTCCGCGCCCTGTTCGATGGCGAGCCGGTACGCGGCGAGGGTGTGCTCGGCGAGAAGGCCCGAGGCCCCCCGGTGCGCGACCACGCGGACATCGGCGCGATTGGGCAGGACGAGTGGCTGCGCGGGCCTCGGTGACTGCGCAGGGCTGGCGAGCGGGGTGTTCGACACGGCTCCAACGATAGGCGGAGCCGTGTCCTGACCCCCTCCCGGCCCCGTCCCGGCCAGGTGAATTCTCAGTGACCCTTGCGCAGCAGCGGGGTGAGTGCCCAGGTCAGCAGTGCGGGAATGAGGAAGGAGAACAGCGAGGCGGACGTCCACACCTGCGGGTGGATGTGGGTGGCGTTCTGCGCACCGGTCCAGAAGGAGGTCCAGAAGCTGCCCCACCCGGCGAAGGTCGCCGGGTTGATGAGCTCGTAGACCGCGAAGCCCAGCGCCCAGGGGATCAGCGTCAGCCAGCGGGTGGGCGCGCCCTCCGACATGTCCCATCCCCCTTCGCTCTTCCCCGCGCCGAAGAAGAAGTCCACCGCGAGCACTGCCGACAGCGGCACGAAGACCGCGCCGATCAGGCCGAGGAAGTTCGCGTAGCCGTTGAAGTTGGTGACGGCCAGGGCCAGCACGGTCACCAGCGCGCCGATACCGACGGTGAGGTGGCGCCGGTCGACCCGGGGGAAGAGGTTGTGGATCGACATCGCGGTCGAGTAAACGTTGGCGAAGGATTGGTCGGCCTCGCGCAGCACCAGGATCGAGAAGAACACCCAGCCGGCGGTGATCCCCATGAAGGTCGTGAAGATCTTGTTCGGGTCGCCGCCGACCTGGACCAGGGCCAGCAGCCCGACGATGTAGCACCACACCTGGGAGACGGTGTAGCCGCTGAACGCGCCCCAGAAGGAGCCGGCGTTGCTCTTGGCGTGGCGGGTGTAGTCGGCGGCCAGCGGCACGAAGGAGATCGACACCGCGATCACCGAGTCGATGGCGGGCAGGAAGCCGGTCCAGTTGCCGTGGCCCGGGTCGGGGACACCCTTGCGGAGCAGTTCGACGGTGAAGAACAGCATGGCGACGCCGACCGCGATGGCGACGTAGCGGCGCAGCACGGCGATGGAGCCCAGCGGGCGGATCGTCATCGCCGTGGTCAGCAGCCCGGCGGCGACGACGTACACCCAGTGCGGGATGCCCCCGTACAGGGCCTGCGCGCCCATGGCGATGACGGTGAGCTCGTACACGCCCCAGCCGACGCACTGGACGATGTTGAGCACGGTCGGGAGGTACGACAGCCGGGTGCCGAACAGCCCGCGCAGGATCGCCATCGCGGGCGCGCCGGCCTTGGTGCCGATGACGGCGGCGACCGCGAGCATCAGCGCGCCGATGACGGTGCCGACGGTGATCGCGGTGATCGCGGCGGCGAGCGACAGGTCCTTGTTGTCGAAGACCAGGACGGTCGCGGCGCTCTGGAAGCCGATCAGGCTGATGCCGAGGTTGGTCCAGAAGGCGGCCTGGTCACGGAAGCCGAGGGTGCGCGGCGGCTTGGTGTCCAGCACCAGCGGCGCCTCGGGGCGCGGACCGGAGGTGTGGCCCCGTTCGAGGACAGGGGACGGCGATGCGGACGTGGGTGTGGACGTCACGGTGCTTCAGCTCCCTACGCCGGCATTACCCGGTCAGGTTCAGGCGGTCGGCACCCCGTTTCGGCGCCCTCTCAGCCTGGATAGGTCCAAGCTCCCGCATAGGCGTTCCGGCACATGGTAGAGGCATCCGTGCACGGCTCCAAGGTTTGTCCGTGCCTCGGACCCGTTCGGACGAGTCTCAGAAGCTCCTTAGAACTGTTGACGGGGCTGCTCACCCGCAAGGAACACGAGGTACGGTCATCCCAGCCGGGCGCGTGTGTACCGCGGAGGCTTACGGCGCCCCGACATCGCGTGGGCAATGCTTTGGGACCGCGGTCCCACTATGAGGAGGTCATTCGTGAGCACCGAGCACGAGGGTGGTTACGCCGGGTCGGAGCGGCCCGACACCACCGCCGCGGATTCGGTGGGGACGTCCCCCGAACCTGATGCGCGTGCTGCCGATGCGACCGAGGTACTGCCGGTCGCGCCGCCCGCGGACCCCTACCTGACCGAGTTCCCGCCGCCCGCGGAGACCTCCTCGCTCCCGCCCCTCCCCCCGACCCCGCCCGCCCCGCCGCAGACCGGGGCCGGCGAGTACGCTGGGCACGGGGAGCACGCCGGGCACGGGCACGGGGAGTACGCGGAGCCCCAGCAGCCGTACTGGCCCGAGGCCCCCGCTCCGCGCCGGAAGGGCCGGTCCGGGTTGGCCGCGGTGCTGGTCGTCACCGCGCTGGTCGCCGGTGGCATCGGCGGCGGCATCGGCTCCTGGCTGGAGACCCGCGACAGCTCCGGCGGCAGCACCAGCGTGTCCGCGGCGGTGAACCCCCAGGGGCTGAGCCGTTCGCCCAGCAGCATCGCCGGGATAGCTGCCAGGTCGCTGCCGAGCGTGGTCACCATCTCGGCGACCAACTCGCAGGAGTCGGGCACGGGCACCGGCTTCATCTTCGACAGCCAGGGCTACATCCTGACCAACAACCACGTGGTCGCCCCGTCCACGGAGAGCGGCGGGACGCTGTCGGTGAAGTTCTCCGACGGCAAGAGCTACCCGGCCAAGATCGTGGGCCGCGCCGAGGGCTACGACGTCGCGGTGATAAAGCTGCTCTCCAAGCCGTCGGAGGCGCTGGTACCGCTGCCGCTCGGCAACTCGGACGATGTCGCGGTCGGCGACACCACCATCGCCATCGGCGCGCCCTACGGCCTGTCGGGCACGGTCACCTCCGGCATCATCAGCGCCAAGAACCGCCCGGTCGCCTCCGGCGACGAGACCGGAGCGGACCAGTCCTACATGAACGCCCTGCAGACGGACGCCTCGATCAACCCGGGCAACTCCGGCGGCCCGCTGATGAACTCCTCGGGGCAGGTCATCGGCATCGACTCGGCGATCCAGTCGGCCGGGGCCACCGACAGCGAGGGCCAGTCGGGCAGCGTCGGGCTCGGCTTCGCCATCCCGATCAACCAGGCGGAGTGGGTGGCGGCCCAGCTGATCAAGACAGGCCAGCCGATATACCCGATCATGGGGATCCTCCGCGACGACAGCTACACCGGCAACGGCGCGCGGATCGCCTCCGCTCCGGTCCAGGGCACCCCCGCGGTCACCCCCGGCGGCCCCGCGGCCGAGGCGGGCCTGGAGCCCGGCGACGTGATCACCGAGTTCGGCGGCGTCCTGATCGACAGCGGTCCCACCCTGGTCAGCGAGATCTGGTCGCACCACCCGGGCGACAAGGTCTCCGTCGTCTACACGCGCAACGGCCAGACCCACACCACCACGATCACCCTCGGCCAGCGCGTCGGAGACTCGCAGTAGACCGCACCACCGCCGTACGGGGCTATTCGCTGCCATCCACCGGCCGACTCATGAGAAGATCCCTGGGCGCGGTCTCCACGGGGCCTTCCCCGCGTCGAACGTGCCGAGGAGAGCTGCCCGAGTGGCCTAAGGGAACAGTCTTGAAAACTGTCGTCACGGGAAACTGTGACCGTGGGTTCGAATCCCACGCTCTCCGCATAGAACGGCCCCTGACCAGGAAAAACGGTCAGGGGCCGACTGCTTTTGGGGTCATTCCGATGATCCGCTACTGACCGCGAATGACCGATGTTGACCGCCTCATCTGGCACGCATCTGGCACGTTCCAGGCCGTGGTGACTCCTCGTAATCGGCTTCCCTTCCGGCCCGATGCGCACATGCGCTTCCAGTTGCTACCGAGCTGCCCAGGAGTCCACGGACACGTCAGGGCCGCCGTTGAGGTAGCGGTGGAGGGCGCTGGCAGTCGTCGGAACGAACTCCGACGGGATGGCCTTGATGGGTGCCCAGGCAACTTGAGCGTGCTTGGTGGGCTCCTCGTTACTGAGGTCACCCGTCCACCGGTGCGTTGCGAAGACGACGGTGAGAAAGCCGTTGGGGGCTTCGACCCCTCGGGCTCCGTGGATCACGTGGACCAGGCGGAGGTCTTCGGCGGCGACGACGAGACCGGTCTCCTCCCTGAGTTCCCGGATGGCCGTCTCGGTAATGGGCTCACCTGGCTCGCTCTTGCCGACTGGGAGGTCCCACATGCCTTGGGCGAACTTGGCATGGGGACCGCGTTGAAGCAGCACGACTCGCTGGCCTTCGAGGTCGTGCACGATGACTGCGGCGACCAGCAGCGTCATTGACTCGGTGGCGGGCTTGAGGCCGGTGGGTTGGTCGGTAGCTTGCTGGGCCACAGGGGGTCCTTCCCTTTGGTGCGGGTGCTAGATCAGTGCTTCGCGTGCGCGGCGTTCCAGATCGGTCGCTCCTGGGACTCCGCGTCTACCGTAGGTGGCCAGGTGGGGCCGGATCGAGGAGATCGCCTTTCTGGTGCGGTCCGAGGTCATGCCCTCCATGAGCGTGAGGGCACGGCCCCAGGTAGCGACGGCTTCGTCAGCGCGGGCCTGGGCGGCGAGGCTGTCGCCGAGGTCGGCGTGCGTCAGCGCGTGAACGCGTTTGAACTTCTCCGGGTCCCAGCGGATCAGCGCGGCGCGGTGCTGCTGCTCAGTTCCGGGATGGTCGCCCATGTCGGTGAGGGTGCGAGCGGTGTGGCTGGCGACTGTGCCGGCGGCGGGACCGCTGACGAGGGAGAAGCTGGGTTGCGGCTCGTCCTGGCGGGCGAGGGCGTTCTCAGCAGCGAGGAGAGCGCGGGCTGCGGCTGGCCTGTCGCGGGTGGCAGCGTAGGCACGTGCGTGCGTGATGTGGAGCAGAGCTTCGGTCTGGCCATCTACTCGACCGATACTGCGGGTGAGCGCGTTCTCGATCAAGGCGGCGCAGTGCTGGGGTTGCTTGAGGCTGAGGGCCTGATGAGCGAGAGCACGCATCATCCATCCGGCATGGCCATTCGGATCGGCCTCGACGGCGAGTTGGTAGCCGACTTGGTAGTAGTACTGGGCTGCTCCCTCGTGGCCGAGATCGTGATGCTTCCACCCGGCGAGGTAGGCAAGCTCGGCGACGGCTCCGAATGCACGCCCTCTGGTCTGCTCGTCGGGGAAGCGGCCGGTGAGCATGGGGGCGGCCGTGTCAGCGAGATAGGCAGTAACGGTGGTCAGCCCGTGGCCCCCACCCAGGCGCTCATCCACCGCGCTGAAGACGGCGGTGATCTGGCGAATGACCTCCACTTCCTCGTTGCCGACAAGTGCGGTGCCGGTGCGAGCACGCATGAGGCGGGAAACGGGTTCGGGGTCGTACAGGAGGGGCATGGCCACGCCTGCGGTGGTGAACGCTGCCACCGTGAGGAAGGTTCGTCGCTCGACATCTGCGCGGCCGAGATTGGTGGCGGCCTCCACGGGGTCAGCGCTCGCTGCCAAGGACTCCTCCGGGGAGGCGAAACCCAGTTCGGCCAGGGTGACCCGGTGTCCGGCTCGGCGGGATAACGCCTCGGCGATGTAGTAGGGGGCCTGACCGGTCGGCGTCGCTCCGTTGACCCAATGGGCTACCGCCGACTTGTTCGTCAGCAGCATCTCGCCGTTCTCCGCGCCGATGCGGCGTACCGCGTGCGCCAACGCCTCGTAGGTCCAGCCTGCGGCCGAAATGACCTCCCTGAGACGGTGGTTGGGCTCTCTGCGTGTGGCCACGATCAATCCCCCGAGCTGGAGCTGTAAACCGCGTATACCACTCTACGTGCTGACAGCAGTACCACCGGTGGCGCTGCGCCGGTTCACTGGGTGTCAGTCGCCCGGAAGAACACCGACACCAGGCTCCCCCTGGATGGACCTCCGGGCAACTGTCGGGCCATCTCGGGCCACATGCACGGTACTTCGGCTGTGCACCATCTCCACCAGTCTGGGAGGGCTGATGCACGTTACGGATCAGGTTCCACTGCCTGTCCCGCAGTCCTGGGAGGTTCAGCCGTCGCCTTCCGCTGTGCGGCCGGCTCGGCTGCTGGTTCGGGAGGTCGCCCGCTTCTGGGCGGTGCCGCTGTCGGACGATGCGTTGCGCGAGATGGAGCTGTGCACCAGTGAGCTGATCACGAACGCTGTGCTCTACACCGAGCGGCCGTGCCTTGTGACGGTGCGCTGGACCGGTGCGCGGCTGCGGGTTGAGGTCGCCGACACCAGTCTGATCCCGCCTGGTGGTGACGGCTCGATCCGCTCGGGTAACGGCGGCCGTGGGCTGGGCCTGGTGGCGGAGCTGGCGCACTCGTGGGGCTGGTTCCCGATGGGCGCGGGGAAAGTCGTGTGGTTCGAGTCCGCTCCCGATGAAGTGTTCAACCGGGACAAGAGGTTGGCCGTTCTGGTCAACGTCGCTCAGTCCCGCATCGCCGGACCGTTGGCCTTCTCCGCCTGAACCCCCTCGCTTCCGCCTGGTCCCGATCGACCAGGCGGACGACGTCGGCCGCGCTTCCCCCGAGCGCGGTCGACGTGCACGACCTCCGTCGAATCCTCGACGGGGTTCCATGCCACAGGAAGGAAATCCGATGGCGCACGACACCACCGAGGCGGCTCCGGTCGCCAAGAGCGGGCTGCTGGTCGCGGCTCGGAAGATCGCGGCGGCGCGGGCTCGCACTGAGCAGCCCTCCGACGTCAGCAGCGGTCGCACCGACGGCAACGACTGATTCGGCGGCCCACGATGCATGACGTTGCCTCGTGGGCGGCGCGTCTGGGCGGGGACACGTTCCTCGCCCAGACGTTCAACCGCTCCTACGCGCTCTTTCCCGGCCAGGCTGACGAAGCGGTCAGTCTGCTGTCCTGGGACGACCTGAACGGCATCCTCGACACCCAACGGTTGGAGCCGCCAAGGCTGCGGCTGTCGATGGACGGCGAGATGCTGCCCGTGCACCGGTACACGCTGCCGGTCACCACCCGCCGCTCCGTCACCTGGAACCGCGTCCAACCCGCTGAGCTGCACGCCCGTTTGGCTGAGGGTGCGTCCTTGGTCCTGGACTCGGTTGAGAAGATCCACCCCGCTATCGGCGCTTCGGCCGAAGCCCTGGAACGCTTCCTCGGTACGCGGGTGCAGGTCAACGCCTACGCTTCGTGGACCGAGCGGGAGGGCTTCGGTACGCACTGGGACGACCACGACGTTGTGGTCGTGCAGGCGTTCGGGTCCAAGCGCTGGCGGCTGTACGGGCCGACCCGCGACGTGCCGACCTTCCGGGATGTGGAGACCCCTGAGCCGCCCGAGGGTGATCCGGTCGCGGACATCGTGCTGAACGCGGGTGACGTGCTCTACCTGCCGCGTGGCTGGTGGCACGCGGTCACCGCTGACCAGGGCACTGCCTCGCTGCACCTGACCTTCGGTCTGGTCACCCATACCGGTGCCGACCTGCTCACCTGGCTGGTCGACGAGCTCCGGTCTCGCGTCGCCTTGCGGCGAGACGTGCCGCGCTTCGCCTCGCCGACCGATCAAGCCGTCTTCGTGAACGACCTGCGGACCGAGGTTCTGACCGAGCTGGCTGATCCGTCCCTGGTGGTCCGCTGGGCTGCCTCGGCGGACACGACCGACTTCGGCCGTGCGGGTACCTCGCTGCCCTACGTCTCCGGTCTGCCAGCCAACCCCCGGATCTCGGTCCGGCTCACCGCCCCGCGTGCCCGTCTCACCTCTGAAGGTGCGGGCCTGGTCACGCTGGCTGCGGCCGGTACTGCCTGGGACTTCGACCAGCAGGCAGCTGCGATGCTGCACGCGCTCATGGACGGCGAACCGCGAACCCTCGGGACGCTGGCGGAACTATCGGACCTGGAAGTCAAGGACGTCGCCGACCTGTTGGGGGCGCTCATCGACGGGCAGGCCGCCGCTGTGGTCAAGGCGGGGCTGTGACTGCCGTTCTGGGCCTGGGCACGTATCGGGTGCGCGCCGTCGAACTGGCGGCGCGCACCGCTTGCCAGGCTGGCTGTGAGTACGTGGACACGGCCCCCAACTACGGCCATGGCCTGGCCCATGGCGAACTTGGGCCGGTGCTCGCCGACTACCCCAAGGTGCGGATCACGACCAAGACCGGATTCCATACAGGTGCGGAGCGTCGTGCCGCCGTGGCTGCCGGGGCGCTCACCGACCAGGAGGCGGCGCACGGGCACAGCCTCAAGCCCTCCTTCGTGCGCTGGCAGACCAATCACTCACTCGCTCAACTGGGTCGCGCAGACGTGGTGTTTGTGCACAACCCCGAGCACGCGCACCATGACCGCGTGCGGGTGCACGTCGCGATCCGCAGAGCCTTCCGGGTCCTGGAGGAGTTCGCCCGCGCCGGCCGAATTGGAGGCTACGGGGTGGCTACTTGGTCCGGATTCACCAGGGGCGTGTTCACGGTGGCTGAACTTGTCGAACTCGCCGAGCAAGCCGCAGGGGGACATCCGAACCACCTGGTCAGCGTTCAACTGCCGGTGAGCCTGGTCATGCTCGATCCGCTCACGCAGGCGCTGGACGGCACCGGCCCACTTGCCGACGCCCGTGCCCGAGGGCTCACCACGTTCGCGTCCGCTCCCCTGCACGGCGGTGAGCTACTGCCGCTGATGACACCCGAACTGGTGGACTTCATCCGGCCCGGTTTGACCCCGGCGGCGGCTGCGCTGCTGGCTGTCGCCTCCTGCCCGGACCTGGACGTGGCTCTTGTGGCTGCGAGCACCCGCGTGCACTGGGACGATGCGGTAGGCGCGTTGGCCGACCCGCTGAACCCCGATCACCTCAGGAGCATCGCCGATGAACTGGCCGGAGGATGACGAGACCGAGACCCGGATGAGGACCGCGCACGACCAGGCTGCCTCGCGCCTCGGCTTGGTCTGCGCAGGCCCCGCCGCGTGGGGCTACCTCGGCCGCACCATCGGCCGCCGTGCTGGGGACACCTGGCTGCGGGTCGCCTCGGTACCGGTCGACAGACCGAGCCGACTGCCCGGTGAGGGGATCATCGGTGCAGCCCAGGTCGTTCCGGAGAGCGTCCCTCGGGCGCGCCTGATCTCCGTCCTGGACTGGAACGAACCGGGGTACGCGTACCAGGCTGATCTGTCCCAGTTCATCGACGCGCCCGTCATCGCGCCGCAGCGACCGGATCTGGACCGTGATCCCGGCCTGCCCGATCAGTGGTGGGCCGAACTGCGACTGGCGCTGGCTGAGCTGGCCTCCGTCGACACCCCAACCATCCGGGGACGTGACGGCTGGATCGCCAAGGCATTCCCCACGTTCCTCGGCGTCCCCGCCCCGGAACGGATTGAACGCGAGACTGGTCACGCCGACCTGCACTGGGGCAACCTCACCGCTGACCCGCTCACCCTGCTCGACTGGGAACGCTGGGGCTGCGTCCCGGTTGGCTACGACCCTGGCCTTCTCCATGCCCACAGCCTGCGAGTCCCGGCTGTCGCAGCCCGCGTTCGCGCTGAGTTCGCTCAGGTACTGGACACTCCCGCCGGTCGAACCGGCGAACTCGTCGCCCTGGCCGAGATGCTGCAAGCCGTGGGTCGTGGCTGGTACCCCGAACTCGCGCCGCTCCTCGCCTACCGTGCCCAAGAACTCACCGGCATCGTTCCGCCCGGACTCGTTTCCACCTTCACAGACGTGCAGTTGCGCACTACCTGATCTGTCCCAACGAGCCCTCTACCGCCGGAACATGGCGTAGGGGGCTCCGTGCTGCCCAGACTCGCTCAGAGTCGGCTGGCGATGCCCGTCGCCCAGGGCGACGTTCCCCGCCGGCCTTATCGCCTGCGTGCTTTCGACGGTGGCCCGCCACGGCCGTTCCTTGACGTAAGGGTGGTTCGCGGGTGGTCCCTCGTTGGGCGGCAGGCTTGCCACGGCACAGGTTCCCCGGGGGCCGCCAGGCTGCCTCCGGCACGCGTGCGCTTGGCCTGGCGGCCCCCGGGGGTTCTGTGCGGTCCTCCGGTGCCGTCCGACGAGGGACCACCCGCGCCCACCCGAACCACCCGCTGACGCTGAGCCCGTGCGCCTGGCCCCCGGTCCCTCCGCAGGGTGGCCCGCCGGAGGCATGTTCTGGGGTGGCTTCGTCGTCTGGGTTGTGCGCGTCCGGACGGCGGGCCGCCGCTAAGCGGGGCGGGACGCCTTGAGCGTGCGGCGGGCCGACGGCCGGACGCGCGCGGCCCGCCGTGGCGGGCCGCCTTGATCCAGTAAAGAAACTTTGAACAGCTCCGCTGTCGGCCGCTGTCGGCCTGGGCGTTGAGCTGGGTCGCTGGCTCTGCGATCCCCTGGTGTGTTCTCCCGGGGCCGTGTGGTCTTCCCGGGTCGACGGCCGGTGTCGGGCCGGTCCGCTTCGAGAGATTTCGCTTCGGAGGTCCGGCGGCAACTACCGGTCTGCTGTATTTTCCACGAGTTTGCTCGGGTCTGTCCCGGAGGACGCCGGAGTCTGTCCACAGGCTGTTGATGATCTCATGTGCTCAGAGCAATAGTGATGTGACGCTCTGTAGTTGATCGAGACCATCCGTGGAGGGTTGATCCGGGTGTCGGGAAAAAAGATTGGGCCGCCGGTCACACCAGGGTTTTCGCGACCATCTATGGAGGGCGAGAGGACGTTTCTGCGTCGCGCCGCACTACCTGAGGGACCGCACATGACAGGCACCGAGCAGGATCCGGGATGGGTCACCGAAACCCGTGGAAAGACGTGCGCGGAAACATGTCACACGCACGCCGACGCCGATACCTCTACGAGTGAGAGGGGAAACGCAACGGTGGAAGGCGCGGTCATGATCGGGACGGACGCGGGCGAGCAGTACGACGGGTGCTCGGCCGAGGTGAGAACACGGCAGATAGCCGCCCGGCTTGATGCCCTGGCGGCGAAGGTCGACGCGATGGAGCTGCTGTGGGAGCGGTGTCAGCGGGCGGCGCTCGCGCTCACTGCCGAGGGGCGTTGACGGCTTTGAAGAACGACTCGATGGAGCCGAGCACCCGGTCAATGCGCTCTTCCAGCTCGGTGATGCGGGCGTTGAGGGCGGTGAACTCCGCGCTGGTCATCTTCTCGGGTGCCCCGCCGGCCTGGGCGTCGTCCATGGTTTTGCGGGCGTACCAGGCGGCGTCGTGGTGGGTGACGAACCAGCCCTTGCCCGGTTCGTTATGGATCAGCTCCTCGGCTGCGAGGACCTTGAGCGCGTTGCGTGCGGTCATGTTCGCGATGCCGTAGCGCTCTTGGAGTTCGCGTGAGGAGGGGACGCGTTCGCCGGGGGGATAGGTCTGGTTCTCGATCTGCTCGCGCAGCTCGCCAGCGACCTTGCGGAAGGCCGGTTCTGGGGTCTCGTCGCCTGCGGGTGGCTTCATGTCTGGAGGGTACCGGGCTAGCGGTCCCGTCGCACTTGTTCCTGCGTGAGCCCGGCCCGCTGAGTGCGCTAGCGCAAATAAAGCTTGACAGCACTAGCGCAACTGGTGAACGATCTAGCCAAGGCCGAACAAGCGGCCGATGAGCAAGGGATCGAACCATGGCCATGACCCGTATCCGCGTGGGACTGCTGCCCTCGACCGTCTTCATGGCGGGCACCGAGGCGACGTTGAAGATCAAGGACCCGCAGACGGCCGAGATCGCCACCGACCGCGAGACCGGCGAACACCTCTACACCGTGACCGGAATGCTCATGGAGGACGGGCGGGCGGAGGTCCTGAAGATCACCGTTGCCGAGTCCGGCATCCCGGAGGGACTGAAGCCGGGTGTGATGCTCCGCCCGGTGGACCTGTTCGCGACCCCGTGGGCGCGGATCTTCAACGGCTCGCTGTCGGACGGCGTCGCCTACCGGGCGGGCCGCCTGGAGCTGGTGGCCCCGGTGGTGCCGGTGGAGTCGGCGGCGTGAACCTCTCCGACCACGACGACGTGTTCCCGTCCCCCTCGCGGGGGGCGGGTCCCCGCCGGACCCTGACGCTCGGTCCGGCGATGCGCCTGCTGCTGGCGGGCTTTCCGCCGGACGTCGCCTGCGACCTGGCGGACCTGGAATCCCCGGTCACGATCGAGATCTACGACCCGAAGGACACACGATGACGCACACGGACTTGAACGTGCTGCTGGTGGTGGCGGGCTTCATCGCCGCGCGGCTGCTGCTCACCTTGGTGCGCTACGTGCGCTACGGCCGGGAGATGAGGGCCAGCGTCCACCAGTCCTTCCGGGTCCGCCGTGGCTGGGACCGGTTGGCCAAGATGACGGGCCTGTCGGTGACCGACCGGAAGCCGACCCTGCTCGCCGGGATGCTCGCGCAGAAGGGGGAGACGCCCGCCCCGCGCGTCCTCGTCCCCAAGATCAAAATCACCGCCGACCGGTTCGGGGTGGTGGTGCGGGCCAAGTGCCTGCCGAAGGTTGGCCTGGAGGAGTTCCAGCGCTCGGCCCGGTACCTGGCGGACGCCTGGCAGTGCACCCGCGTGTCGGTCCTGCCGGACGGCCCCGGGCGGGTGGTGATCCGGGGCGTGCGCCTGGACCCGCTGACCGTGCCCACCACACACGTGCCCACCGGCCTGCCGCCGCAGGACATCGCGGCGTGGCACCTGGGTATGGACGAGTACGCGGGACAGGTGGTGCTGTCGCTGTCGAACGTGGCGGGGGTCTGCATCGCCGGATTGCCCGGGACGGGCAAGACCTCGACGCTGAACCGGTTGGTCTGCGACTTCGGACCCTCCAACGCGGTGCAGTTCGCGGTAGCCGACGGCAAGGCGTCCACCTGGGAGGAAGGCGACTACGCCGACCTGCGGTCCCGGCTGTTCGCGTTCGCCGGTGACGACCTGGGCGAGGCGAACGAGTTGTTCAAGCGCCTGGTGCGGCTGCGGCGCTCGCGGGCCTCGGCGATCCGGGGCGTGCTGGGGGTCAAGAACATGTGGAACTGCGGCCCCTCCGAGATCTGGCCGCTGACCATCCTGATCATCGATGAGGCGCACACCTACTTCCGCGACTACAAGGGCAACGACGCCGAGACCAAGCGCCTGGCCATGCTGTCGGCGGAGAACGCCCGCCTGGTCGAAGACCTGGTGAAGAAGGGCCGCAGTGTCGGGATGATGGTCATCTTGACCACGCAGAAGGCGACCGGCGACGCCATCCCGACGTTCATCCGCGACGTGTGCGCGCTGGGCCTGTCCTTCGCGCAGAAGACCACGGACGCTGCCGTGGCCGCGCTGGGCGACGACATCCGCAACTGGCCCGACGCGAACCCGGTCAACCTCCAGGACCCGGCCTATGTCGGGGTGGCGGCCATGTCCCTCCAGGGCCGCGAGGGCTTCACCCGCGTGCGCACCCCGCAGGTCTCGGACGCTGACGCCGCCCGCGTTGCCGAAGCAACCTCGCACCTGACCCAGGACCCGGCCGCGTTCCTTGACAACTACCCCGGCCCGGTCGACTGGAAGCCCTCCTTCGCCAAGGACCCGGACATGACCGTAGACGACGAAGCGGCGTGAACCCCAGCACCCAACCACGCAACACGAAAGGAGAATTGGCCCGATGGGTGAAGACCGCTTCACGCAGCGCACCGTGACCGTGGTCATGAGCGTGATCGCCCTGCTGGCGTTCGTGTTCTCCTTCGGCAACGTCTGGGCCCTGGCCCTGCGCCTGGGCGTGGCGCGCCCCGTGGCCCCGCTGGTCGCCCCGATGGTGGACCTGTCCGTCGTCGGGCTCCTGGTGGCCCTGCGCTACCTGTCCCTGCGCGGCGTGCCCGCCGGTGAGCTGAAGGCCGGAACACGCCTGATGCACCTGTGCGGACTGCTCACCCTGGGCCTGAACATCGCCGAACCCCTGCTCCTGCACCTGTGGGGCCGTGCCGCCGTCGACGCCGTCGCCCCGATCCTGCTGCTCGGCTGGGGACAGGTCGGCCCCCAGTTCCTGCGCCAGTTCCACCACCTCACCACCCCCGCCCCGGCCGACACCCCGGCCCCGGCTCCGATCCTCAACCCCGTACCCGCGTCCACCCTGGAGGCAGTCACCACACCCCTGGACCCCCCGGCCCCCGTCCCGGCCCCCGTCCGCCTGGCGGAACCCGCCCCGGCCGACCTGGTGGCCCCAGAACCCGAACTGCTGGCCGTGGCACCGCCGGTGACCGTCACCAAGACGCCCGTCACCGCCAACCGGCCGCCCGTGCCCGAAGCCCTGCTGAACGTGGCCCGCCGCATCGCCGAGAAGCACCACGAAGACCAGGGCGAACCCATCACACCCGGCCAGCTCAAGACCCGACTCGGGGTCACGCTGCCGCTGGCGACCGCCGCGCTGGAACAGCTCTCCGCCTGAGCCCCGCCGGCCGAACCACCGCCATCACCTCCTGATCACCACCGCCCGCCGGGGCACGGCTTCCCACGCCCCGGGCAGCACCGCCACGCCCAAAACCGGGCGCCGGTGCTGCCCGGGGCACCCCGGCACCATCGGAGAGGACCCGCATCATGACCCGGCCGCTCGATCTGCGCCACGTGGTCAGCCCCGCCGTGCGGGACCTGATCGAACTGGTCAACCTCGACAACTTCGACCGCGTCCGCGAACAGGTCGAACGCCTCGGCGGCTGCGCCGAACCCGTACGCCTGGTCGGCCACACCGCCACCTTGGACACCGGCACCGGTGAGGTCCTGCGCTCCTACAGCACCGCCGACGAACCCACCGGAACCCTGCTCACCCCCTGCGGCAACCGCCGCGCCTCGCGCTGCCCCTCCTGCTCACGCATCTACGCCGCCGACACCTTCCACCTGATCCGCGCGGGCCTGTGCGGCGGAAAGAGCGTCCCCGAGACCGTGCGGACCCATCCGCGCGTCTTCGCGACCCTCACCGCCCCTTCCTTCGGGCCGGTCCACAACCGCCCCACCCGCAAGGGAACGCTCCGGGCCTGCCGCTGCGGCAAGCTCCACGACGCCGCTGACGCCCTGCTGGGCACGCCGCTGAACCCCAAGACCTACGACTACGCCGGGGCGGTGCTGTTCAACGCGCACGCCGGAGCGCTGTGGGCGCGCTTCACGATCTACCTGCGCCGTGAGCTGGCGGCCCTGCTCGGCATGACGCAGAAGGCCATGCACGCCGTGCTGCGGGTGTCCTTCGCCAAGGTCGCCGAATACCAGAAGCGCGGCCTGGTCCACTTCCACGCCGTGATCCGCCTGGACGGCCCCCAGAGCAGCAACACGCCCCCGCCCGCCGAAGCCACCGCCAGCGTGCTGACCGCCGCCATCAAGGCCGCCGCCCGCCGCGTGGTCCTGGCCGTGAACTCCGACGCCGTCGGGGACCGGGAAATCGTCTGGGGCGAACAGGTCGACGTCCGCACCATCGCTGCGTTCGGCACCGACGCCAAGCTCACCGACCACGCCGTGGCCGCGTACGTCGCCAAGTACGCCACCAAGTCCGCCGACTCTTCCGGCACCCTGGACCGCTCCCTGTTCTGCACCCCCTGCCAGGGACGGGGGATGGCCGTGTCCTCAGAGACCGATGTGCCGGTGGAGTGCCGGGCCTGCTCGGGCACCGGCCAGTCCCGGCCGCTGCCCCGCCTGGCGGTGGAACGGCACGTGCGGCAGATGATCCGAACCTGCTGGGACCTGGGCCAGCGCCCGGAGTTCGCGCACCTCAAGCTCTGGAAGTGGGCGCACATGCTCGGCTTCCGGGGCCACTTCTCCACCAAGTCACGCCGCTACTCCGTCACCCTCGGCGAACTCCGCGACGCCCGCCGGGCCTGGCGCACCGAACAAGCACGCGCACGCACCGGCCTGCCCGACCTCTACCCGACAACGACCCTCGTGGTCTCCCACTGGGCCTACCACGGCTCGGGCTACAGCCCCGGCGAAGAACTCCTGGCCGCTGCCGTCCGCCAAGCCCGTGCCCATGAACGGCAGCTCAGAAGCGAAGGGGAGATCCACGCATGACCACAACTCCTGCTCCGCTGCTGACCGTTGACGAGGCCGCTGCTCGCCTCGCCACGGGAGAGCGCTTCGTTCGCCGTCTGATCGCGGAGCGGCGAATCGTCTTCGTCCGGATCGGCCGGCACATCCGCATTCCCGTCTCGGCAATCGAGGCGTTCATCAACGACGGAACGGTTCAGCCGATCGCCGTCACCTCACTGCCTGGGAGGGCTGCCTGATGGCAAACACCAAGGGGAACCGCCGCCGCTTCGGGGCCGTGCGCAAGCTCAAGTCCGGTCGATTCCAAGCGCGTTACCCCGGAACAGACGGGGTCCTGCGCCCGGCCCCGGAGACGTTCCGCACCAAGACGGACGCCGATCAGTGGTTGGTCCGGGCCGAGGCGAAGATCATGGACGGACAGTGGATCGACCCCGACGCCGGGAAGATCACCGTTGAAGAGTGGGGCGTGCGCTGGTTCGCTTCGGTCAAGCCCTCGCTCAAAGCCAAGACCGCCGGTCTGTACGAGGGGGTCATCCGGCTGTGGATCAATCCCCGGCTCGGCTCCATGCCGATCGCCTCGGTACGGCCCATCACCGTGGCCGAGTGGGTCGCTTTCATGCGCAAGAAGAAGCTCAGCCCCTCCCGCATCCGGACGGCGTACCGCCTGTTCTCGCAGATGATGAGGGCGGCGGCGGACAACGACATGATCCCGGTCACTCCGTGCCGTGGGATCAAGATCCCCCGGCTCCCGGAGACAGAGCCCCACATCCTGACCGATGACGAGGTCGCCCGGCTGATCAGCCACATGCGCCAGCCGCATGACCTCCTGGTCAAGCTCCTCGCCTACGCGGGCCTGCGGATCGGTGAGGGCTTCGCCCTGCGACGCAGTGACGTCCTGCTCGACAAGGGCATGATCCGGGTGGACGAGGCGGTGGAGGAGATCAACGGGCGGCACGTCTGGGACGTCCCCAAGTCCCACCAGACGCGCACCCTGCGCCTGCCCGCGTACCTCCTGGAGGAGCTGCGGGTGCACCTGGACGAGAACGTAGGGGAGGGGCCGGAAAGCCTGCTGTTCGTCAACACCAAGGGCAAGGCCCTGCGGTACAACTCCTGGCGCACGTGGCACTTCGACAAGGCCGTGGAAAAGGCCGGTCTCAAGGACGTGACCCCCCACGACCTGCGGGCCACTCACGCTACCTGGGTCGCCGACCGACACGGCGTCCTGGCGGCGGCCAAGCGGCTCGGTCACTCGAACGCCAGCGTCACCACCCGCCACTACGCCCGCGCCGTGGACCAGCGCGACGCCGACGTGGCCGATACACTCGACGCAGAGCAGACCAAGGCACGGGAAGCGCTCCGTGTAACGTTCTCGGACGCCGCTACTGACACCCCTGCTGATCTGGCACAGAACTGGCACGGGGACGACGAGGACGGTGCGGCGGGAGCACTCGTACCCGCCTGACCTGCACGAACGCGCTTCCTGCTACTGGATCAAGCGCAAGTCTTGAAAACTGTCGTGCCGGGAAACTGTCACCGTGGGTTCGAATCCCACGCTCTCCGCAGCTAGAGAAGCGGCAGTTCAGGGCCGGTACGGGGGGAAGCCCCCGTACCGGCCTTTTTTGATTACTGGCCCAGCCTGTCCCAGGAACGCGGCGACGGCATCCAGCAGCACGTCCTGACGGGGCGCCGGCAGCGCTCGTGTGACGCGCGTCATGGGAACTCCCCGGGGCGTCGTACCAGAGAGATGGACGTGGACTATTCGGATCAAGAGATACGGACGCGGGTGCGGGCCGGTGACCGGGACGCGTTCGGCCGGCTCTTCGACGCGTACGCGCGCTCGGTGTACAACCACGTCTACCGGCTCACCGGGGACTGGTCGGTGGCGGAGGACGTGATGTCACTGACCTTCCTGGAGGCCTGGCGCCGGCACGGCCGGGTCAGTGCGGAGGGCGGGTCGCTGCGCCCGTGGCTGCTGGGCATCGCGACCAATCTGGTCAGCAACCAGCGCCGGGCCGCCCGGCGGCACCGGCAGGTGCTGGCCCAGCTGCCGCCGGTGCCCGAGGGCATCCCGGACTTCGCGGAGGAGGCGGCCGGGCGGATCGACGACGCACTGCGGATCGCCGCCCTGCAGGAGGCGTTGGCGCGGTTGCGGCGACCGGACCGTGAGGTGCTGGCCCTGTGCGTGTGGGCGGGCCTGGACTACCAGGAGGCCGCCGATGCGCTCGGCGTGCCGGTGGGCACCGTCCGTTCCCGGCTCTTCCGCGCCCGTGCCAAGCTGCACCGCCTCACCGAGGCGGCCGCCCGTCAGGGCCCGCAGAAAAAAGGGGAACTCGACCGCGCCGCACACCAGATGAAGAGTGGGCCCGCGACCGCGGGCCTGTCCCCCAAGGAGGCACACCAGTGAACGCCGACCAGCGGCCGGAACCGGTTGAGCGCGCCGAACCGCTCGGGCAACTGCCCCTGCCGGCCGAGCGCGACCTCCCGCCGGGACGCCACGCCCTACATCGGGAGCTCCTGATGCGCCAGATCGACCTCGACACCCCCGCCACCCCGCCCACCAGGCAGGCGGCCCGGCCGCGACTGCGGCGGCGACTGGCCTTCACGCTCGTCGGCGCCCTCGCCGCAGGGGCGGCCGCGGCCGCGGTCGGCGTCGGCATCACGCTCTACGACCGGGTGAACGACGATCCGGCGAGCGCCTCCGTGCTCGCCAGTTGGACCACCGACCCGACCAACGTGGACACCTCGACGGGCCCGGGCTCCACCACTCTGAAGTGGTGCCTGGACTCGGACCCGGGCCTCAGCGGTCCCACCACGGTCACCAACGCGGACCTCCGCGGCAAGGTCACCTCCATGATCGTCAGTCGTGGCGGCACCACCCTGCTCTGCTACGTCGCCTCGGGGAACGGCGGTTTCTCGATGTCGATCGGCAACGCACAGACCATCCCGCACGACGAGATCACCTCCGACACGGGCGGTTCCCACGGCGACGGCTCGGACACCTTCAACTACGCCGAAGGCCTGGCCGGTTCCGACGTCAAGGCGGTCACCATGACGGCCGACGGGCACACCTTCGAGGTCACCGTGGAGAACGGCCGCTGGACCGCCTGGTGGCCCGGCTCCGCCGGGGACAGGGGCGGCGTCATCGACACGGCCACCCTCACCCTCACCAACGGCACGACCCGCACCGTCCCCGGGTCCACCCTCTACACCTGGGAAGCCGCTGCGACCGCCAGCCCCACCCCACGAGGCTGAGCACCCCCGCGGCCGGCCGACGGCAAGGGCCCTGTCGGAGACATCCGGTGGGGCCCTTCCTCGTTCTGCGTGCCCATCCGAGCGACTGTCCCTCAGATCAGCTCGTCCACGACGACCGCGCCGGCCGATCCGTCGTGCGGGCAGCAGGCGCCTGTCCTACAGCTGCGGGGGCCTTGTTGTCAGCCCATACAGACCTTTCCTGGGTAACACCTACCCCGATCACACCGGGAGACTACATAGCTCCCACTTTTCTTACGAATCTCAGATGTTCTTCTTGTTTTGCCTGGGCGTGCCGTTCGGATCTCTGCCGCCGGAGGTGCCACTGTGAGCGGCACAGCCCTGGTGCATGAAGGAGCAGGCAGCGGGATGGTCCTCGACACGGTGCTCGCCGACTCCGCCCGGACGGGGTGGTTCGAGCGGGTGATCGTGGACACCGGGCGGGTGCCGCTGTTCTGCTTCTTCGTCTCGTTCATCGTCGGCTTCGCCTTCATCCGCCTCAGCGTGCGGATGATCCGGGCCGAGGTGAGATGGTGGCCGGGCAATGTGACTCCCGGCGGGGTCCACATCCACCACGTGGTCTTCGGCACCGTGTTCATGGTCCTCGGCGGCCTGTCCGGGATCGCCGTGCCCGGTGAGCACACGCCCTGGCGGGCCGTCGCGGCCTCCGTCTTCGGTGTGGGGACGGCGCTGGTGCTCGACGAGTTCGCGCTGATCCTCTACCTCAAGGACGTGTACTGGGCCGAGGAGGGGCGGCGCAGTGTCGACGCCGTGTTCGTCGCGTTCGCCGTGACCGGGCTGCTGCTGCTCGGGCTCAACCCGTTCTCGGGGACGACGGATGTCGAGGGCGTCTCCTCCGGGGTGCGGGTCGCCGTCATCACCATCACCCTGTGCATCAACGGGCTCCTGGTGTCCGTCACCTTCCTCAAGGGGAAGTTCTGGATCGGGCTGCTCAGCCTCTTCATCCCCTCGCTGGGGTGGTTCGGGGCGATCCGACTGGCCCGCCCCGCGTCTCCCTGGGCGCGGCGCCGCTACCGGGAGGGCAGCCGCAAGTACGAGCGCGCCGTCAGGCGCGACGAGCGCTGGCACGCGCCCGGGCACCGCGCCAAGGTCTGGCTCCAGGAATTCCTGGCCGGCCGCTTCGACGCACCGCCGCCGTCGGAGTGAGTGCTCTGCGAACATGGCGGCATGGATGGACTACTGAGTCGACCGGCGGCCTCGGACGCGGTCAGTGAGCTGGGCTGGCGGTATCTGCTGGGCGCGTTCCGCACCTCGGTCGTGGTCGGGTCGATGGCCGCGGCGGCCGAGGTGGCGAGCGGTGCGGTCACGGCGTGCGGCGACGACGCGGACGGGCACCTGCGGGTGGACATCAGGCCGGACCGGGCCGTGCTGACCCTGCAGTCACTGGATCACGCGGGGGTGACCACCCGCGACGCCGATCTCGCGCGGCGGATCTCCGCAGCCGTGCGCGGTCTCGGGCTGCGCACGGAGCCCGAGACCGTCAGCGACACCGTCAGCGACACCGGTGGGCAGCGGTCGGTCCAGATGCTGGAGCTCGGGATCGACGCGCTGGACATCCCGGCGGTCCGGCCGTTCTGGAAGGCGCTCCTGGGCTACACCGACGAGGTGGGGGCCGACGGGCCCGGGGACGCCCTCGTCGACCCGGTCGGGCAGGGTCCGGCGATCTGGTTCCAGCAGATGGACCGGCCGCGCCCGCAGCGCAACCGCATCCATCTGGACCTGTGCGTCCCGCACGACGAGGCGCCCCGCCGGATCGAGGACGCGCTGGCGGCCGGCGGCCGACTGCTGTCCGCGGCCCGTGCCCCCGCCTTCTGGGTGCTCGCCGATGTCGAGGGCAACGAGGCCTGCGTCACGACCTGGCAGGGCCGGGAGGGGTAGTCCTGCCGGGTCCCGTTCAGCCGGCCTTGGGGGCGGCCTGCTGGACAACCTCGAAGGACCACAGCGACGAGTCCGAGGCGGCAGGGGCGGGGCGGCCCCCGCCCTCGCCGCCGCCCCGGTGGGCCGCCTGCATCGAGCCGGACATCCACGCCTGGAAGTCCTCCTCGCTGCGCCACCGGGTGTAGACGAGGTACTTGTCGGTGCCGTCCACCGGCCGGAGCAGCTCGAACCACTCGAAGCCGTCGGAGGACTCCACCACGCCGGCGCGTGCGCCGAAGCGCTGCTCCAGCACCTCGCGCTGCTCGGCCGGGACACTCAGTACATTGATCTTCACTACGCTCATGGCACCATCCTGCCCGATCCGCCGTTGCGGGCAATCACCCCGGCACACCAGGAGGCGCTGTCCTTGGGGGTGCGGACCTGGGTGGTGTAGTCGACATGGACCATGCCCCAGCGCTGGGTGTAACCCTGGTGCCACTCGAAGTTGTCCAGCAGTGACCAGAGGTAGTAGCCCTTCAGGGGTACGCCGTTGCCGATGGCGCGGCGCGCGGCGGCGAGGTGGTCGCGGAGGAAGGAGATCCGGTCGGCGTCGGCGACCCGGCCGCCGACCGGGCCCCGGGTGGTGGGGACCCCTCTGGCCCCGTCGGCGATGCCGGGGGCGTGGTTGCCGTAGAGGTAGCCGCACTGCACCACCGTCTTGGGCTCGTTGACGGTGCAGTAGGTGTCGACCCGGTCCCCGAGAGCCTGCGCGACCGTGTGCGCGTAGTCCGCGAAGCGCCGGGCGGTGTCGCGGTTCTCCCAGCCGCCCAGGTCCTGCACCCACTGCGGCGTGTCCCAGTGGAAGAGGGTGGCCATCGGCGCGATGCCCCGCGCCCGCAGCCCGTCGGCAAGCCGCTTGTAGAAGTCCAGGCCGCGCCGGTCGGGCGGACCCCCGGCCTCGGGCCGGATGCGCGGCCAGGCGACCGAGAAGCGGTAGGAGTGCAGGCCCAGACGCTGCATCAGATCGAGGTCGTGCTGCCAGCGGTGGTAGTGGTCGGCGGCGACCGCGCCGGAGCTGCCGTCGGCGATGCGACCGCGCTGCGCGCAGAAGCGGTCCCAGACCGATTCGCCGCGCCCGTCCTCCCGGGCCGCGCCCTCGACCTGGTAGGCAGAGGTCGCGGCACCCCACACAAGGCCCTTGGGGAAGGGCGCCTCCGCCGAGGCGGGGGCGGCGACGGGACCTGCGGCGACCGAGGTGGCCCCGGCGGCGCCCACGGCACCGCGGCACCACGGAGCAGCGAACGCCGAGCGACGACCTGCACGGTCTGCTTCTCTCTCACCTGGGCCGCACCGGGGCCGCCGGGTCGGACCGGCTGTCAGCCGGCCTCACGGACGTCGAAGCCGAAGAGCGGGTCGGACGCGCCCTGGCGGAATGCCGCGACGGTGTCGGCCTTGGGCTCGAGCCGCCAGTCCAGGCGCTGGTTGTAGTCGAAGTAGACAAAGCCGATGACGTCGGGGCGCTTCGCCACGTAGTCGAACAGCCCGGAGAGGCGGGTCGCCTGGTCGGCCGTCGCGTCCACGCCGGTCTCGGTGATCAGGGCCGGCTTGCTGGTGAAGGCGCGCATCTGGGCGAGGGTCTTGTCGAACACGTCCGAGAACTTCCAGTGCTCCCAGCCCTCGTTGTAGCCGGAGACGCCGACCCAGTCGACATACGCGTCACCGGGGTAGAGGGGGGCGAGCTTCACCTTGGGGAAGTAGTTGACGATATTGGGCGACCACACCCAGATCACCTTCGTCGCCCCGACCGTGGTGAACACGTCGTGGATGTGCCGGTAGGCGCGGACGAAGTCGGCCGGCTTGGTCTGGTCGGGGCCCCACGGGTACCAGAAGCCGTTCATTTCGTGGCCGAAGTTGAGGGCGACCGGGAGGTCGCTGTTGCGGACCTCGGTGGCGAACTTCCGCAGGTATGCGTCGTCCTTTCCGGCCGCGATGGCTGACACGGGGACGGTCCACGGTTCCCAGGAGAGAAGGGTGAGCGCCCCGTTGTCCCAGGCGTTGCGGGCGGCCGTCGCGTTGTAGTCCTCCTTGAAACCGGCGTAGTACTCAAGGAGATTGGGGGTCTTGCCGATCCGGTTCGAGAATGCGTGGAGCGCATTGACGTTCTGCGGAATTCCGTTGTAGGCCAGGCCGAGGTACTTCTGGCCGACCGGGTTGACCAGGGAGGGGGCCACCCCGGTCATGGTGGGCAGGTCCGGCGCGGCGGCATAGCCTGCGGGTGCCGGGTCCGCCGAGGCGGTCGCGGATCCGGTCAGGCCGAGTGCGGCGAGTGCGGCTGCCGAGAGCAGTGCGCAGGTGGCGCGCTTCTTTGCAGACAATGCCATCAGAGGTCCTTTCGGACAGGGAAATGACGTTCTGGAATTGCGAAGCTAACCCTGTCCGACGGGCGGGAAGCGGCTGGCAGCACCGGTGTTCATCCATTGCGCCCAGCGATGGGAGCGAAGAAATCTCGTCATACCGCAGTAGTAATCGTATTAAATGACCATGGGCAACACGCTTGACGGAGAGGCGTAGCTGCGGATACAGACAATTAGTCAGATATAGGATCAACCCGTGCTGCACCGCCTCCTGGCGTCATCGGGTCGGCTCATCCTCGTCCTCGTTGCGCTCATCGTCGTGATCAACTGCTGGCAGCCGCCGGTCAGCAGGCGCGAGGCGACGGCGCCGGCGCCGGGCGGCGACGCGGTGCGGGACGACGGGCAGCCCGGCAGCACACCCTCCGACTCCGCGTCGGGAACGGCACCAGCGGACCCGACGGTCGTGCCCGCCCACGCGGTCCCCTTCGGGGCGTTCCTCGGCTCGATCGAGTCCGACCGGTCGCTGACCCAGTTCTCGGACTGGCTGGACCGCGCCGACATCAAGGTCGGCCACACCTACCTGCCCGGCAACTACTGGTCCGACATCGAGGGCAGCACCGACCTGCTGACCCCCTGGGGGAAGTGGGAGCACGCCGAGCCCGGCCGCATGCTCGTCCTCGGAGTCCCCATGGAGGCCGACAACGAGGGCGATCTGGACGACTACCGGGTGGCAGAGCTGCTCGAACAGGGGGCCGAGGGGGATTTCGACCAACACTTCCTGATCCTGGCGCAGCACCTGGTGGAGGTGGGGGCGAACAATACGATCATCACTCTTGGTTGGGAGATGAACGGCACGACCTACAGCAGCAGATGCCGCCCCGACCCCGACGCCTGGAAGGCCTACTGGCGGCGCATCGTCACCGTCATGCGCAGCGTCCCCGGTCAGGCGTTCCGTTTCGACTTCGACCCGACCCGCGGAACCGACGACGGTCCCTGGCCGGACTGCTACCCGGGCGACGACGTGACCGATGTGATCGGCATGGACAGCTACGACCTGGAGCCGGGCCGCGGTTTCGACGAATTCGTGAACGAGCCCTACGGCCTGCAGGCGCAGGTCACCTTCGCGGCGGAGCACGGCAAGCCGGTGTCGTACCCGGAGTGGGGGATGTTCTCGTACGGCGACGACCCCGACTACATGCGGAGCATGCTGAACTGGATCCAGACGCACAACACGCTGTACCAGACCATCACCGACTATTGCCCGCACGGCGTCTGGGAGTGCAAGGAGAACACGCAGTCCAGCGAGGTGTACCGAGCGGCGCTGTCGGCGACCCCGACGCCGACACCTTCGCCGACCCCGAAGCCGTCGCTGACTCCGACGCTTTCGCCGACGCCCTCCGTCGCTCCGTCGGCGTCGACACCCCCGACGGCCCGGCCCTCGACCACCCTGTCCCCACCCGCGCCGACCCCGACGCCTTCACCCATGCCCACGCCCACACCTTCGGCGTCGCAGCCGATCCTTGTTCCCATCCCCGTGCCCTTCCCTGTCCCCACCCCGAGTGCGCCCCCCTCCACGACTCCCCAGCCCACGGCGAAGCCCGTGCCCTCCTCCGCCTCGCCCTCGGCCACCGCACGACCCACGCCTACGCCCGCCCTCACGCCGACGCCTACACCCACGCCCACGCCTTCGGCGCCGCAGCTTCCCCCCATGCCTGTCCCCGTGCCCTTCCCCGCCCCCACCCCGAGTGCGCCCTCGTCCTCCGCCACCGCACGACCCACGCCTACGCCTGCCCTCACGCCCACGCCCACGCCCACGCCCACGCCCACGCCCACGCCCACGGCGCCGCAGCTTCCCCCCATGCCCATCCCTGTCCCCTTCCCCGCCCCCACCCCGGTTGCTCCGCAGCCCACGGCGACGCCCGTGCCCTCCCTCACCGGAGCCCCCGTCTCGGCGCCAACCCCCATCCCCGCCCCCACT